>LFUF01001358.1_pt1 | contig 74962 bp, 128 predicted proteins | sample 633261 | NCBI WGS metagenome assembly LFUF01 (sample SAMN03781032, study PRJNA287316) | hypersaline lake metagenome | isolation source: virus filtrate of water collected from the Namib Desert Hosabes playa | place: Namibia | collected 2013
TTTCTCCAATTAAATTACAGTTCTTTGCGGTAGGGGTAGAAGGACTCGAACCAACGCCTCAGGGTGCGACCCTGCGCTCTGCGAGGCTGTTTTAACTAGTATATTAAAACCCCTCCAACTAAGCTATACCCCTATATACTATTCTTCGTTAATTTTTCTGTCTTGCCGTTAAAATCTGTAGAATAAACTCAGGGATTTTGGAAGCACGTTCTTCTGCTTTGTCCTCAGAAAGATGTCCATTCTCTACAAGACTTTGTAGTTTATCTTGGGGGGAATCTTTGTAGATACTGTCGCCTTTCTTGAAGCTATACTCAACTACTTCACCTTTGTAGTTTTTAGCTTTAACTTCCATATCGACCGTAAATACGATGTAGGTTTCATCTGGATTTTCTTTACTGCGTCTAACTTCCGCAAACTCTAAATACTTTGACATTTTTATTCTCCTTCTGGTTTAAAATCAGGGGTTGCTTGGTTTTGCCCTTCTTCTACTAATACTTGTACTGTTGTAGCAACTAACGCATCCTTAGCTTCTGCACCAATTCTTGCTAGGTTAACTACGTTCTTATTTACAGGAAACTCAACTACATCTGGATACTTAACTATATATTTAACAAGGTTGAGTAAATCCCCCTTAGTTAAGTTTTTCTTCTGCGCATTTAGATTCCTCATAAATGCTTCAGTTGAGTCTATTAATTTCCTATTAAAAAACTCAAGGTCCATTTTATCAGCTAGTTCTTTTGCATCCTGTTCAACCTTATCCATTATAGACCTCCGGCAGGTGCTGATTTATTTTCAACCTTCTTTCTGCGAAAATCAGGTTTCGTTTTGTCTGCTTTTTTAGTATCCTTTTTGGGGGTTACCTTTTTGTCGTCCTTTTTAAAACTAGAAGAACTTTTAGGTTTATTCAAACCGCTACTACTAGCATCATTGTCTTCTGATGGTTGACCGATGATAGATTGGTATGCATAACGCCTTAGGTAACTCAAGGAAGCTCCTGCATTTTGAGCTGCGTTACAGCCTTTCATTTCGATAACAGGTAATGTTGCTATTGATTTAAAAAATTGACCCGAACTATGAGTTAAAATAGTTGTAATCTCTACTGTACCTGCTGCCTGTCTACCAACTAATTGAACCACCGCTAAACCATGTTTTGCTAAAACAGGTTTTGAACTATTGATAACCGAAGCAAGGTCCGAGTAGTTATATCCGTAACCTGAACTATCTTTAGTTGCCGAGTTCAATTCTGCTTGAGCCTTCGATAACGCTGCAGCAATGTCGGCAATATTTTGAGACATGCTATTATCTGTTACAGGACTTGCTATACTCCCTGACTGTCCGAATGTACTAAATGGAATGTCTGCCGCAATACTCATTATCTTACCCCCATGATTTTTAAAGCACTTTCGATAGCCTTATTTTGTGCCTTCTTAATATCTTTGTCCTCTCCAAACCCATAGCCTTTCTTGACTACCAAGTCTGAGTTGTTCTCTGCTTTATTGAATAGTCCTAATTGAATCTTGGCTCGGAATACATCCGACTTAGGTTCTTTAGGGGCTAATTCACGTACACCAACTCTAACAATGTCGGAAACTCCTTTAAGGTCATCCAATACCTCTAGCGCAAAGTCGATACCTTTGTTAGTAGCGTCTTCCTCAGTTTTACCTTTTGCTACGAGACTGATACTGTCTAATTGACGTTGTAGACCTGCATCCACAAGAGTGTCCTCTAGTATAAATAATTGTACGTTTTTTCCACCTGTGTTGTGGTTGTCTGTTTCTAGACTAAAATTTGATAAATCTGATAATTTCATCTCATACTCCTTAACTTAATTTCTTCCGCAACAAACTTGTTTAACTCATAGCTAAACATAGCCAAGTCACTTCCTACAATTCTATCGTTACTAACTTTTGCTTCATTAGTTTCTGGATTAAAGTCTAACTCAACTAAGTGCCATTGTCTAGTCTTTTTATCAAAAAAACCACCTACTCCCTTTTCAGTGAGTTCACCTAACACAGCTTGTTCAGCTTCTAGCTCTTTCAGTTTAGCTTCAGCCTCATCAAACTTCGACCTTAGTGTTTTGTACTTTTCTTCTAATTCTTTCTTAGTCATTAATCCTCCAGTTTCACCAAGAAGTCCTTTTCAGGCTCTCCTCTACAAGTATTATAATAGGAACATCTTTGACCAAAGAAGAAACATTCACTCTTAGTTCCATCCATTCCTGTTTTCTCAAACTCTTCCTGTTCTATAGCATATACTACTTCACCAAATTGGTCAAATGTTTTTTCAAATAATTCTTCACTAATTTCACCTCTTAAAATTTGTATACGATACTTAGGATCACGTTTACGTAAACCCTTTTCAGTAATAATAAATGCTGCCTTCTTTCTACCTACATACTCGCAGTAAGTAGCTAACTGTACAGCATCATCAATCGCATCACTTGGATATGCTTTACTGGCAAGTTTGTTGTCAATAACATACACCTCATCGGGTTCATCAGTGAAGATAGCCTCGAAATCAATGTATCCAATTAATGTGTGATCTCCGTCCTCCAACTCTACTTTTCTTTGAACACTAATAACTTCTTTCAATTGAGGTAACACTTCTTGTTCGTAACACTTAAGGAGATACCTAAGTTTTCTCCTACAACTACACCAGTTGATTAAATTATAAACAACTTGTGAATCTTTTTCAAGTGATTTTTTCGTCTTTATTTCGTTACGACAAGTTTTTACAAATTCCTCAATAGAATTTAGTGTAAAAGACTCAAACCCTAATTCACTTGCTGTTGAATTTATTCTAAGTAGGTCTTCATAATTTAGTAGCTCAGGGTTAAAATCTTTAGAAAAGTATTTAGCGAATTGATATTCAGGTACATATATCTTTTCTCGGTTATGCTCCCTATAAGTTAATTCCACATCTAAAACCTCGTAAGGGTCTAACTTAGACATTTCAACTTCTTCTTCTGTCATCTTTTCTACAGGTTTCTTACTTAAGAGAAGTACGTTCAAAGCTTCGTCAAAGCTCCCCCCTAAGAATAGTGGTGAAGATAAAACCGGAGACCTTAACTTCTCTTGGTAGTGAAGTCTCCATTTTTCTCCACACTGTAAGTAAGTTTCTTTTCCACTATGGCTAATTCTTGTCATATATCAATCCTTCTCTCTGTTCCGTCTAATTCTAAATATTTCCTGTATATAAATCCTCTTCCTTCAACTCCACATTATTATCCCCACACATTACGTTGTAGTGATTCTCAGGTTTCTTAATAAACTTGGACACCTTGGTCTTATACTTTTTTGTGCAGGTTATATTAGCCGACTTTAGTGTATTAAAGTCGCCTGAGTTCCATGGTTGTCCTGATAGGTTAACTAGTAGTAGTATGTTGGCTAGTATCATTTTTATCCTTCTCGGCTTGTCGCCAATGCTTCTGGTTTTCACTAGGAGTTAATCTTTCTAGGTTAATTACATTATTGTTCTCAGGATTCCCATCTTTGTGGTTGATTTCATAACCATCTATCGGTCCTAAAAAACAATTAGCTACTAGTCTTTGTACGGTCCACTTCTTTTGTTTACCTCTATAATATAACCTAACGCAAAAATCAAATCCTCCTCCTCGCCTATCTCGTTTTTCAAACTTCATAGGCTTACCTTGCTTACTAAGAACTAGTCCGGTTCTTAATATTTTGTAGCCGTGAAAATTTACATAAGTTCTATTGCAAGGTATTTCCATTCTATTCTCCTAGATAATATACATAAACGTCTAGGTTATCTCCAGTAGCATCGTTAATAATTCTGCTGATGTTTTATAAAATCTTTCATTCGGTTAACCTCGCTCTAATTTCGGCTAGTGTTGACTCTACAAGAAATTTACCATCTTTGAAGACTGTTGTCAATAAATTTCCACCTGAAATTCCAGCAGTTCCGATACTATCTTCATCCTCGTAAAAAACCTCTCCACCAAACTCTTCAACCATTTTATTCTCCTATTTTAAATTAACCCTAATACCTATGCTATTCTCATTTGGATATTGCATACCAAAATTATAATCTAATGCATGTTGTGACTCGTGGTGTAGAAACAACTCAACGTCCTTACCTACCTTAGCTCCTAGCTCGCCCACATAAGCAGCATACCTAAATTGGCGTGTGTACATAGTCTTGATCCTAGTAAACTTATAGAACCGCTTACCGTCTACCCTCATGTTTATGTTGACCTCTCCACCTTTCTCTTCACCTCTAGGTATATTCCAACTACGGTTAGTACCTACAGCATGTTTAGCTTCTATATTAAGCTCAGTAAGTTCTGCGGCTTGAACAGATGTTATTAAGAATGTAAACAATAAAAATCTCATAAGTCATAACTTCCTAAAAGGAAATATCCTACAGCAAATCCTATGTATAATAGAAAATTAACTAAACTAAAAGGTACATCGTTCTTAAACACAAACGCAATAAAACACACTGTTGCAATTAGACCTGAGAATAATTTCATTTTTTTATCTCCTTCCCACAACCTCCGAGAGAGGTCTTACACACATAAAACACATCCCCACCTGCTTCACTCTTAAACTCTTGTTGGTTATTGCATGAACAAAACTTTTCGTCAACAATTTTTTCACTTTCTTTATCTTTAGGAAACAATTGTTCATCATCACAAAACGTTAACTGATTGGCGTTAGCTAAAATTTGTTCCCATACTTCATCTTCGCTACTTTGTGTCATGAAACATCTCCTTGAAAGCCTTCATCACTTTCTTTTTAATTGGGTTTGTGCTTTTTATATTTTTAGCCATATAACCTCCTAACTGTATAGGAACTCTTTCCAAGTTCCGTAGTGATCTTCTTCAGATTTAACCCCTAATTCCTTTTCAGTATATTTTGTGAACTCACTATGAAGTACAGGGGATGTTCTGCCTATTTTAAAATCACCCACTCCCTTTTTCTGAGTACTCTTAAATGTATTGATATCAAAATCCTTTCTTTTTGTAAAAACACAATTCGTTTTACGGTTAACATGCCCTCTATGTATACTTGAAACAATAGAGGCTTTAGGTATTTTCATAACCTTAGCTAACTGATCGTAAGTACCCTTAGCTACTAACTCCCCTGTACTATAGCTATAGCAATAAGCCAAATGTGTATCAATTAACTCTTTAAGTTCTCTAGGTATCGTTTCTACATAACCTAAGCATACTGCAATACGTTTAGGATTAGAATAAAAAAACTTACCTGTAGCCCCTAGACCTCTAGATAATGATGTTTCAGATTTATATCCAGACCATTTAGATGCGTCTTTTAGATTGTCAAAATGTTTAAACTCTTCTGTAGCTAGTTTAAATACAGTAACCTTTTTATACACACAATCACCATCATCAGCAATTACATCATTAGGATTAACCCACTGAGCGTAATAACCGCAATTGATGCAAATTTTATCTCGGTCTACAACAGTTATGTGTGTAGTAATTTCGTTCTTACTTTTACAATTACATAAGTACATTATAACCTCTCTAGCACTTGGTTTATTTGCCAATCAACCTCTGCTGACCATGCTGTTGACCTTGCTGCTGACCATGCTGCTGACCTTGCTGACCATGCTGCTGACCTTGCTGACCATGCTGTTGACCTTGCTGCTGACCATGCTGCTGACCATGCTGCTGACCATGCTGCTGACTCTGCTGACCTTGCTGCTGGCCTTGCTGCTGACTCTGCTGCTGACCTTGCTGCTGACCTTGCTGCTGACTCTGCTGCTGATAACATTTCCTTATTGATCTCGCCTTTAATAAATTTTTCTTTAGCTTCAATAGCTAACCTAGGTCTTTTATCTTCAGGATATTCTTTTTCAAAATGTATTAAACTTCTTCTAGCAAAACTACATGCCAATGTATGACAGTCACTCTCAGTTAATATATGGTTGATTACTAAGTTCATAACATCTTGAGTTCTATTCTCACGCAACAACTTCTTAGCCCCACCAAACTTATCAAAAACTTTGTTGTCAAAAATTTTTAAACATTCATCAGGATATTTAACAAAAACATCAACGGTTAGTTTATTAAAAATGTCAACAATCTTATATGTTGAATCTACATCTAGGTCTAGGCTTGCACAAAAATCATGAATACCGTACTCACAAAAACCTAACTCTCTAGCACGTTGAAAATCAATTTCTAATTCTTGGTATTGTCCTGACTTGCTTTTCTTTTCGATTTCCTTTTTAGCAAAATCAATAGCAGCTACTCTACCTAATTTCTCATATTGTTCTAAAGACATATGATATTCACCATTATCTGTTTTAAACAAGTAATGGTCTTCATTATGTGTAATCCTCACATTATCTCCTTGACTAATTTTCTTAGGTTTCTATTATCCATTTCCAACCCTTTAATCTTTAACTCTTGCTTATACCATTTACGTTTACGTTCCACTCTGTTGCGTTCAACTATACGTTTAGCTCTTTCAGCATGGTGTTCGCCTGATCTGTAAGCTACATAGAACATTAGAGTCACACATACTAATATCGTAAGTATCATTAGTGAATAGTCCGGTCAAGAGTAGAAATTAACTGAGTAATAATTTCAACATCATTCTCACCAATAGCTGTTGCAATTGGTTTACCTGTTGTTAGACTATAAAGTTTAACCTTTACATCAACGTCACCTATAATAATCTCAGAATCAATGTTATACTCAACTAGGTTATCTAAAATTTTGCTTAACATATTAACCTCGTACCAAACCCAAGAGCTGTTCAGTAGACACATCAGGTGAACGCATGACAGCCTCTCTAAGCACTTCTGAGGTTACATCCCTACCTTCCTCATGGGTTAATACCTGAACGTTCTCACCTGCCTTTACTAGGTCTAGAATGTGCGGTAGGTTTACATACCCTTTAACTTCTGAGCTGTAAATTTTTCTGTTGTTGTATTTCTTAAATGTTTTCATATTATTCTCCTTATGTGAAATAAAATTCTACTTCGGTCATATCATAATTAAATAGGCACTCACCCCATGTTAGATCATCAGCATCTATTACAACACCACCATCAATTCTATTTACATTAGTAACTTGATACTCCATGTCGTCAATAATAATGATGTCACCTTCTTCAATATAACTAGGGTCATCACCGCCATGCCTCACCGTATCAATACTTTCCTTAGTCTCACCAATAACCTTATATCTACAAGTTCTCATTTTCATATTATCATAGTCTGTAGGTACACTTACAACGTCCTCTGGTGCTACCTCTACGATCAATAGCCTACCACTACCAAAGTCTTTTGCATAATCAAATGAAGCAACGTGTAAACCACTAGAGCATGTGTTATTAGGATTATCGTCTACTTGACTTCTAGGCATCTCTACTACATTACCTACTGTATTATCAAACTGACCGCTATGTAAATCACGATAATCCTCACGCACTTTTTTATACGCAATGAAATTTCCATCTTTGGTAATAGGATGTCCGTTGTGGCTAAGAAAACTATACAATTGTTTTCTCACATTAAAACTAGATATGTCGTTAATACGCTGCGCTAGTTTAATCAAGTAATCAAATGGAACGTCATTTTTCTTAAACTCTCGCACCTTGTTAGCAAGTTCTAAGTCCATCTCTACACCATCAACTAATAGCTTACCGTTTTCAGACTCTTGAACATTACCACCAATCAGTTTGGATTGTTCTATTACCGTACTAATTTCCTCAAACTTTCCTTTCTGGTATAACTGTAGACATTCCTTACCTAAGTCTGTAGTTAAATCTACAATCTCAGTGTTGCCGTTGTTAATTACGGTCATGGTTTTATCTGTGAAAAAAATCATAAAGTCTCCTATTCGTATTTGTTTAAAAATTCTTTTTTAGCTTTTTCAAATTCATCAATTGAATTATATAGTCCGAATGTAATACTATGCAAATCTGTATACATATTTTCATGCTCTTTTAGTTGAGTTATTACATCTAAAATAGTAAAGTCTCAATTAATTGCGTCATCACCGAATGCTAACTCAAAAGTAAATTCCTTTAATTCTAAAAGTTCTCTTAACTGATCGTCATTTTTCATAGTATCTCCTATACACCTAAGCTTGTTACAATATATGCATCTAAGTGTTTCTTAGCCTCACCACGTAGACGACTTGGACTACCAATATGCTGAACTAAAGGTGCTTTATCAACTATCGCATTAACTCGCACTTTCTTTTTTACCATAGTCTTTACTTGTCTGTCAATAGCTGAACCGTAACGTTCGTACAAATCATTTATTAAATCACGATTCCTCCAAGACCAAAGATCAATCCGTTTGTATACATTAAGCAATAATTTACGCTTAGACTCTGTTGCCAGCTTCATCACATAATCAGTATTCTCTTTATCCAGCTTATTATAACACACAGCAACCTTAGATTCAACTAGGTAATCTCTCAACTTATCATAATCAACAGCCTGTTCTTCGGTTAGAAATATTTCAGGATCAGATTGTATAAGTTTTTTTACGTTAGTTTTAGCAACAAACCATACTTCTAAATCTAATAGTCTATAGATGTCACTATGGTATTTCAAACTTCCATCTCTTTCAACTACTATCGTTTTCTTAATTTGTTTATCTTTACCAATTCGATAATGTCCTCTATGCCTACTCGCACTAGTGTAGATAAGTACTTTAGTCGTATCTCTTTTCTTACCTTTGTTAGCATTAACCGTAATAGGTAAATCAACCGTTTCAATGTTTTCAGCTTCAGTTAATTCTTTTAGTAGTTCATATAATTCCTTATTTTCAAATTTATCTTGCTCCAATACATGAACATCGGAGATACCTGCATGATCATAGAAACGTTTATTTAGTTTAGACTTTAAAGCAGGTAACTCACTAAAGAAGAAATAATCATGCTCTAACTCTTTGAACTCTATTCTAGATGACGCTCTACGTTTAAGCGTTTTAATCCGTCTACTACGCCACCCTGATCCAGACCTAGTTAATGTGGTGATTTTACCGTCTATGATTTTTTGTTTATCTGTATTATGTCTGATATTAATATTAATACCATATTGATTAATTTCAACCTTATCGAATTTAAAAGTATGTCTAATTTTTAAAAGGTCATGTTTATACACATCGACCGCTTGCTTAACTGTTTTGGCATTATTAATTTCGTCCAACATAAATTGTTCAACTTTTTTAATTGCATATTTAACTAGCTTTTTAGACACAACCTTATTATGCTGACCCTCATCGCCACCAGTAAATAACCCCTCTCTAGTCTGTAAAGGCATCAACGCCCCTACTGGTACATGAATTATTAGAGCTGATTTAAACATATCTTTTAGTTCACTAATTTTGGTTATGACGCTCCACGGCTTATTTTCGTTCTGAAAATATGACCAAGGCATCTCATAAAGTACACCACCAATATCTAAATTAACATCATTTACAACAAGATCATCTCGAACTAGACTGATATTAGGACTAACCTTTTGATGACTCTCAAAATTTAAACTCATATCGCTATTAACAATTGGTTTAATCTTTGCACATAAACTAATACGTCTTACCGCTCGTTTAAATTCCTTTTCGTCCCTTTCTTTGGTTTTAAAAATAACCTCAGTACCATTTTCTTGATTAGTCTCACCCTGATAGACTACAGCCACGCTAGATCGACCTTTAACAAGCGCATATTGAGTCTCTAAACCGTTTAAAAACGTCTTGAGTATAAACGTGTCAGTGTAAGCCCATGGGGTCTTAGAACCAATGCCAAAGCCTCCTATAGCCTTATTAGAATTAGACTTAGTGGACGCATTGACTTTCATATAAACATTTTTTATTGTGTCGTCGTCCATAGAATTTCCATAATCTCTAACACTAAAATAGTAGTCATTTAGTGCTGTAGGTAACTGTACTTTAATAGGACTATCTTGCTTACCTGCATCTTGCATTGCGTCAAAAGCATTAGACACAAGTTCTTGTACGCATGTTTGAATTGGGTTACTATATTGTGAATAAAGTAACTCAATGGCTTTCTTCTGATCGTTTAACCCTAGTTCTATCTGCATAGCTTTCTGGTTTGATGTCACTCTCGTTTCTTTACTTGTGAATTTCATTGTTATCCTTTGTTAATGTCATACTTAGTTTATCAGTGTTTTAGCAACGTGTCAATAACTATTTATATTTTAATTTTTCTCTTAACATCTTGTGCCTTTCAGTTATTTCATCGGTTAGATAACCGTCAAGGTAAAAGTCCAATTGTGTCATAGGGGTTAATTTTAAATAGATATCCCTAGGACAGTGTATCTTATTAGACACATTAACGCTCTTGTACTCTTTTTTAGTATCCGCTAACTTACTACTATATTTACAGTACCTGTATACCGAGATAAGTTCTCCAGTTTCTACATTGTATACAGGATAAATCACCTCAGGTCTGTTAGTTGATCTTAATTTCCTAGCCTGTTCTATCGTTAACGGTTTCATAATATTTACCTTTTTTAAAATGGGATATCCTCAGAATTAAATACTGGACTATGGTCTCTTAACTTATCACTAATTAGTTCATAATCACGTTTATACTCGTTAATTTTTGATAACCTAACGAGAGTATCCTCGAAAGTTAACCCCTCTAGTCTTTCTATGTCCTTTATCAATTTATTCTTTACGTTAGTTTTAGCCTCTTTTAAGAGCATTCTATACTCTTCTAAAGGTATTTCAATTGTTTCAATATTCATAGTTCTAACTCCTCAGTATTTATTTTCTTACCGCATTGACTTTCGATGTACTTGCTAGGAAATATTGTAGCATAATCTAAAGCTATATTTTTTTCCATATAACAACTAAATGCGTCATCGTCATAACAGACTCTCCAATATGTTTTTTTAAACCAAGAAAACATTGTTAATCTCTCCAGTATTCATTTACATTGTTGACAGAATCTTTTATAGTACACCAATTTATGCCAATACTAGCATCAAAGTTATTTTCAAGATCATCTATCACATCGTTAATGAAATTAGTTTGATCTTGTACTTTTATATCTAGTTCAACCATTATACTCTTTATATCTTCGGTTGACCATTTAGCTACATCAAAATATTGTGCCATTTTCTACCTCACTAAATTATTACCTAAGCTACTCACGATTAATGTAGACGTACACGTAAGTAGCCCGATAATAGCCTTTATGTTTACCGTTAATAATCCGCTATCGACTATTAACTACTTCACTAGATACATTAAGTCTTTACCGCACTTTAAACTTTCCACGGTGCTTAGGTTTATAGTTCTATAACCTTTTTTACTTACATCAAAAACAGTTAAGTAGTTCATCGCCTCAGCATCATACTTTTTTGTTCCACCCTTTAGATGCTTAGTAACCCCTAGCCTAGCATTCATTTTGCGCAACGTACCGTCTTTTTTCGTAAAGGTTACTGTAAAAAACTTACCTTTTAATTCTTTTTTTAGTTGATTAATTTTGTTCATCTTAACTCCTATCTTTATCTTAACATAATTAACTTACTGTGTCAACAATTATTTTTAAATGCCTAACATGTGCCAATATTTCATATAGATATTAGCTAGGTTATCAGCTAGTTCTTGTCGGTCATCATCGTCTAATATGATTGACTCTAGCTCTCTTTCTATGCAGCTATGTACCGGAAAGTCAATATCAGAATGATCAAACGCACGTTTTAAAAAGTCTCTATATGAATCAACCGTACTAAATCCGTACTTCTTTACTTCTGCTAGTAGCTTAGTTTTTTTCATACCACTTTACTTTTAAAGATAACTTGTGTAGTCCTTACAACGAAACCAGACTGATCTTTCTTTGCGTCACCTTTTGCTGATAGTCCTACTATCCTATTCTTTTTATCCAAAAATCTTAAATCATGTTCGTCGCCATTGATAACTTTTTTACCTCTAAAGTTTTCTGGTTTTTTATCAAAAACAATTGCAACATTAACACCTTGATCAATTAATTTTAGGGCTTCTCTCTGATTAACTTTACTTTCTGACCACGAAAATGTTAAATGGTAATTACTCCACGTTCCATGCAATGCGTCAAGTCTTGTGAAGTCTTTAGTATAGTCATAAAAAGTTATATGTGAAAACTCTTCATAAATATTATTACCATTGTCTAGCTTGATATCTTCAAAACAAATATCACTTGTGCCGTTTAATCTGACTACTGGAGTCTTATTTTCCCGTTTAGCCTTTCTTTCTAACGCATTAATGTCCTTAACTAAAGATTTCATAAATAACGCTTGATGATCCCTAAAATAAATGGTTTTATTTATTCGAGCTTGCTGTACATTATTAAACCTACCTCTTCCTGCAGTATATAGGCATGACGCTTTACAACCTGAACTAGCAAATTTACAGACGTTAATACCATCAACTATATTACTTGGAGATAGATATACAATACCCGTTAAATAGTTAAGGCTCTCACCTTTAGTCGTTTTCGCATTGTTTACTGTTAGTAATTTTCTTAGCTGTGTCATTATTTAACCTCACTAATCGTTGTGTAATATCCTTGACAATAAGCACCTTTTTTCCATTGACTTGATTGACTTATGACTTTATATTTCTTGCCCTCAAATATTATCACCATACCACAATCAGCAACTTCGTTCCAATAAATATTTCTAGTGAATCTCATAGTTCATACCTTTTAATTAGTACAATATCTATCAGGTTAACGATTATTTTACCGTCTAGCGTAACTATATTATTATGTAACATAGCATATCTAAGTAAATTATCCCTAAATTCAACGATAGTCTCATTATCGTTTTCATAACTATCAGACGTTAACGTATGTCCGTTTCTTAAGTAAATTTCATAATAATGCATATTAACTCCTAAATAAAAAATCAATTAACGTCATATAGCCGTAAATAACTAAGCACATAATCAAAAAAGCTAGTCTGTCTTTAGTCCTTTGTTGCATTCTTTATCCTTTGAATAGCCTTAGTTATCTCTTCAATAGATGCGCTAGGTATCTCTCTAGAGCATTCAGGACAATACCAAATACCCTCGTGGTTATATGCCTGACTCTCATCGTGTTTCTTACAGTATTCCATGTTACTCCGTTAATTGTTTTTTAAGTTCATCGAAAGAATCTTTGCTAATTTCAATATCCTTACCATCAATAGTAATTGTTTTAGTTTTCTTTAAAATAATACCTGTTGCCTCTTCTAAAATTTTAGGACAAAAGTTAGTGACGTTTTCTAAAAACTCAATGTCTTCCTTACTTCCAATCCGTTATGAATTGTTTTATTAAACCTTAAAAAACCTCCAGTAGTCTCATGACTTTTATTGTTTAACTTTTCTTCTTCGGTCATATTTTCAGTGTTAACCCAAGTCAATTTAGGCTTAACGTATTTATTTAATATATACATAAACTTAGTATGATTCTTATCATAAAAGTTCCAACCGCTATCATGGTTAAATATTCTAACAGTGGGGCTTGTTGTGTTACAAGTACCCGAGTTCCAATTACCCGTTTAGTGTTGCTTTATAAAGGTTACATATTGACTTCTACCATCAAATTGAGGTAAAACAGTGTAGCTTTCATACCTATCAAGCTCATTAGGATTAATAGTCATTGGCTTACCTAAAAATTCTCTACGCCCATTAGGATACACTAGATAGCCATCGTTGACTTTGTCCCTTTCAAGGTAACAGTCTTGATTATATAATTTACATAACTCCTTTACGTCAATTTCTGCATTGCTACCAAAAACCATAAAACTTACTTCACTTTGTCCATTTTTAACACCTTTAACCGTAGCAAAAGTATGACCTTGATCTAGTAACACGTTATGTACTTCTCTAGTTCGCTTATGATTATCCTCAAACGATAATTCATCTCTACATGCTGAAAATATAAAAAAATTAGGAAATACTACTTGTCTCATAAAATTAACCTCACTAATATAAATATTGTTGCTAATGTTATTACTTGTCTTATTAAAATATACCATTTATAATTCATTGTGTCAAGTCCTATTTTATCCTAAGATATTTCGATTAACTTCGATCATCATATCAATATAGGAGTTACTCTTATTAGCCTTTAAAATATCCCATTGATTAAGTACTACAGTATAAGCACGACTATTCTTGTTAGTTAATTCACTATTCTGTATAACCCCTGTTATACCATCATATCTATAAACATATTTTCCACGCCAAACTGTTATCATTTTTTAACCTCATAATCCTATAGTAACTAAGGTTAGGAGCTGTTACTATCAGGAGGAAAAGTTATTCAAGTTTTTGTTAGCCCCTAACCTGAATATAGAATAACAAATAAAACACAATGCGTCAACAACTAAAACTAATTAAATGCATTTTTATTTCACTAATTTTGTGAACACTATTATCATTATATAGCAAAAATGAAAATAAACGGCATTCTGTAAGTTACACTAAATGCGTTAGCTCATCGCGCCATCAATATGTTACACATGCGTAAGTACGACCGTACTATTTTAACTAAACAACCACTATTAGCCTTGTATTACCATTATAAAGCATTCCAAGACTTACTCATTTAACCATTTAACAACTAGAACTAAATTCTTTTTAAACCTTAATGTAAAAAGTGTAAAGATAATTTGTTAAACATAACACTAGACATTTGTCAACAAAAAAAGTACCTAAAAATAACCCACAGGAAAGAGTACTATAATAATACAGTAATAAAGTACCAAAAAATGAGGTGGAAGTATACTATCCTAGAATCAACTACTTAACTACCCATTGCCAACAATACCTTGCACCACAAAAACACCTCTAGTAGGTCTCCAAAACAATCATGAGTACTATCATATGCCTATAATTAGAAGCTCTTAGAAGCTAAATGTGTAGCTCTCAGACCTATAGTAGTACAACTAATAGTACTACTACACAAAAACAGTAAAATGTCAAGTAAAAAGAAAAACCTTGACAATACTCTATTCGTACTACCTATGCAAGATGTGTGCCAAAGTAAAACTCAGACAGGAGTGGTTTATATTAGGAAAGCTTATTTCTTAATACCATTTTACCACAGGTATACAAAAAAGTCAACAATTATTTTAAACAAAAGAAAACCCTAGTCAATGCTAGGGCTTAAGGTAGGATAATAGGTTGTAAAGAACATTACAGGTTACTTAGGTATGATCTTAGGTGTTCATATAAAAAACTTCTATCTGGATATTTGTTTCGTGATCCATCTCGATGTATGCGTAAACCTCGTCGTTTGTTAATTCCTTTAAAATAGTACTATAGCTTACATAATATGCTTCTTTATCTTGCCAAGATGCCTTGGAGATTGCCTTCTTATTAGTGTATACACCTAGAATGCCGTCATGATTACCCCTAACTACATACACTTTTTTGCTTCTCATTATGCCACCTCTTTGATATCAATGTAAACAATTTCCGGAGTATAAATATTATCTGATTCTCTCTTAACTAATTTTAGTACTTTATTTCTTTGCTTTGCATTATATAGTTCTAGTCGTTCCCAATAGTCTGCCATACGTTCCATTATGCCCCCAATTGCTTATAAATAAACTTTGTTTGGTCTTCTACATACTTGCCATGCTTTACATAATAATCAATCTGACCCCTTATTTCAGCGTCAATTATCTTTGCTACATTATCAGCCTCATGCTTATTACAACCTAACGCTAGTGCTTCGTTTCTAAATTCAATACATGTTAACCTAGATAACTCTCTTTCATCGTCAAACTTAAACGATAAGTTATAATCATAGTGCATTGAATCATGTAATGCCCTAAACTTAATATTATACTCTTTCCCTAGTATACCATGATCGCCACCATCAAAAACAACAAACATATTAGTCGTTTCTCTGACTAATCGCATATACTTGTAAGTGCTAGGAGCATCCTTTTGAGCTACGTAAGTTACATTTTTTGCCTCAAGTAGTCTATCAATTATCATTTTAATTATACTGTAAGTGGTATCAATTTCTAGTCTGTTCATTTAATCCCCCTTGTTTTTAGTATACCTAAGTATAACACTAGATAACTACCCGTGTCAACAACTATTTTCAATTTATTTCATTATTTACTACATAAAGGAATTGCAATTCTCATACCAAGTCTAATTGCCAACATTCTGTGGCAGCTCAGATTAGCTCCTAAGCTCTGCAAATTAATTATGAATGCTAAGACTAGGGTAAAATTAGAAGCAGTGAGAAGAGACATTCTGTGACTCTCAGATATTGTCAAGCATTTTCTCAAATTATTTTACAAGGGTGTCAGAATAATAACAGTTGACAATATTAATATCGTACTATTAGTTATGCAAGTCTCATGCCAAAACTAAATGTCAAGAACTATTTGAAATACCCTTCACAAGTTTTGTGAATAAGTTAGTCTGGGATTGGGACTATTTAGTATGTCAAGTCCTACAAAAGTTTTATGGCAGCAACAATGATATGCAAATACCATGCCAAACATATCGTACTATTTCTGGCACGATTCTTGCAAGGAAAAAAGTTGGCACAGGATTTGCAGGGGGTGGGGGGTAAGAGGGTTTTGGACATGTGGTTATAGAGATATACTGTCCCTGTATCTACATACGATCTAGAAAGTAATACGTATTGACCAAATAACAACTAGAATCAGCCCCCCAAATAAAGGAGACAATTTGATTCTGGAATATGATGACGTTAAATGTAGATGTTGTAAAAAAACTTTTGAAGTATTAATGGCTAGATGTGAGTACACTGGCAGACTTAAGTATAAAGAATCTTTGGATGGGGGAAGGTGGAAAGGTGCTAAATGTCCTGACTGTCAACTGATAGGTAAGAGTTGTAAGATAAATATAAACGATTGTCAATCCTGTGGTAATGTTTTTATATCACACCACAAACCATCAAAGGCTTGTTCTAGCTCTTGTAGACAGAAATTAAGCTCTGACTACTACCAAAGCTATTGGAAGAGTGAGAAGGCTGTTTCTGCTCGAAAATACTACAAAACATGTAAAATCAACTATCACAATTGTCATACCTGTGATGCTTTGTTTATATCGAATCAACCTAAGTCAAAGCATTGTTCAGACCAATGTCGAAAAAAATTTTCGGAAACTCCTAAAGTTAAAGCGGTATGTCCTATTTGTAATCAAGAGTTTGAAGGTCAAAAGAATAAAAAATATTGTTCCAAGAAATGCAATAAAAAGGCTAATAGAAAACCTAAACCTAAGAAAATTATAGAGTCTCGCCATTGTGAATGGTGTAAAGTTGAGTTCACTCCTAAAACAAACAAAGGCAGATTCTGTTCCAAGAACTGTGGCAGATATCACCACAGAGCCAACAACCCTCCCACTGAAAAACAGAAGCAACTTCGTAAAGAGTACAAGAAGTTACGCAAACGTACCTGTAAACAAGCTAAGTTAGATTGTGTATCTTGGTCCCAACTAGCTGAATTTAGTGCTAATTGTCCTGAAGGTTATCAGGTTGATCATATAATCCCTCTGAATCATCCAGATGTTTGCGGCTTGCACGTTCCTTGGAATATGCAGTATTTACCTACTGACGAGAATAGGTGGAAGTCTAACAAATTTGATTATACTATGGATAATATTGATTGGAAGGACGAGTTAGATATTATCAGGACTTTAGTTTTGTGTATCCACCTCCAACTTTTTATGGAGACTTCTAGGAGTTAGTGTCGTCGTCCTCTCTCCAATCTACCACATCAAGTTTATCTTCGTAACATTTCGCCACTATTTAGCTCCTAAGCTGTTTTTCTCACCTATGCTTGTGTTTCCCTATGTTTCACCTTTGGAAGGCTTAGAGGTGGTATTCTATCGCTCTACGACTGCCAAACCCATTGCTTCATATCGAACTAAGAACCCATGTCCGAAACAGGTGTCGCATTTTGTCTAAGAAGTCAAAAACTGTTAAATTGGACATTTGAAAGTCCCTCCTTTCATTTTTAGGTTATCTAATTCTTTTAATTTTGTCAAGAAAGATTTACATGGGACTAATTGTTCCACCATTTTACTATATCTAGCAGAGAATAACTGATTGATTGTGTAAGGTCCATCACCATATTCATCCTTAAGTACTCGGTTATACTCATTATCTATGATGGACTGTCTAAGAGCTTTTAATGTCTTGGCTCGTTTTTTCGCCTCTGCCCTCTCAGCTCGGACTAGGTCGTTTATTAACGTAAGTCGTTGATTAAGGGTCATATCTTCCCGTAGGTTAATTTAGCTCTATAGAGATGAGGTTTCATTTCGTTCGGCAGGAAGTGCTCATCACAATTAATGAATAAGACCTGATCAAAGTTCATTCCTCTCCAATGATCACTAACCCAAGAATCACAATTGAATTGGTAAATACCTAATTTTTTTAAATCATGGTCGTACAAAAAAGGGACTATATTGTTAATTAATTTTTTATATAAGTACGTGCAATCTAAGGTGTTTTTCCAAACAATTAGTCTATTTTTTTTAGGTTTATGTGGTATTGACCTTGCCCTACTCTAGTAACTGAAGGGAACCTAGGGGGCGTTAGTCCCATTTGAGATGTGGGCACTCCTGTTGAAGCTGCAATGTTTGCTTTAATGTGTTCGATATGATCTTGATAGTTGGATTCATCGGTAGGAGGAGTTCCTATCATATACACCTCCCCAATGTCGAGGTTTTTGATTTTTACGACATCGTCGTAATAAACCCTAGAAAAGGACGTTCCATGAGCTTCGTCAACTATAATAGGAAAGTCGAACGTGTCTAGGAGTAGTTCTCCGTATGGGATTGATATAATAGGTTTGTTTTCTTCTGAGACTCTAAATTCTGGAGCTGAACATAGATCAGCAGTGGTATCTTGGATGTTAGTAACATCAAATGCATTAACGTTGGTAAGGATTACTGATTCTAAGTCCTTCTTTTTTTTTTTTGCGCCACTGCTTCTTTTAACATATTGTTGATTTTTACTAAGAAATCTAACTCGTTAGGTATGAACCAATCTTGGGGAGTACCTGAGTTCCATTCTGTATAAGATACTTCACCTCTAGTATATTCCCAGAGGCTGTCGTCGTCGAACTCTAGAATAATTTTGTCAGGAGCTGCGGAAGCAGCGACTACTTTAGTCATTTTCTTTTCCTAATACTAAAAAAATATACTCGGAAGTATACGGTGAAAAGTAGCTAAACCTGCCTTTTTTCATATACTTAGTTATTTTTTGCGTTGTAATATAGTGGTCTGTAAAAAATCCCACGTTATAAAATTCTTCCAATACTTGTAGTACGTCACCTAATTCTTCAGCTAATTCTTTTGGATTTTCAGTATCTAAAACTTCCTGAGCTTCTTCCACTAGCTTTCTTTTCAGATACTTAAGTCCTTCCTCAGAGTTGGTATGAACTTCTGTAAGCCTCTCCGGTTCAATACCAAGCTTAGTCCTGACTATTTTATTCATTTTTTTAATTTCTCCGCTAATTCTGCTTCCATAACTCGTTTTCCTGCAGACAATTCTATGATATAATCCTCAATTAGGGTAAATTTATCCAAAACAGCTTTCCATTCCTTATCATTATGACCTATTGACCAGTAAACATAAGTGTTTTTAATATCTTGCAACTCTTTTAGGATGTTTTTAGCCCTTTTTGTAGGTTTTAGTGCTCCAGATACCCTAGTATTTGCCTTGTTATTACCCATTTTCAGTCCAAATCTTCGCCAAATTTATCCTCAACCTCAAAATAGGCTCCAGATACCCCAAATCCTACTTGAGATGCGATCATTTGGGTTAAATAGTCACAAATCTGACCTGCGAGAACCTCATTCTCTGGTGGACACATCGTTACATACTCTGTATTTACAATTCCTATCATTCATTAACAACTAGTTATAGGTTGATATTATTTCTAACACTAATTTATATCAATCCTTTTTATTTGTCAATGGAAGAAATACCTAACATACCCTTTTTTTTTTTGGATTGTTATGAAAATCTTACCAAAGGAGAAACATGAAACATCTACCACTATGCTTATTCATAGTATACCTTTTGTTTATTAGTGCCAAGTCTTTATTTTTACCAGTAACCGGAGTTGAGTTAGGTATTTTAAGTTGCCTATTAGTAATGGTTTTCGGTGAAAAGATAATTAAGTTAATACATCGACTTAAATACAAAGAATATCTCCTACGGAAAGAGGATTTAGAGATGCAGCGACCAGTTGAATTAAATCCTGAGATTGAATCATTAAGAGATGAGACAGAGATCGAGAGGCTTAGGTTACAAAAATTTCTAACTGAACAAGAGTATCACAAGCGAGAGATCGCTAAGGCTGTTGAGGCTAAAGTGGGTGATGGCGGATTTAGGTTCTAGGCAGGATGCCGGAAAAAGAACCACTTTCAGGAGGTAAGTATGTTGAGAATTAGATATTTTAAAGATAAAGCTCATAATAGGTTAACTTCTAGTGTTATTACATCAAAGATAGGTGCGAAATATAGAGTTCGACTATATCCTGATGAAATGCGTTATGAAATCGTAAACCTAGGTAACGGAAATATTGTAAAACGAGGTCAATCAAAAGCTAAGGACATTAGATACCTAAAAGAAATGGTACGTAGAGCTATTAAAAGCTCAGGATTAGCTATTGACCTAAAAACTGAGGTAAGGAGTAAACCAAATGTCTGATGATATACTAGGAATGGAAGTACAATTCGAGCTAGATGCTTTGCGTAGAAAATTAGCTGAAGTTGAAAAAGAAAATATGCGTTTACAACAAATCATTAGAGATAATGATTTGGATATAAGTGATATACCTGAAATGAGTGACGAAGAGTATATTTGTATGCAGCAGATTTCTAGACTAAGGGAGCAATCTGAAGGATCAGCTTTCGATCAAGAGCAAGCTAAAATTTTCGACACACTAGTAAAAGACTTAAGTATTATCAGAGGTGGTGGAGGAAAACGTAAAGGTAAGTCCAAAACAAAAGCTGATGTTGCTGAATTACTTAGTATAGCTAAAGAAAAGTAATGAGCGAAAAGATTCAAAAACGAAAACGTAAAGTAACCAGAGAACAAGCTGTTGCGAAACTCTGGGAAATGGGAAATCTTTCATATAAATTGAAAGGCATCCAAGAAGAAATGCGTAATTTAGTTTATGAATCTGAACACGATATCTCAGCGTTTTTAGTAGCAAGACAATCAGGTAAGACATATACAATGTGTTGTATTGCCTCAGAATTTTGTCAAAGAAATCCCGGAACCAGAGTTCTGTTGTTGTTCCCTAAAAAGAAGGATGCTGCAGAAGTTGCTAATGATCAATTCAGAAGAGTATTAGAAGATTGTCCTCCCCATTTAAAGCCAGAGTATAAAGTAGCAGACAAGAAGTTTATATTCCCTAACGGCTCTGAAATATTAATGGGAGGTACTGACGGAGGTTCGGCAGAGTCTATTCGAGGTAAGACTCTTCACTTAATTCTTATGGACGAAGCAGGATTCCACGATTACAATGATTTTCTATATATCGTTAACTCTATTTTAATGCCTACCCTTACAACTACAGATGGTAAAGTAGTCATGGCATCTACCCCTTCTAAAGAACCAGACCATCCATTTATGGTTAACTATGTTGAGCCATATAGAATGAAAGGTTGGTTAGTTGAGTATGATATTTTTGCTAACCCATTGATTGATGATAAGAAGCGTAAAAAAATAGCGGCTAGATTCCCTTTAGGTGAAGAGGACCCTGAATATCAAAGAGAATATCTTCTTAAAACCAAAATAGTTAATTCACTAATGGTTATACCTGAATGGTACGATTTAGAAACAGATTTAGTAAAAGCTCCCGAACGTCCGGTTTACTCGGATAACTATGTTTCTATGGACCCTGCTGTAGTTGATGGAACTGGAATATTATTTGCTTATTACGATTTTTTAAGAAAGAAGTTAATAATAGAAGATGAGTTATTTTTGGGTGCTGATGATAGGTCTCTTACCACTCAGGAGATTGCTGATGGTATAACTCGTAAAGAAAATAATTTATTTAGAAACAGATATACTGGTGAAATGAATGTCCCTTATATGAGAATATCCGATAACAATTTACCTCTTTTAGTAAATGATTTGCAGCAACGACATGATATTCGATTTATGACAACAAAAAAAGACGGTAAAGAAGATAAAGTGAATAACGTCAGAATGTTAATGAAACGTGGAGAGATTGAAATACATCCTCGATGCGAATTATTAATCAATCATATACAAACAGCAAAATGGAAACCTAATAGAAAAGAATTTTTAAGAAACAAGGGTGATGTATCTAAAGGTATAAAACCAAATCACTCTGATCTACTTGATGCGTTAGTTTACTTGGTTCGTAACTACCATCCTCATAGAAATCCCTATCCTGATAACTACTTTGAATTACAGGGTGAAGGAGTATTTCTTGGTGATAAACGGAATAGTGATAATGAAAACAAGAGGTTAATGCAATCAATTATGAATGTAAAAAAGAACTAACAACTAGTTATAGGAGATTTTAATGGATAAAAGTGTATATTATGCAGCAGACAAGGCAGAACATGCCGTTGGTTATTTAACTAAGAAATCCTCTAACTGGTTTAACCATTTATACCACAACCGATATCTAGAAAAGATTAGAAAAAGTTGGATGAGCTATCATGGAGCGTATTACTCAAATGATGGTGGTTCAGGTCATGAAATCACTTTTGGTGGAGAACAGGGTGAATTAGTTAATATTGCAGTTAACCATTATCAAAATATTGCTAAACATATGCTTGTTATGGTGACATCAACTCGACCTTCATTTCAACCAAAAGCAACTAACACCGACCATAAGACACAAGTTCAAACCTTTCTAGCTCATGGTATTTTAGAATATTATATGCGAGAAAAACGTCTTGAGCGGTTTATAAAGAAAGCTGTGGAATATGCAATTGTATTAGGTTCAGGCTTTATTAAAATGGAATGGAACTCTACGAAGGGTGAAATTTACGACACAATCGAGCCTGATGAGGAAGATATTGATAGTTATGATGAAGATGGAAACCCTTTAGATGAGAATGGTAGAATTTTAAAACCGTTTCCGGTTTATCAAGGCGATATTGAATTTGAAAACTTATCACCTTATGATGTGGTATTTGATAACACGAAAGAATCTCCCGATAACCACGATTGGGTCCTTACTCGTACTTTTAAAAATAAGTATGACTTAGCAGCTAAATATCCAGAATTTGAAGATAAAATTCTTGGACTACAAACTAAAGATCAAAAACAGAAAGGAGTTCGAGCAACTCTATCCTTTGTTGATGAAACGGTAGACATTCCGGTATACGAGTTCTTCCATAAAAAAACGGAAGCTTTACCTCAAGGACGGTATTTATTGTATTTAGACACTGAGATTATTCTCATGGATACGCCTATGCCATATAGGAATTTACCTGTCTACCGAATTTCACCATCGGATATTTTAGGAACACCTTACGGATATAGTCCCATGTTTGACTTACTGCCTATGCAGGATGCTGTCAACACATTATATTCGACTATTCTAACCAACCAAAATGCTCACGGTGTTCAGAGTATATTAAGCCCTAGAGGTAATGACGTTAAAGTTTCTCAGGTATCTGACGGTATGAACTTTATTGAATATAATGTAGTACCTAATGCTCCGGGTGGAGGTAAGCCAGAAGCTCTTAACCTAACACAGACACCTGCTGAAATATTTAATTTTTTACAAATGATTGAAAAAGCTATGGAAACTGTTTCAGGCGTTAACTCCGTTGCTAGAGGTAATCCAGAAGCGTCCTTAAGATCAGGTAACGCCCTTGCTTTGGTACAATCACAAGCACTTCAGTTTTTATCAGGGTTATCTCAAGCATACACTCAACTTATTGAGGATACCGGAACTGGTATCATTCATTTAGTACAAGACTTTGCTAAAGTTCCTAGAATCGCAGAGATATCAGGTAAGTCAAATAGAAGTAAGATAAAAGAATTTGTTGGTGACGATATATCTAGCATAACTAGAGTATTAGTAGACTCAGGCAATCCATTGGCACAAACTACTGCAGGTAGAGCTGAAATGGCTTCAAACCTATTGCAGATGGGTCTTATCTCTAATCCTGAAGAATATTTTGCTGTTCTTAATACAGGTAGATTAGAGCCCCTTATTCAAGGCGATCATGACGAATTACTTCTTATAAAAGATGAAAATGAAAGATTAGTTGATGACGAGGATGTTATTGCTGTTGATACAGATAACCATTCACTTCATATTAGAGAACATAAAATAGTTCTAGCTAATTCTGATGCTAGAATGGATGTTGAACTAGTGGCTCGAACATTAGCCCACATACAAGAGCATATTGATGCCTTACAACAGGTAGACCCTAATTTATTAAGTATAACAGGACAACAACCATTGGCTCCTCCGGGTGGAAGTCCGGTAGGACAAGGAGCTATGCCTCCTAATCCAAACCAAGCACCCCCTGCTGCAATGCAAGACCCTAATGCTCAATTACCTAGTAATGAAGTAGGAATGCCGAGGATGCCTAAACCACCACAGGTATAATTATGAAACAAGAACCTAAGAAAAAACAAGCAGCACTTCGTCTATCCGAGAAAGAGAAAATGGACGTAACTAAACAGGTAATGAAAAGAAAAAAAGAACTAAGTCCAGAAGCATTTGAAGAGTATGAAAAAAAGATGAAAGAGCTGATGGATAGATTAGTAGAACAAGGTAAATAGATAAAACAACACCTACCACGAGGCGGTGTATATGTACTTATTAACTAGAACATAGGAGAGAATTATGTCTGAAGCAGTAGACAATCAAGAAGTTGTTGAAGACAACGTAGAATCAATTAACCCAGAATCAGTAGAAAATGAAGAAACTCAAGAAGTTGTAGAAACTTCTGAAGAGTCTGTTGAAGAAGTTCAAGCCGACACTACTGAAGAATTACAAGAAGAAATTGCAGACGCAATTGATGAAGGTGCTACCGAAGAAGAAGTTAAGGATATGATACGAAAGTTTCAACTTAAAGTCAACGGTAAAACTATCGAAAAGGAAATTGACCTTAATGATGAAGATTCGCTAAAACGTGAACTTCAAAAAGCAGCAGCATTTCAAACAACAGCCCAAGAAGCTGCCGAATTGAAAAAAATGTATGAGCAGGAAATTAGAAGACTCCAATCAAACCCTTGGGAAGTATTACAGGAGTTAGGATTAGACCCTGACGAACTTAATGAGAAATTCTTAGATGATCGAATTAATGAAATGAAAAAAACTCCTGAACAAGTTGAAAAAGAGAATATGGAGAAAGAATTATCGGCAGCTAGAGAACGACTTAAGGAAATCGAAAGATTGGAACAAGAAAGAGTTGAGCAGGAAAAAATGGCTCAGGCTGATGCTGAATTGCAGGAAGAGATTATTGCGGCACTAGATGCTCATAAAACGCTACCTCCTACACAAAAAACTATGTCGAGAATCGCAGATGCATTAATTTATGCAATGGATTATGCTGAAGAAAACGGATTTGATCCTAATTCAGTGTCTGTTGCAGACGTAATCCCTCATGTGGAAACAGAGTACAGACAGGAGATGAGAACTCTTCTAGATAATGCACCTGAACAATTGTTAGAGGAATACGTTGGTAAGCAGAATTTAGAAAGATTAAGAAAAAGTCGTGTTGCTGCAGCTAAAGAGGCTCAGAAGAACACAAAAACTGACATTAAATCTACAGCTAAGTCTTTGAAAACAGAAGAAAAGACTAAGGAAAAGATGAGATCGAGTGACTTTTTTAGAAATTTACACAAGATGGTAGATTAATAAATAACAACTAGTGTTAGGTGATCAATAATTTGAGTTGTTTGCACATAGGATTCCCCATACCCCTTGGATTGGGAGATACCCTCGTAAATACAAGATTAGAGGATTTACTTAATTTTAACTTTAAATAAAAAACAATAGGAGAATAAAAAAATGGCTTTATCAGATCAAGCTAACGACTTTCAAACGTTAAATTCACATTTTAAAGAGATTTACGCAGACAATATTAAAGACTTAATTCCAGAAGGTGTTAAGCTTTATAACAGTATTGATTTTATCGGTGCAGAAAAACAAAACGGTCTAGATTACATTCAACCTGTATCTCTAGGATTAGAGCATGGATTCACTTATGGTGGTTCTGCAGGTACTGCATTTGCCCTTAATGATGCTGTTCAATCAACACACGCTAAAGCACAAATTCGTGGTCACGAAATGGTTCTTAGATCATTCCTTTCAGTTGGTGCTGCTTCACGTTCACAAAATGCTAAAGGTGCTTTCGTTCAAGAAACTAAGTTCATTGTTGAAAACATGCTTAAGTCTTTCGTAAGACGACTTGAAGTACAACTTATGTACGGACAGGTTGGTTTAGGTACTGTTGCTGCTGACGTTACTGCTGCCGCTACTATTACTGTTGACGCTCACGAATGGGCTGCAGGTATTTGGTCAGGTTCTGAGAAGATGCCTATCGAAATCTATACTGGTGCTGCTCTTACTGCTTCTGCTAACGTTGCTTCTTATGACTTTGATGCTAAAACTATTACTCTTGACGCTAACGTAACTGTTTCTGAAGATGATGTTATTTACTACAAAGGTGCTAAAGGTAATGAATTTGCAGGACTACATGCTATTATTACAAACACAGGTACTCTTTTCAATATCGACGCTTCTGCGTATAACTTATGGAAAGGTAATGTTGTAAACGTAGGTACTGACTTTGCAGGTAATGAGGCTAGAATTTCTTTCGCTAAAATTGAAGAAGGTATTGCTCGTGCAATGGAAAAAGGTCTTGCAGACGAAGAAGTTAAGGTTATCCTTAACCCTAAAAACTGGACTGACTTACTAACTGAGCAAGTTGCTAAAAGACAATTCGATAGTTCATACTCTGACGCTAAGTTGAAAAACGGTGCTCGTGAGATTGAATTTGTTGGACAAGCAGGGCTTATTAGAATCGTATCTTCTATCTACTGTAAAGAAGGTTACGCTTATATGCTTTGTGAGAAAGACTTCATGAGAATTGGTTCTTCTGATATCACTTTCGAAAGACCGGGACTTGGAGACAAATTCCTTAAGCTTATGGAAGGATTCAACGGATATGAGATGAGAGCATATACAGACCAAGCTCTTTTCACTTGCTGTCCGGGTAAAACAGTTCTTTTCACATACATTAAACCACAAGCTTAATTGCTTGATACCTAGGGGAGGCTCAGTCCTCCCCTTTTTTTAACCACTTATATCCTATAAATTCCTGAATTAACAACTAGATATAGACCAACTTTAAGGAATTTCAATGACTAAATTACTACAAATTGGAAATGACGTTTTCGAATATCCTCAACAGGGTACTGGAGAAGGTCATGGTGAAGACGCAACCGCATGGGCGCAAGCAGTAACGGACGCTTTGGCTGATGTTGTTGGACCTAATGATATTTTACTTACAACTCAAGTATTAGCTAATGATGCTACAAACCAACCTATTCCAGACCTATCATTCGATTTAGGACAAGTTCAACATGTAAATGTGGAATTTTTAGCTATTCGCAAGTTTGACGATGGTGGGGGAGAAACAACACTAGTTGAATCCGGTAAAATATACGGTAATTATAATGGTTCCGATTTCAGAATAAGTATAGAAGCCGTAGGGGATGACACAGGTTTAGAACTTGATGTAGATTCTGCTGGTTTATTTAAGTATACAACTTCTAACCTTACAGGACATATTTCAAGCACACTTTATTATAAAGCTAAAACTATCGATCAATAAAATATAAAGGATAACCTATGACAGTTAAGTCAAAAAAGTTTACAAAAGGTATAAAAACAAAACCTACCACTTCTCCAGCAACGGAAGAAGGTGAACAAAGAACTGATTCATCATCTAACGAACAAAAGATTTATCTAGATGGTGCTGAACGTACAGTAGTTACTGAAGATCAGGCACAAACTCTTTCCAACAAAGCTATTGACTCTGCAAACAACGCTATTACCGTGGATGCTGATGAAGCTACTGTTGAGAATTTAGAAACAGACAACTTAAAAGCTGGGGTTTTAGAGACCGATCTTAATAATGCTGTTACTGATGCTAACTTACCTTCTGCTGCTGCTGTTAAAACCTATGTTTCGCAAGAGCTTGCTACACAAGACGAAGCTAGTGAGATTGCATATGATGATACCGGAAATGATAAAGTTACTGGTGCAAATGTTCAAGCTGCCTTAGATGCTGCAGAAACTTCAATCGATACAAACGAAACAAATATTTCAACTAACTCTACAAACTTAAGTAATCACCTAACTGATACAACAGACGCTCACGATGCTAGTGCTATTAGCAACTCTCCTTCAGGTAACTTATCAGCAACTGATGTTCAGAGTGCATTAAATGAATTACAAACAGATATTGATACTAGAGCTAGTGATGCTGATTTAAACAACCACATAACTGATACAACAGATGCTCACGACTCTTCGGCAATAAGTTATGATAACACAACATCTGGACTTACATCAACTGACGCTCAAGCCGCTATTGATGAGGTTGAAGGTAGGGTTGATACAAACGAGACTAATATCACTAATAATGCTAATAACCTTACAAATCACTTAAATGATACAACAGATGCTCACGATGCTTCAGCTATTTCTAACGCTCCGTCTGGCAATCTAGCAGCTACGGATGTACAAAGTGCCTTAAATGAGTTACAAACTGATGTAGACACTAGGGCTTTAGATTCTGATCTTACTAACCATATTAACGACACATCTACTCATGGGGTTACTGGAAATATCGTAGGTACTATAGATGCTCAAACTTTAACGAATAAGACTATCACAGGTGCTGATTTTAGAACACCTGATAGATCGGATGTGAAACAAGATACTAGAGCTAACTTAGATGTATATGCAACAACTGCTGCTGATGGTCAAACCGTATTTGCTACTGATGAGAAAAAATATTATGGTATTGTAGATAATGCTCTTGTTTCTTTAGGAGGAGGACTTGGTTCTGCTCAAACTGTAGGAATTGTTGAAGCTGACGACTTACAAAACGCTTCAGATTTTTCAGGTAATAATGCTAGTTTTCTCGGAGGAGGAACGTTAGATGCTGGTAGTACATTAGAATTATCTACCACTGCTGCTGATTTACTAACAGGTGAAGATGCTGTTATTAAATATACTTCAGGAGCTTCTTCTCAAAACGATTATTGGGGTAATGATTTTGCAGTTCCTCAAGGTTGGGGTGGACGTACTCTAGCAGTTGAATTAACTTATAGAACAAATGCTACATATAATAGTGGTGATATTTTAGTAAGTTTAGCTTCTAATAACGGAACCACTGATACTTTATTACCTACATTTACTTTAGACCAATTTACTAATGCTAATGGAAACGGTGAAACTAAAAGATTTTTAGTAAACGTACCTAGTGATATTGAGACACTTAAAGTAGGTTATCAAAATGTATCTACTACTTCAGGTTTAGAGTTTTTTGTAGATAAGATTTCTGTAGATATTAATGATTTTAATTATAAGAATGTGCAGACGGATTCTGGATACCATATTAATCAACTTGGTACAGCTATGACTGATGTTGCTGGAGAAGTTAGATTTGATTTAGGAACTGCTGACATCGCAGACAATACTGACGACATACTTGTTGAAGATGATTCAGGCAGTAACAGAACTAAGTTTACAATGTTAGCTGATGGTACAGTAACTGTGACTTTTAATTTTAAAAAACAAAACACTACTACCTCAACTAGACCTATTATTAACCACTATAGCAGCTCAGGGACTTTAATAAAAGCTTATAAAGGTCAGGGTAATGTTATAAGTGGCACTACCGTAACTAATACTTCCAGTATTATTGTAAAGGCTACTGAGTTTATTACCTTAGAAGCAAATGGTGATGATGTTTCCACTTCAGCAGGAGTAGAAACTTTCGCAAACTTTAGTTTTTCAAAATTATCAAAACATGTTGTGACGGAAAATGAAACTAGTGAAAACGTCTTTAGTGCGACATGTGATGGAGCAGCAGGAGCTTCAGTTACATTTTTTAATGAAAACACTTCTTGGATTGATTCTGTTTCTCAAGTTAGTACTGGTATATTCGACATTACCGTAAAATCCGGAATCTTCACCGTACCACCTAATGTAACAGTGTCAGCAACTGATATTACTTCTAACGCAGGAGCTTTTGTTAGAAGTGTGACTGCCTCGGTTATAACAATCCAAACAACTAGGGAAGATACTGGTGGAGTGGCAGATAGAGATTTTCACCTTATAGTTCAAAGACAAGGTGACGACTATAAAGACCCTAGTTCTTACCACCTAGTTCCTGTAACAGAGCAAGAAAATACATTTAGTGCGGCTATTGCAAATAACGGAACTGCTTCTATAACGTTACAATCGGGAAGTAATGGATCAGGACAAAATGCAATCGCTTCTGTAAATAGAAGCGCACTAGGTGTTGTGGATATTACTTTTACTGCAGGTTTTTTTACAGAAATTCCTGTGGTTATAGCTTCTACAGATAATGCAAATACATCAGTAAATAATATTATCGATGTATGTGCAGTAACTACCTCCGGTTGTAGTATTGTAACCAATGATTATGCATCTGCTAATATAGATATAGATTTTCAATTAAGCATATTTAAACAAGGCGCAGACTATAAAGAACCAAAAGCGTTCATCGGGAATGTCCCTCTGAACTATACGCAGACTAAAATTTTGAGTGCGGATGTAACTACCGACACGGAAATGACTGATCTTACATTCAACAATTTAGTGGTAGGTCGAGCATACCGAATAACTGGAAGCATTTTGCTGGTTACAAGTTCAGGTGGAGTGAATAACGGAAATCAACAAGTCAACATTCAAAACGGTGCTACATTGATAGGTAATGTAGGACAAAACCTTGTAAGCTCGACAACGGATACTAGAATTAGTCATGCATTAAGTATTGATTTTATAGCAGTAGATACAACTGTAACTTTTAACTCTGCAAGTACAACGGCTACATCTTTTGTTCGAGGCGATGGTACTAGAGCAGAATCTTATGCAACATTAACCGAACTTAATCATACTCAAGAAACTACGAGATTTTAATGGACTACAGACGTAAAGCTCTTAAAAAATTTACAAAAGGTGGTGTCAAAAAAGACATGAACTGTGGTGAAGTAAGACGCTCTACTAGAAAAGGCAAGAAGATAATGAAAAAAGTCTGCAAGGATGGTAAAGAAAAGCTAGTCCATGCAGGAGCAAAGGGTTACAAAAATAATTACTCAAAGGAAGCAAAGAAGAGCTTTCGGGCAAGACATAAATGCGACTCCGCAAAAGACCCTTTCTCAGCTCGTAAATTAGCCTGTGAGGAGCTTTGGAGTAAGAACGTTAAGGTAGGTAAGCAAAAAGCTAAATCAATGAGGAAGAAGAAATAATGGAAGGAATGTCAGCTAGGCAGTTAGAAGATATTAGGAGAAAACTTGCAGAAGAATGGAGGAGAAAGTCCATTGCAGGTGAATTAGATGATGTTCAGGAACGTGCTCTTAAGAACAAAATGGAAGAAATCAACCAAGCTATAAAAAGACAGCTAGATGTTGAACGTTCTGCTGCTAAAAAATTAGGTGGCAAAATGAAACTTAAGAGCGGTCAGGAGTTTGTTGACGACATAGCTAGTAAAAGATCAGCACTAAAGAATATGAGAACAGCTAAAAGTTTTGGTAAAAAGTTTAAATCTATGATACCGGGTCTAGGAGTAGGTCTAGCAGCTATGAACATATTTACAGCACCGGAAGCACAAGCAGGAGAAGTTGCAGCAGATGAGGCTGAAGCAGCAGTTACAGATTTAATTCCGGGAGGAGTTGATAGGTTAGGACCTCAAGAAGGTAGTTTAGAAGATATTATAGAAGACCCATCGAAAAGCCCTGAGGAGCGCAGAGATGCTCTTAGAAGGCTTTCAGAAAGAAACAAACAATAAAGGTACGTCTTGGATACACAGGGGTTTAGAAAGAGGTTTGAGGCGATACAAGATATAGAGGAGTTGTTATCCGTAGCAGCTCCTCAATATAGAGACCCTGAGGTTTATTTTAAAGAATTAATTGAAGATGAACCTAATATAAGTATAGCTGAAAAACGACTACGTGTATTAGAAGACTTAAGAGCTAATAGTGAGGAAGAAAAAAAGGACCTAACTCTAGATAGAATAAGAAGAGAGAGGTTACAAATACTTATTGATACAGATTGGACTCAATTGGTAGATTCTCCAATAACTAGCGCAGACAAGAAGTTTTACCGGAAGTATAGACAATACCTGAGGGATTTACCTGTATACGTGAAAAGAGGAACCCTTAGGGATAATGTCATGACTTATGATGAGTGGAAAAAATGGATAGAAATAGTAAGACATACACCGGGTTTTGAAGGGTTTATCCCATAGACACAGTGCTTCACCAGTGTTTGACAAACAAAAAATACTGGAACCAACTGGTTTGCTCCGTAGCCGTAAAAGCGGAGGAGCTTCACAACCGCACTGTGCTATTATTATACACTTTATTAAGATTAAGTCAAGTATAAAGTTTAAAAAGGTAAGGATATGAATAAGTTAATTAGGGTAGGACAATTCTTTAGAATACTAGATAGTAGTAATAACCTATCTATTTCTAACCTGATTGTCATACTTATGATGGTGAAAATAGTTTATACACCTGCTCTTAGTATGGCAGATATAGCAACTGCAGTAACTGCATTACTACCATATAGTATTAAAAAATTTAAAGGTAAGGACTTATAATGGGAAATAAACTAGAAGCTTTTAAAAAAGTAATGCTAGAAGGTCCGGTGACTATAGATAGTACGACTACTACAGATGTTTTGGATATGTCTAGTGTTGAGAATAGGTTTGCAATTCAATTAGATTATGTCAATGGTGTAGGACTCGATGCTGATTTAATCGTTGAGATTTCGGTAAATGGAAGAAACTTTGTTCAAATACCAACTAGTTCTGTTAACCTAACCGATACTACAGGAACTCACATATGGGATTTTTCAGAGTCGGGAGCTAACTATGTGAGGGTTAAAATTACAATTAACTCAGGTTCTATGGATATAAACGAGATAACTTTTTCAGGTAAAGAGAGACACTAAATGGCGAGTACATATCAAACCATTAATACAACCGATGAGCAACCTAGTGGAGGTGCTGTAGAGTATTACAGTCAGACCTTCGTTTTAGGAACATGGTCTGGTCCAATTTCTGATTATTATTTTATAACAATACCTCAAACTACCCACGGTAAAACAGGTAACATAACAGTAACAGTATTTGAAGACGTTTCAGGTTCTTTTGAAGAAGTTGAGACTTTTATGCAAATAAATAATAACCTAGATATAACAATAAGAATAAATTCAACGCCCGACACTAGATTTGGTGGTAAGGTTTTAATTCTATAGGAGAAGAAAATGTCTGATAAGAAATTTAAAAGTAATGTAGTGGCAGAAGCTAATTTACAGGTAGATAATATTTTATCTCTACCTAGTGTAACTACCGAAAGAGCATTAGTAATTAATGGTTCAGGTCAAGTTACTGAAGCAACAGTTACGAGTACTGAGATTGATTACCTTTCTGGAACAACCTCTGCGGTTCAAACTCAATTAGACGCTAAGGTTGATGACTCAGAAAAGGGCGCAGCTAATGGTGTTGCTACGCTAGATGCTAACAGTAAAATACCATCATCACAATTACCTGCAATTGCGGTCACAGAAGTATTTACTGCTGCTGATATAACAGCTCGTGATGCATTGACTATCGGTACAGGTGATGGTGAAATACAAGAGGGTGATGTTGTAATTGTTACAGATGCTTCGGCAGATGCTGAAATCACTTCTGGTGCTGCTTCTTATATTTACGATGGTTCTGCATACAAGCTACTTAAGGCAGGGGATGAAGTTCTTTCTGTTAACGGTAATACAGGTGCGATCACTCTTGATACTGATGACATTTCAGAAGGTTCAACTAATTTATATTATACACCTGAAAGAGCGCAAGATGATGTTGGAGGAGCTTTAACTGATTCAGCATCTATTGACTTTACTTATGATGATGGAGCTAATACAATCACTGCCGTAGTATTACCTGCAGGTGTTGATCATGATTCATTAAATAACTACACAGCTAACGAACACGTTGACCATAGTTCTGTCAACATTACTACTGCTGCCGATTCCGGTTTATCAGGCGGTGGGGATATTACTACCACTAGAAGTCTGGTTGTTGATATTAACGGAACAACGGAAGAGACTACTGTTGTTGATAGTGATGAGATTTTAATTTATGACGTATCTGCAGGGGCTAGAAGAAAAGTTACAAGAGCTAATTTAATTGGTGACGTATCTGCAGGGGCTTCAGAAGGCGATATTAATGAGACTACATTTTCAATGTCTAATAATGTTTCTTCAGCAGCTAACGTGACAGGTCTAGCATTTGCTAACGCAACGGTGAGATCATTTGAAGCACTAGTTTCTGTAGAAATTGACGCAACTGCTGATCTATTTGAGGTTTTTAAGTTAAATGGTATCCAAAAAGGTGCTTCTTGGGACATGTCTGTAGAATCTACAGGTGATACATCTCAGGTTGAGTTTACTATTACCACAGCAGGTCAAATTCAATATACTTCCGGTAATTTAGCAGGATTTTCTACAGGAGACATAAAATTCCGAGCTATCACCACTAGTATTGCTTAATAACAACTAGTTATAAGGAAATTATATGACAGGTAGACCTACAAGGAAGTATTTCAGTAACTTAGACCCCGGAGGGGTGTTAAAAAACTCCCACTCCCAAGAGGCAGACGCTCTTAGGGTCATAGATACTGATAATATTGTAGGTCAATACTGGAGTCATGTAATACTTACATATGATGTAAATGATTCGGTAGATAATGCTAAGTTTTATTACGATAAGATAAAAGGTATTTACGATATCACATTTGTTGGAGATACTGCAGGTAGTCTTAATAGTAAGTATTTTTTGCTAAATACAGGACAAAATGAGAAGAAGTTTTATGTCTGGTATAACGTAGGAGGCACTGGAACCGATCCCAATATTGTTGGTAGAGAAGGAATCGAAATACCAGTAGCATTTAATGATGCGGCTGAGATAATTGCATTAGCTACTAAATTACTGCTCAATATGAAAGACGAGTTGATTGTAACAAAGCAGCTTAACGGTAAAATAAAAATAGAAAACGACCTGTTTGGAGCTTCCAGTATATCGGACTTTAACACGGGGTTTACATTTGGTACGATACAGGATGGAGTTTCAGAACTTGTAAGAGATTATGATTTCCCTCCACAAACAGATATAAAGTATGTTTATAACCCATATGCAAAAACGTTTGAAGTTATAGACACTAGTACAATAGAGGTGACACTAGAATCTAGTGCTAAATCACCTTTTGTGCAGAACATTATATTACTTAACGCTAATGTGGAGAGTAGTTTTGCATTACCGGATGATACTAAGAGGTTTCTTATTAGACTACGGAACAATGATGCTAATTTAAAAGTAAAATATACCTCAGGTGGTGATTTTATATTAATACCTAGAGGGACTTATTACGAAGAGGATAATTTACTAACGGAATCGGTTACGCTATATTTTGAAGCTGATTCTGCAGGTAAAACGTTAGAATTAATTTACTGGACTTAATGTTGCATATAGCAACACTTCTTGAGGAGGAATAATATGATTGGTAAAGATCAACTAGTATTCGACACTACGGATGCTACTTCAATTGCCGAGTCTGATCACGTTGGTGCTCACATGCTCGCAGGTGATGGTACACTCATTGATAGTGAAACCATCAACAGTGTTGACAGATTAGCTGTTGACTCAACTTTAAAAGATGGTGCAGGTACTGCACTAACATCAACACTTGTTGGCGCAAAACAAGCTCTCGACGTTCGAGTTGCGGAAGGTATTAACGTAGAGGTTGACCTTGATGCTGCTGATGACAGTGTAGCGTCACACCTATTTGATGGAGCAGGTACAGCACTCACTTCAACATTAATTGGTGCGGATCAAGCTCTTGACGTTAATGTTGTTGGTAGCACAGATGCGGCTTTGGCAAACACCGCAATTGCTGCCAATGCAGTTACTGCAGTAGCAGACACAGCAACTGATGTGGTATCATCTCCATTAGCTAATAGAAAATACTTGTTAGTTAGAAATATGGATAATAAGAAAATCTATATCGGAGAATCTGGAGTAACAGTGGGTAGTGGTTTTCCATTATCACCACAGTCTGTTATGGAACTAAGAGTTGGTGCTTCTGTAGATGTTGAATACATCGGAACATCAGGTGCGACACCTGAAATTAGAACATTAGAATTATCTTAATGTAAAATATAGGAGGGCAGCAATGTCCTCCTTTTTTCTAAAAGGAAACCTATGGAAGGCAAGAATTTTACTGAAAAAGACAAGGAAATGTTAATTCAGTTCTTAAATGCAGTAGCCACTAAAGCACAATTTAATATGAAGACTCAAGACATGATTTCTTATGTCAAACTGTTATCTTTTATGCAGCAAGAATTGTTACCTAAAGTGAATGATCACATTCTTGAGGTTAAAAGAGTTGTAGAAGAAAATGGGAGTGAATGATGTTTCAACCTCTAGATGGTCCATCAAAGCAGTATAAGTTAACAGTAACGGATAGTACTGTACTGAAGATAGAAGCTTCGAGTGGTGCAGGTGCTTACGAGGAGCGTAAAGTAGTTACCTTACAGCCTAACGGTAAGATTAAGGTATACTTCGGTGAGTCATCAGTGCCTAGTTCAGGCACTGTAGCTAGTGATGGATTTACTCATTTTAAGAATCAAAAAGACAGTTACGAAGCAGGAGAGCAGCAGGATATGTATATTCTAGCGGATTCAGGTTCTGTAGACGTAATTGTAGTAGAGAGGGCTTAATGTCGGGACAGGGAAGAGATAACTTTCAACCAGTAGCTTCTAGTGTATACTTAGATGATACTGACTTGGACTTTGAAGTAGAGGACGTACAAGAGGGTTTTGAGAATCTCAGTTTCCTAGTAGAACCTCTAGTTGTGCCTACTTCTCTCATATATAATGGAACGCTATCTAACAACGAATTTATAGGTTACAACAATCTATTAGATGGGAGTAATACGCCCATTATAGCTCCCATATCAGGTAGTTTTGTAGGATTTACATTCTCCAATAAGAATGAAGCTGATTTTGACTTAGAGTTTAGAGTCAACTCAACTACAGGTACTCCGTTTTACACATGGTCGGTTACGGATACAGAGACTGCGGTATTTAACTTTCCAACTGCCGAGAGCGTAACGGCAGGGGATAAGGTGTATGTAAAATACATAGACCAAGGTACGAATGTTAGTGATGCTGCTATTGTAATACTTTTTAAAGCTTAAGAGGGATTTATGTATAACACTTGTGTAATTAAAAATATAAGCCAAAGCACTCAAGTAGTGTTAGGGGTTTCTTTAGCTACTAATGAAACCTATACTATCCCGGACAGTAAAAGAGTCGGTGCAGCTAATGACGACGATATTCTAGAAGGCATCAACGGTACTTCAGGTACATATCAGATAGGGGACGGAGATGTTTTATTCACCACTACTTCAGAACAGATATCCCATCTAAGGTCTGGTATTAAGAATGTAGTTGTATCTAGTATGAATACTGACGTATCTGTTAAACCTGAAATTAAAGGGTTTAAATTATACAGGGATGACTCCTCAACCCCACTAAGTACTAGTTATTCTGACGTTCTGAATGTTAGTGGGAGCGGTGCATTTATGGGAACCAAACTAAAGTTCTCTAATGATGACGTAGATGTTAAGGTAGTAATAGACGGAACTACTGTAATTGAAATACCTGTTAAGGAACTTAGAGACATGAACTACGAGAGTGGGTATAATACAGGGTTAAATAGATTCCTAGGAGGAGATGGGTATGCAGAGTTTGAGTTCTTTCCTACAACACTGAAATACGAATCATCTTTAGTAGTGTCTGTTAAGAAGACACTAAGTTGGGGAGTAGATATAACTAACGCTCACATCTTTTATAGCGAGGACTAATGGAAAAGTTAACATGGGATGAATTTAAAACATTCATATCTGGTAGAAATACCTTAATACAATATATAGAGTTCACTAACTATTATTTAGTAATAGGCATTGACGGTCACTTAAAGATATCGACTAAGATAGCTAAGATATCCGACCCTGCTCCAGTGGGAAGTTCTCAAAAAGACTTTGAAGATAATTATAAATCAGATGCTAACATCCCATTACAGGACTACGACCATACAGGACGTAGAATCTATAGACCGGCAGCTACTGCTAAAGGCTGGCACTACCAAGCGCACTCTATTCAATTTGAAGTCAATAAATTAGATTCAGTTTATAATAAAGACTCTGAAGGTAACGACTTAGGTCATACTTCTCTCAAAATATATAAAGAGAATGGAGATGAGTGTACTACCCAAGGTTTGGCTGATACTTACGGAGTAAAGACTGTGGTTAAGTGGGATTTGGGATATGACTTTGAGATTGTAGCAGGTAGTATTAAACAACTAGTAAAAGAGACTGTAAATTCCTACTTATATGTGAACGCTAAAATCGCCACTGGTTTAGCTGCCCCTAATGATTGGCTTCCAGTAAAGTTTACGGATGGAGGTATAAACCTTAATTATATTGGAGCGGACGAACCTCTTAAGACAGACGGTAGAGCCGCTAAGTTGATTAAAGGAAGTAATGGTGATCATTTTGAGATAATCGCAAACTATCAACCTGACCTACTCACTAATACTAATAGACATAAGATGTCTATTATATTTGAGATATTTAAAGACCCCACGGCATAACTATGAGAGATATACAAATAGTATTTACCAAGTCAAAGAAGAAGATACCGTTAATATCATGGTTAATCAGACTATGGACATGGAAACTTTACAGTCATGTGGCAGTATGTTTTGATACAACTAATTACTTCGGGACTAATACGTACTATCAAGCATCTGAAGGTATGGTAAACTATATGTCTGAAATTCAGTTTAATAAAAAACATGAAATAGTAAAAAAATATGAATTAAAATTAGAGGAAATGGATTATTATCATATAAGAAAAGCATGTCACGAAGAAACTGGAGCACCTTACGGAGTTATGCAGAATATAGGGATAATGTTAGCAGATACATGTAGTCTATTCGGTTATAAAATAAAGAATCCTTGGAAAAAGGGTCGTAACTGTTCAGAATTACTATATGTTCATATTTTCAATAATATAGGCAACTATAGTCCTGACCTCATAAAACCACACCACATAGAGGAAATATTAACAACTAGTTATAGGAGATAAGTTATGGATAAGAAAGATATGAAGAAAAAGCTTCTAAAAAAGCTTAAGAGATCAATGTTGGGAGATGTTGATAGCAAACTCCCTGATGCACTTAAAGATAAAATGTCAGTAAAGGTAATTGCAGACAGTCCTGAAGATTTAAAAAAAGGACTTGAGAAAGCAGAAGAATTAGTTTCAGATGGTGGTGACTTAAAAGGACTCCTAGAAGAAGCATTTTCAAAAAGAAGTAAAAAGCTTAAAAAAGAAGAAGAATAATGGCTAAGGTTATGACATCAGATGACCTGATTAGGTCTCTGAAAAGGCGAGCATTAATACCTACAGACCAAAGTACGTTCTCTAAGCAAGATTTCTTGGAAATTCTAAACGAAGAAATGGACACAGGTATATTACCATATTTGTTAGAACAACATGAAGAACATCTAGTTAACTTTATAGAGTTACCTGCAGATTTAGAGGCTCCATTTGAATATCAGATACCTTATCGTGCCATAGGAAATAAATTACGTGACGTTGCGCTTATTGACGGTGCAGGTAATCCATATGAACTCACTAGAGCATCATTAGAAGAGATATCAGACTACAAATCGTTCACAACTATAGAAAACTCTGGTGTTTTCTATATGATGAACAACAAAGTAGTATTAATGAGCGTAACAGCTACTGAAGGGTCTAAAATTAGAATGTATTTCTATCTACGACCTAGTTCTTTAGTACTGTCTAACGAAACCGGAAAAATAACATCAATTGCTCAAGGTGCTACAGAAACTGTACTAACTTTAGAAACTTTCCCTACTAAATTTGCTAATAATCCTCTATTTGATATTGTGGGAAGTAAATCCCCTAATAAATTAAAACAATTTGATATTAATGCAGCATCTGTAGATCAGAACAGTAAGGCTATAACAATATCTAACGATCTTTTACCTGACGATCTTGTTACAGGTGATTATCTTTGTCAAGAGAGTGAATCTCCTTTTCCACAAATACCGACCGAACTACACCCAATACTCGCCCAGAGAGGGGCTGTATATTGTCTAGAATCTCTTGGGGATACCGAAGGGTTGAGTAATGCAATAAGAAAGCTTGAAAACATGGAGAAAGGCGTTACAAACCTTATAGAGAATCGAGTAGAAGGTGCTCCTCAAAAGGTAAAACCTAGACATACAAATTTAAGAGATGCAGTTACTGGTAGAAATCATAGAAATAGAGGGGTATAATAGTGCCAAATCTCCTTAAAGCAAAAGGATTGTATACTTATCGAAACGAACTTGGTGTCCGTGAAGGAGCTATGGACGTTGCTGACAATATTGTCATAGACGAAGATGATGTAATCGAATTGCGGAGAGGACAAGGGGATTATGGAGATGCGTTACCTGTATCTAGTGATAGATTGAAACAAATTGCAGAATATAAAGAATTACTTATAAGACATTATGACACAACACTTCAATATGACGATGGAACTGGTGTTTTTAGTGTGTTTAGTGGAAGTTACCAAGAGCTAGAGGACGGACTTAGAATTAAGTATCTTGAAGCGAATGGTAACTTTTACTTTACAGATAAAACTGGTATTAAAAAAATATCAGCTAGAACTTCTTCACAAATCACAACAAATTCTGTAGAAGATGCTGGAGTTCCGAGAGCTGTTTCTGTAGAAGCATCTTTAAAGTTTACAATCGGAGGATTTTTAGGTCCTCAAAGTAAATGTGCATACAGAGTGTTGTGGGGAAAAAAAGACAATAATAGTAACCTTTTATTAGGATACCCTTCAGAGAGATTTGTATTAAGTAATACCTCTGATACAGTATCGGTTAATGAAAGTTTTCAAGTCCAAATAGTGAACGTTCCGAGTAATGCCGATGTGCTAACATTTGGCACATCAAGTGAGCAATATTTTTTATGGTTTGACACTGACGGAACTGAGGAGGCTCCAGAAACTTCTCAAACATTAGGTAGAACTGGAATAAAAGTAACTATATTATCTTCGTCATCACCAACGGTACAGGATGCTGCATCGAAAATTGCCAACGCAATCGCTAACTTAAATGACTTTAGTGTATCAGTGGCTAGTGATATTGTTACAGTAACTTCTAATGAAGCAGGTAATATAGAAGACCCAATAGCTTATGTTTCTGGAACAGCTATAGAGACTAACCTAGATGTAACTATGTTAGAACAAGGTTCTATTACTGATGGAGATTCCGCTAATACAAATGTAACATTTTCAGTACCTTCAGGTATTGATAATACATATTTTTATCAAATTTATAGAACCGCACCAGTAACTGTTCCACAAGGATTTACGTTAGACGATATTGATCCGGGTGATGAAATGAATCTGGTTTACGAAGGTAATCCTTTAGATAGTTCAGGAAATTTATTAACAACAGTGACTATTGAAGATATAACTCCAGAAGATTTTAGAGCTTCTGCAGACATACTATATACCAATCCTATATCGGGTGACGGCATTCTACAAGCAAATGCGAGACCTCCTGTGGCAAAAGATATAGCATTATTTAATGGGTCTAATTTTTACGCTAACACAAAGACTACGCATAAATTTACAGTAAATCTTGTGTCAGTTTTAAATATGCAATCAGGTATCTCAGATTTCATAATCGGCAATGCTAATGGTACTAGAAGATATACTGCAACTGGTGCTACACAAGTTCAGGATGTGACTATCACAAGTAATACTCTTTCAGAAAAGGCATGGCTGATTGAGTCTGCTAGAGATGAGCGAGATTATTTTGTTTGGTATGACGAAGATGGTGATGACACAAAACCATCTGATGTTGAGTTTAATAATAAAATTGCAGTAAGAGTTCGGTATGATAATGGAGATTCTACAGATACTATCGCCGAAAAGACAGCAACTGCTTTAGCAGCTACAGGTGATTTTTCGATATCAGTAACAGGTTCAGTAATGACAATTACATGGGCTAAGAATGGTAACATATCTAATGATGCAAGGGATTCAGTAGCAGACCCTACAGGTTTTACTTTTGATTCACCTAGTACCGATGGTGATGGTGAAGATACGTCCACTCAAGAATTTTTACTTTCCAATCAAATATCAGTAGCAGCGTCTATTGACGAAACTGCTAGAAGTTTAATTCGTGTAATAAATGCTGATGTAAGTTCTCCAGTAAATGCCTTTTACCTATCAGGTGCTGATGATGTTCCGGGTATTATGTTATTGGAAGCAAGGACTTTAGAGGATGTTGAGTTTTATATAGGAACTAGTGACTCTAATATAGTCGATGACTTTGATCCAAGTCTTAATTTGGAAAATCCGATACAATCCACAACGATTAATGGTGACAACACCGATGTTGAACTAAGTGTTTCAGATAACGTATTTGTTGGGCAAGAAATGTTTTTTTATGACGATGGAGGGGCATTGCCTTTTGATAACGGTAAGTATGAAGTTCTTGCATTGGTCGGAACAACAGTAACCATTGCAGCTACATCATCGGGGAATACTGCATCAATTGGGGCAGCGTTAGTTGCTAATAACGAATCCGATAATGAAGAATCAAAAAATAGAGTATATTTTTCCAAAAGCTTTCAGCCAGAGTCAGTCCCTTTAGTTAATTTTCTACCCATAGGTCCTAGAGATAAAGCGATTTTAAGAATACTACCTCTAAGGGATAATCTATTTGCATTAAAAGAAGATGGAGTCTATATCATATCAGGATCGTCTGCTCCTAATTTTACAGTAAGGCTACTAGATAGTTCTGTTTCTATTCTAGCACCAGATAGTGCCGTTGTTTTAAATAACTCAATATATGCACTATCTGACGATGGTGTTGTTAGAATATCAGATACAGGTGTCGAAGTTATATCCCGACCTATTGAAGATTTAATTAAAGACGTTGTGAACTCTAGGTATAACTTTGAGTTCAGTTCATTCGGAGTGTCATATAGTTCCGATCGAAGTTACCTACTCTGGTTACCAACAATTGTTTCGGATACAATAGCAACGCAGTGTTATAGATATAATACATTTACTAGAACTTGGACTAGATTTACAATATCAGCAACATGCGGATTGGTTGCTAATAGAGATGATAAAATGTACCTAGGTGCAGGTGATCAAAATACATTAACTCAAGAAAGAAAGAGCGGTGATAGAACAGATTACGCAGATCGAGCATTTGCTTTATCAATATTACCTTCAGGTATTACTGAGAATAATGTAAGATTAAGTACGGTAGTGAATGTAGAAGAGGGTGATGTTTTATACCAAGAACAATATATAACAACTTCAATTTTAAAAAGACTTTTAAGAAAATTAGATATTGATAAGGCAGTAACTAGTTCTGATTATTTTGATACTATTGTTATAGAAAATGGAATTAAAATAAGTACAACTTTAAATACATTAATAGATAAACTATTAGCGGATAGTATAGTAGTGACTGATGTTTCAATAAGTGACGATTTAGAAACTCAAAAAAATCAGTATAATAGTTTAATTGCCGAACTAAATGATGCAGGGTCTGGAACTTCTTTAAAAAATTATTCCCAAGTTTCTGATGCAGTTCCATATGAAATGGTTGTTGAATCAATTACTACATCCAACAACTCAGTGGACCTTATTTATACAACTCCTTTTGTTGAAGCTCCAATTACGCTGTTTAAAGGAATAAAAGCTAAATGGCAATATGCCCCACAACATTTTGGCGATCCTTCTTCATTAAAACAAGTTAGACAAGGGACTATTATTTTCGATCAAAACAGCTTTTATGGTGGAGTTATTTCATACGCATCAGATCAATCATCAGATTTTGCAGATACTCCTTTTACTGGATACGGTATAGGAGATTGGGGTACAGGATTCTGGGGAGAAGGAACTTGGGGAGGATCAGGTAATGATATACCTCATAGAACATTAATACCATTGGAAAAACAAAGATGTCGATATTTAACGGTACAAGTGAAACATTCAATCGCTAGAGAAATTATAAGAGTAAATGGTGTCAGTTTAATGGTGAGATTAATTAGTAACAGGGCTTATAAATAATGTCAAGATTAAATAATGTACAACGCATTATCATCGAGGACTTCCAAGAAGAAGATAGAGAAACTGTAGCTAAATTAGCTAGTATACTTAATTATTTCATGACACAAACCACCGATATAATTAATGGACGATTAGATTATGATAATATAAACAAACAAGTGGTTACGTTTGATGTAACCGTAGATTCTAATGGCATTCCGGTTCAAGCTACTCAATTTGCTGCAGAAGCAGGTCTTATTGGTGGTAACGTAATAAACGTTCAAAACCTAACAAATTCGGTTATATTTCCAACATCACAACCTTTTATATCATATACTGCACAACAATCAGGATTGTATAGGGTTAATAATATCACAGGCTTACGGGCTAATAATAAATATAGAATAACATATGAAGTTACCTATTAACAACTAGATATAGGATACATTTTCGGGGATTTTTAATGGCTTACATTCCAAAGGATGATGACGAGCAAAATACAGGCATGAACGTACTTGCTCTTCAGAATCAACAACAAGACACGTCACAGGAAGGACAGAATCAACCACAGAGCGTTTCTGGAGGACAAAGTGCTACCATAGGTAGTGGTTCAACTCAACAGGGCTCTACGGGAGGCTCACAGGCTCCTAAAAGGGTAAAAAAAGCCAAATCTGGGATGTTCTCAAATCTCCGTAAATATATAGAGCAAAATAAACCCGGCGCACAAAGAATGGGGGGTAAGCTCAAACAAAATATATCTCAACAAAACCAAAATATCCAAAGTGCTATTAATAAACAAAAAACGGATTTTATGTCTAGAGTTAATCAAAATAGACAGCGTATGCAACAAGCACAACAATTCGGACAACAAGCTGTACAAAGAGCGCAGGGTCAAGAGGCTATGCCGCAATTACAACAGCAGCAACAACAAACTCAGCAACGCATTGAATCAATTGGTCCGATAGATAATCAATATGTTCAAGGTTATGCTCAACAGCAACAACCTCAACAATCTTTTGAGGATTATGCAAAACAACAAATGGGGTTCTCCCAGCAACAACAGGCTATCCAACAAGCTCAACAGGCGTATGAGCAAGCCCAACAAGCCCAGCAACAACAGGCTCAACAATTTGCAGAAATGATTGATCCTAGTAAAGTTATACAACAAGATGCTCAAGCTAGTATAGGTAGACATTGGGGTGAATTACAATGGTCTGATCCTACTTACTATACGCAAGAAGGGTTAAATCAAGCATTAATGGGCGGAGACCAAACTGCTATTAACAGAGTAGATCAGTCTTTGCAAGCTGATAGAGACCTTATTCAATCATTACAAGAGAAGCAAGGTCAAACTTACGAGATAGGTGAGTCCGGTTTAACTGGACAATACCAATTAACTCCTGAAGAACAAGCTCAACTAGAGCAAGCACAGGGAAGACTTGATGCTTTCAAAAATTATAGAGAACAAGTACAAAGTGCTCAACAGGCACAACAAGCTCAAACAGGAGAATTAGGTAGATTGGAAGAAATGCAATCTGAACTAAGTAGAACTCAAGAACAACAAAGGTTATTTCAGAACAAACAAGCTCTACAACAAGAGTTGGCTGGTATCCAAGATAAGATACAAAACGCCCCCGAGCAATTAACTCAGGAAGAAATTGATAGATTTAATAACCTAAGAACTGGTATCGAAAGATTTGATACAGCTATTTTAAACCTTTCAGAACAAAGGCGTGGAGTTCAGGGGTTACAAGAACAAGCTGATGCTTTACAAACCTCACGAGGTCGTAGAGACTTAATGAGAAAAGAATTTGGAGCTAAAGGTGGGTATACTTCAGGTCAAGCTGCTTTAGATAACCTAATTCTTACTGGCGACCCACAAGCAATGAGGGACTTGGTGCAAGGTGCTCAACAACAAGCACAAGCCTCTAAACAAATGCTAGATCAAGCATATAAACAAGGTCGTATTACTCAAGACGAAATGTTAAGAGGTACACAACAATTACAAGAAAGTTTACAGTCGCAAGTTGATCAAGCTCAGAGTGCTTTACAACAAGGTCTTGAGCAAAGAGCTGCTACAGGTGAAGGAACTTTTGCGAAACAATTACAAGATAAAATCGCAAGCGGGCAAGGATTGTCTGCTGAAGAATTAAATATGTTAGGATTAGAAAATGCAGGATATGTAACTTCTCCGCAAGACTTGCTACAGAATATTCAAATAGACCCCGAAACTTTTGGTATCCAAGATGTAGCAACCCAGACAGATGTGGCTAGAGCGTCAGCTTTAGCCCGTCTAGCAGGGGAGGGAGAAGGTGAAAATAGATTTTTACAAAATCAACTAGGTTTAGAGCAAGATGAACTTGATAGAATCGCCCAACGTGGTGTTGCTGGAGAAGGTGAAGACTTTGGAACATCTATGGCTGAATTAGGCGCAACTGACAGAGCTATTGTAGAACAGTTAGCTAAGGGTAGTCAAGCTCAGCAAGCTCAAGTGAAAAAAGCAGTTAATAATATAGGAACTTTCAAAAAACACGAAAGAAGAGCTGCTAATAGATTAGCCCAAATTGAAGCTGCAGGTGGGGCAGGTAATCCCGAATGGAAATATTGGAACCATATTAGGGTTGATAATCAACAAAAAGCTAAAAATACTAGAAACAGATTAATAAATGAGTATCAACAAACTGTAGATCAAGATAACCAATTAAAATCTGAATCACAATCTAGATATGGTTTACTTGAAAGATTAGGTATTAAATAATGAGTTTATATAGTGAATACATTTTAGAAAGAGAAGGGTATAACACATATGAAGATGATGTCTCTTTTTTTACGTATATTAAAGTGGATGATGCTCTTTATGTTAGGGACATATATGTTTCTCCTGAAGCTAGGGGTGAAAAAAAATCTTTAGAGCTTGGGGAATTAGCAGAATGTATTGCTAGAGAATTTAACTGTAAAGCTATGATAGGTTCTATTGATACAGAGACTAATGGTTGGAAAAGAAATAAAAAGATTTTAGAAAAATTTGGATATAAAGAAACTTATACGGATGGAGATATGATTTATTTTAATAAGGATTTAGTGTAATGGGTGGAAGAAGCGAAGCAAAGGCAAAAGCCGCACAGGCTAGAGAAACTGCTAGACAATACGAAGACCTAAAACGTAGAGCAGGTAAGGTAAAATACAACCAAGAGGAAGTGTTAGAAAACCTAAAAAAAGCTTCAGAAGTAGTTCCTGAGATAGCAGGTTTATACGAAGCTGTACAAAGGGACCCGTCTGCATTAGAAGACATTCAAACCGATCCAATGTTTGATGAAATCATGAAAGGCAACCTCGAAACTGTTCAAGAAATGGCAGAAGAAGGAGGGTTTACTGAGGAAGATAAGGCGAAGCGTAGACAATTGCAAAGAGCTGCTACTGCTGATGCTAAATCGAGAGATAAATCAATTGTAAGACAAATGATGGAACGAGGTCAAGCAGGTTCTGGTACAGAATTACTAGCTAGATTAAAATCTAGTCAAGATACTGCACAAAGGCAAGCAGAGGCTACTGATAGGTTGGCAACTGATTCAGCTAGTGCTAGGCGAGCGGCTCTAGCCCAAGCTTCACAACAAGCTTCTGGTATGCAAGCTCGAAGCTTTGGGCAACAAGCTCAAAAAGCTACTGCTGCAGATCAAATAGCGGCATTTAATGCTATGCAAAGACAAGCGGCTCAAGATAGAAATTTACAAATGAAACAACAACGAGAAAATATTGCAGCACAACAAAAAGCAGGATATTACCAAGGTGCTGCTCAAACAGAGCAACAAAGATTTTCTAACGAAATGAGTAAACTCGGACTACAGAGTAATTTAACAGGTGCTGCTGGGCAAGCTCGTATGGCAGGTGTTGAACCTAGAACTAATTGGGGAGCTATCGCTGGTACAGCTCTTGGTGCTGGCTTAGGAGGACTAACTGGTACTCCACAGGGTGTTACTGCAGGTGCTCAAATTGGAGGGTCTCTTGGTGGGGCGATTGCTGCTGATGGTGGAGTTAAACATGGTAAAAAATACTATAATGGGGGTATATCTCCACAAATGATGGGTGCAGATACTTTAAGGGAGTCAGCAGACAAGAATATGTTGTCTAGAGAAAATGAATTAGAAGCTAGAGATATTGAAACAGAAACGGAAACAGTTTTGGATAAAGAAATGCTTGCAAACATTTTAGGAGCAACGGCAAAAAATATCGAAAAACCAAATAGAACAACTGAGAAACTAGATGTTCCTAAATTCAATTCAAGCATCCAAAACTACCAATTGCCTGTACAACAAATGGGGGGTATTACTGCTGCTGATGGTGCAGTAAAACTAACACCTGAACAAATGAGAGATAGTTTATTAAAAGAGATTGATACATTTGCTTGCGGTGGAGTTAAACATGGTAAGGATTATGAAGACGGAGGTATTACCCCCGAACTCATGCAAGCAACAAAAATGTTAAGAACAGGACAACCTGCTCCTGCAGCTCCTATGCCGGGTAATCAACCCCCTATGCCAGTTCCTATGTCTCCACAAGGGCAAATGATGGAAGATGGGGGTATGGCTTACGAAGATGGTGGAGAAGGTACTATTATTGATTCAGGAATGGATATGTACCAAGGGGATCAATTACCTGATAGAATTAATGATGGAGAAATGGTACTTAACGTAGAGCAACAAGATAGATTAAACGACCAGTTACAGGAATTAAAACGCTTGAAATCTAAGGAAAGAACTGATAAAATGTTAGCTGATGGTACTGCAGAGGTTAACCCTATGCAGCAAGAAGCAATGATGGCATTTGTCAGAGGAGAGATTAATGTTGATGAACTACCAAGTGATAGGGTTGTTAAGGAACCTACTGTTGGCGAGCCTTCTGGTCGTATGGCAGAGTTCCTTGGTATGCTTGGAAAAAAGAAAAGAGGTTAAGGGTTTGAAAGAATTTAAGGAAGCTTTAGGACAAAGGGAATCTTCTGGTGATTACAAAGCTAAAAATAGCTTAGGTTATTTAGGTAAATATCAATTTGGTCATATGGCTTTAGTGGACGCAGGGTATAAAGATAAAGAAGGTAACTGGACAGGCAAGAATGGTGTAAAATCAGAAGAAGATTTTTTGAACAACCCCGAAGCTCAGGAAAAAGCTTTCGATGAATATTTAACATTGCAACGTAAATATTTAAAACACTATGGAGCCGATAAGAGTATAGGAGATAAATTCAATGGGACGGAAGTTACCGAATCCGGTTTAGCTGCTGCTGCTCATTTAATTGGAGCTAAAGGTATTGCTGATATGCTTAAAAGCGGTAAGGTTAAGAAAGATGCTTATGGAACTCCTGCAACAGAATATTTAGAAAAATTTAAAGGTTATGATTTAGATAAAACCGAAGAACTTATTAATAAAAAGAAACAATTAGAGGATTTGCAACCTATGAGCAAGGAAGAAAATAAACTAGAAGAGTTACTTAGGAAAAAATCAGAGTATAAAAATGGGGGTAGAAAGTATGCTATAGGTACTCCCGAGGACGATTTCTTAGCAGAAAGTTCGTTGGTTGACAGTAGTACAGATATGATGACTGATGGTAGCGGTTATGAACCTATATTAGAGGCTGATAACGCTCCTAAGGATGATAAAGAGGAACCCTTATCCGAACAACCAGAAATGACTTTGGAGAGCTTAGAGAAAGATTACAGAGACCTCATGGCAGCTTCTAAAGAAGAGCGTAAAACTGCCGCATGGGCTTCAGCAGCATCACAAATTGCCTCTATGATTGATAAATATTCAGCAGAGCCAGTAGGTATTAAACCTATTAATTTTGAAGCCGATCAAGCTAGTAGCGAAGCTGCTGATCTATTAAAATTAGCCAAGTTAAAAGGGATAGATTCTCAAAGACCAATGAGTGAATATCAAAAGCAAATGCTTGATGTTCAGAGAAGTCAAGTTGAATTAGGTAAAGATCGAATAAAAGCACAACAGGAAATGTTAGATAAGAGATTATCTGCTAAAAAAGACAAACCTGAAGAACCTACTTTCCGAGAAAAAGAGGAAATTAAGGCTGAAGTGAAAACTGATGTTCAAACTAAAAAAGAGAATAGAGCATTAAGAGCGGATATGGAACAAAGTTTACCGAGCCTGAAAGAACAAGAAAAGAATATTAAAAATGCTTTGAAATTACTTAAAGAAGCGGAAGAAGATTTTGGACCAGATACAGGACCATTAGATCAATATATTTCATCTTTTACCAACAAAGGTCAGAAACTCAAGCAAGCTATGAATAAGATTTCATTAGATAGTATGGTTAAGATGTTTTCGGGCATGTCGAAGGCTATTGATTCAGATGCTGAACGAGCCTTTTTTCAATCTGCACAACCCGGAACTGATAAATACCCCAATGTAAACGAGGATATTTTAAAAGGTTTATTAGAAAACCTACAATCTTTAAGAAGTAAAACGAAAAATAAATTAAAAGAATTTACTCCATCTGGTGAGAGGAAAGAAGTTCCTAGAGAAGAAACTACTCCAGAAAAAACAGTTATAAAAAAAGAATATTCAAAATCAAGAGATAAGACAAGAATTACCTACTCAGACGGTACTACGGAGATTGTAGATGGCAGACAATAATATGGACGATTGGGAAGAAGTTTCTTTAGAGTCTGAAACAGACGATTGGGAAGAAATCACAGATGAACCTGAGGCAGACATAAACCCTCGTATAAGCTCGTCTATGGGTAGGGCTGATGTTGCATTAGCTGAAGACGCATTAGGGTCTAAAACAGCTCAGGATGTCGTACAGAACGTTAAAAAGGGCGTTAAAGGAATGACCGAAACTGGTCTGTCAAAAATAGGTAGATTAGAAACTGATGATATTAAAAACATATCTGGAAACTTAGATAGATATAAATCCATAAAAAGTGAACCCGGAAAACTACCTAAAGAAATGGCGGAATTAGCTGATACATTAGGGGCTAAAGCTAAAAGTTCTACTAAAGATATGGACTTAATGCTTGATGCTGATAATGCAGGTATGAAGCGTGAAAAATTCTTAGAAGAAATTAAAGGTAAGGTTTCTGATTCCCGAATGGAACCTACCACTAAGCGTGTGAAACAAGCTAAGGATGCTGATAAGGTTCTTAAAAAAGCAGATAGAGATATTACAAGACTTGAGACTAAAAACGAAAAGAAAGTCGCCGATTTACAAACTAAATTAGATGAAAAACTTTCTCTAAAAAAGGAATATACAGAGAATGTCAACAAATTAGTTGATGACGAAATTATGCGAGACAACGAAAGGCAGTCTTTAGATAAAATGTTGGATGACCTTAAAAAACAAAAGAGGACTAAAGAATTAGAGATACTTGAATACAAGAAGGCAGGGGGTAGTAGAGATGCAATATTGGATATTCAAGAGGAGATTAAGAAATTAGATATTGAGTCCGATAAATTAATTGTTCAAAAAAGAAAATTAAATGAGAATTTAAAAAATTTGAAAAATACAGAAAAACTAGAGAAAGTTAAAAATAGGAAACTAGCGAATAAGTATGCAGAAGAGGCTAAAGAAGTCCAAGAAGAACTAAAAAACGTTACAAATCAAAAAAAGAAAGATTTAAAAACCCTTAAGAAAAGACTAGAAGCTGCTAAGAAAAATATGGATAAGTTCAAACTTAAGGGACAAGGAATGACCGAAGCTAACCAAAAAGTTTATGAAGGTCTAGAAAGAGCAATTGATTACACTACTGAAATGGAAGGGAAAGACATTAAAGTAGCTAAGGAATACGTAGATAAATATTATGGAGGAGAAGGGGATGATGTTAGAAAAGCTGTAAGGGAATATATTACAGAGAAAAGTCCGAAGGCTAAAGGTGCTCTTGATACAGCATCAACTGCAATCCAAGACCGAGAAAATCTTATGAAGTCCTTAGGGTATTCTGACATAGAAGTTAGAGAAGCAGGTAAGACCCTGTCTCAACCTGTTATGCCTAAGGGAGAAGCTTCTAGTGTATTAGCTAGGGCAATGGTCACAGAAAAGGGTGCAGAAGGAATAGGAGCCACAACTAAAGAACAAATTGAAGATATTTTACGTAGAGCAGGTGATCCTGATAAATTAACAGATTTAGAATTAAATAAAATTTCTAAGTTAGCTAAAGGTGATGCTAGTGTTACAGATGCATATCTAGCAGCTAAAGGATTGAGTCCTACTGCTATGAAAAGAATATTAGGTGATATTGGAACAAAGGCACAAGAACTTGGAGCACAAGCTTTGGGTAAAGTTGGCGATTTTGCTAAATCACCTGTAGGTAAAGGACTAGGAAAGGTAGCCAAGGGCGTTGGTCGTACATTGCCATTTGTTGGTGCGGCTTTTGATTATGCAGAAGCCGGAGAGTTAGGTATTGAAAATGAAGCAGCTAAGGCAGCTTATGTTGGAGTAGAACAACTAAACCCACTTCCAGTGTCTACAGGACAAATGTATCAAATGGCTAAAGAAGCTGAAGAAACCCCTGAAGGTAAACTTAAGTTAGCTGCGATTGGTGCTCAAATGCCGGGAGCGAAAAGGGCGTATGAAGGTCTGAAAGATTTACTAAGTGAAAATCAAGTGACTAAAAAAGAAGCGACACCTCAAGATGTGTCTAATTTTCTTAGAACAAAAAGTAATGCACAAGAACTGGTTGACGATCTCAATAGCACACAGATACCTTCAGTTCAAACATATGCACAGAGATTACAAGATATTAAAGATAACAGTGATGGTTCAGAATACGAACGAAAGATGAGTTTACTAGCAACAGAACCTGCGTTTAGAGAGTTGATGCGAAGGCGAGTGAGGAGATTAAAAGATGGAAATGGACAAGAGAATTGATCGGTTAGAAGATAAAGTAGATGTTATTAAAGAGGATGTAACTGAGTTAAAAATAGATATGAAACATCTTATGCCTAAAATTGAAGAACATATTACTGGTGATAAAAAAATCATCAATAGGTTAACTCCGGTTTTGGATAAACTACCTAATTTAATTGAAATAGTTGAAAAAGATCAATATGAGAAAATGAAGAAAAAGGAACGAGCAGATAAAAGAAAGGCTCTTATTTCAAAACTAACAGTTGTGTCTTTAGTCGTCGGTATCGTCGGAGGAATTGCTAAATTTTTCATTTTCACGTAAATCGCCTAAAAATCCTTCTTGTCTTAATCGTTCCTCAACGATCTCTATAAGAGCGTCCTGAGAATCGTAATCAAACGTGGCTAATGAATCCCAATGCTGTGCCACAAGACTGTCAAAAGACTCTGTAGTTAGTTCTATTAACATCCCTCTAGCCTTTCTATTATTGTACACACAAAAGTTTCTAGTATTATTTGTGCTATATAATTTACGTTGTTCTTCACATGTTGTATGAAAAACGCCCTGCTCCTCTCTTAAGAAATCCAAAGCCTGTTCCACTTCAACAACTCTACTTTGTAAATATTCAATTTGTTTATTTGTTTTAACTTTTTGTTCTTTTCTAATTTTAGCTATACTTTTTTTATATTCGGATTTTTTCTTCATGTAGTCCATAATTTCAGGGGTAGGATTTAATTGCCTATCAGACATTGCAACAGCTTCTCCGTAGAATTTATTCAACCAAGCCTTTTCTTGCTCAGTAAGGGATCGTATGACTTCTCTACCATTCTTATCCTTAACACCATTAATGTAGTCAACCTCAATATAGTCGCCTCTACTCTTGGTATTTTGTGAGTGATCCAAATTTGGGTATTTACCTTTTCTCTTTTTTGCCATTTCGCATCCCTGTCATTTTTCTATCATACCATAATTTAATTCGCCTACGCCTCCTTTTCTCAGGAGGCGGAAAGTTGGTTAGATAGTAAGCATATCTTCCTGATTTGCCTTTTTCAAAATACTGAGTCATTCTTCTACCAAATTCTATTGGAGAAACGCTTTTAGTCTCCGCTAGTCGAGTGTATCTAGTGTAATGGTAATAGAGTATGAACAAGGGAGTCCTATAGACTCCCGACCTTATGTTTTCTCTTTTTAAGAACTTATATACCGTATTTTGTAACTTTGAAAGCATTAGTATCCTTCAATGAACGATTTAACCTCTTTTAGAGGAACTCCATAAGTTTCCATCACATCGTAAGGATTACCTGCAAATAACACAGAAATCACTTGACCATGAGAGTTAACAATTGGAGACCCTGAATTACCACCTCTTGAATACACGTTGAACCTACTTGATCTCATAGGTGTTAATTGTAAAGTAAATCCACCTAGGTCAATTTTTACGCCACGCCTAACTGCAATTGGTTTATAAGTTAAATTATTAGTAGCAATAACAATCCTCGCAGGTTCAATATATTCACCTTCAGCAACCGTAAGTGCAAATAATTTAGGATGTCCTACAACAAAAATACTGTCACCTTTTTCCAGAAAATTAGCAATAAAAAGTGCGTTACTGAATGTAGGTAAAGACTCCACTAGACATAAATCGTGACTTTCGCTAATTTCGATAATTCTTCTTTTGTATCGACGAGTCTTGTTTGGAAATTCAACAATTAGGTTGTTGTTATTATCAGCTAATTGACATATATGTCTATTGGTTAGAATATATCGCTTACCTGAAGGTGCGTACACCGAGAAGCCTGTCCCACCTGATTGTCTTCCTGATTTTGTTTTTCCGAAAATGCGAACAACGGAATTTCCTACAGATTTTCTCATTCGCTCTTTAGGGGTAGGGGGTTCCCCACATGATGTTAGTAAAAATAAAATAGCCGTAAAAAACACCCTCATCTAAAACCTCCGTTTCTTTGGGTAAATGGAATATACATTCTCATCATCAATCCTAACTGCTTTATTTTTACATTTAGGACAAGTAAAATGTCCTTCCTCATTCTTTTGAGAAAAGGGAACACTATATTGTAACATACAATCTTTATTTATGCAAACGAATTTCACTGATTTATTTAACTTTTTCATCAAACTCAGTAAAATCATAATCAGGTATTAACTTAAATGGGTCTATTTTTTCTTCTTTTTCCACTTCTGCCTCTCTTTTCTCTCTTCTGCAGTTTTCTCGTCATGACAGGATTTACAAAGTACCTGCCAATTTTCTTCAGGACAAAATATACGTTCAACTAAAGTGTTCCAATCTACAAAACCATCTTTAGGTGAAACTACAGGGTCGATGTGATCATCTCTAGTTGCCTCCATTTTTAACTTTTGTTTAGGAAACTCTTCTTTTAGTTTTTCAAAGTTCTTGTCGGACTTACCAGTGTAACACCAATAGTTACATTTAATACATTCAAATGTTGCAGGAGCACGTTTAGCTGCTTGGGTGACATTCTTGCGTGGTCCCCATGAATATGTAAGTTTTCTAAGTGCGGATATAATGCGAGATTTAAACTTTATAGGGTCCACTTACAAAACCTCCGTAGCTACTAATAGTCCCATCCCTACGATAAGTAAAGTTTTAACTATGTAACCTAAAAATCTTTTCTTAGGTTCAAAATCAATAACCTCTACATCAGAATACTTAACAAATTCACCGTTGTTAAACTCTTCCTCCAACACCTTAAATCCAGTCTCTTCATTCTCTAGTATATAAACGTTGCTAGGTGATAGTTCAGACTGAACCTTAGTTGTGATTTGATACTCGCTTTGAAAAGTGTTATATGATATAATCTTACCTAATGTTCCTTCTGGAAATTGCTCATTCTTGCGGATATATACGTATGTGCCTACAGGTGCTCTACGTAGTTTTTCTATACGTATTTTTAGATTACTGAATATATTCATTCATCATACCTTTTGTTACAAAATATGTTCTTATATTTCTCTCTAATTAATTGCTTAGTATCAGGTTTAGGTTTTTTACGCTTCCTCTTCGCCATACGTATAGCTTCCTCTACAGTAACGTTATCCATAAGTTCTGCTACATGTTCAAAGTTTTTAGCTAAAGTATCTTCAAGTTGTTTAATCTTATCTCCCTCAACCCTTAATTCTCTTTTTAATCGTTTAACTTCTGCCCTTAAAGTTCTATTCGCCTCTTTTAGTTTTGCAACCGCTTCCGTTGGGTACGTCATTTTCTGCCCCTTCTTTCGCATAAAATTCCTTGGTTAGTCTTCTAAGTTCTTAACAAGAGCTTTTTCTAGTGATGCAGATAGTTTACCATGTAGGATGCCTGAGGTAAAAAATATCAACGAGGTATACTTAGCTCCAATAAAATGTGTAGCAATACCTGCAACAACCATAAATACAATCACTGAAATAAAGTCAGCAATTAAAAAATTCTTTCTTTTCTTTAGTTTTTCAAACATATTAAGCTCCTAATACTTTAAATGCCCAACTTACTGCAAAAACAACTAAGCCTATGACTACAATTGACAATTCAAATGCTAGTGCTACTTTAACTGAATTTATATATGAGTCAATAATAAATACCAATGGTAATATTAAAAAGGTCAACACCGACCATAGTATAAACCAAGCTGCTATTTGTTCGCCCATTATTCCTCCAACACTGTGTTAAATCTATTGTCTACTTCCTTACCGTGTTCTTTATAGTTCTGCCACATAATCATAGCATTTACTGCAATATGAGTCAAGTGTGAATATGTAGATTCATCATCTAAATCCTCACCTTGTAAAAAACTCATTAAATGCCTCATTAGACTATCTGAGGCGGTACGTAAGTCTTGAGACTTACGCCAATTATGGAAGCTGTACTTCTCTGCTGATTGCGTCATTAATCCCGTCATATCCATGATAAAGTCTGGTGACAGGTGGGAAAATTCTGGTTTACCTTTGTTGTAGCGGAGTGAGCCTCCTTCGGAAATAGAGGCTTCTTTTTGTATACTATGTTTTTTTTCAATCACTAACGTATCTCCATTTTATTTTAGTACCGTCTTTATATCTGCCAGAGGATTTTGTTGCTCCATTACACGCTTTGTGTATATATTTTCTATTAGAGATACTGTATTCTAAGGCGGCAGATTCTGCACTTTCGAATACGAACCCTCTGCAATTTACAACCTGTTTCCTGTTATTAGGGTGCACAGTTTTGTGGGAGTGTTTCTTAGGAGGAATAGTGTCGTCCTCAGTGTAGTATTTCCAAACAATTTTATCTCCGTTAGGATAAACACCTCCACTATAATATAACCCCTTACAGCAATTACCCACACTGCCTCTAGTAACGTTATACTTTAAACAAGCTTCTTTTATTGTACTGTATAATTCTCCTTGACAATTAATAACCTTAGTTGCTCTAGGATTATTATCGTCACTAGTAGCTTCGCTAAGTTTCTTTAAGGTTTCTTCACTAAATTTCCTACCCAGAGCTAATTCTCTCATTTTCTCAATATTCTCAGGAGAATGTTTATAACCACTAGAACCTTCACCTCCTTCGGTCATATTTACTAAAACCCCAGTACCTAGATCAAGTCTACCATATTTAGCTATCAACTCAATCTCTAACTCAAATGCTTCCTTTTCGGACAAGTCATCTTCTATAATTTCAATTAAATATCCATGTTTAGCAACTATACGCTTCCAATGAGGATTTCTGCTAGTTTTTTCATAAGCTCTATAACCTCTCCCCTTTCCTATATAGAAAATAAAGTTAGTATCTAATCTAATGTGTTTATATACATAAAAACTCATTAATATATATCCGATAATACCCTGTCTACAAGTCCCAAACTAACTACTTTGTCTGGCAACATAATTGTATCAAAATCCAACATGGTTTGCAACTCCTTTAGTTTTAATTGTTTCTTTTTCTTTTCTTTCTGCTTATTATTAATCTTTTCTAGGTATATCTCATAACACCTATTGTCATAATACTTATACAGGTTAAGCCAGTTCTCATTATTCTTAGGATGACCTGAAATGGTCTGCTCGCCTACATGCAACATCAGAAAGCTGTCGGGGAGCATCAGACGCTCGTCAAATCCTTGAATCACAACAGTACCCATAGAACTACACTCTCCATCTATAAGTCCTCTAACGTGGTTTTTCATGCTTCTCAGAGCATGGTACATACGGAAACCGTTTATCACACAACCACCCTCTGTACCAAACCTAACATTAACAGTTCCGACTTTATAATTGTCTAGAATGTGTAATCTCTTGATAAACCTATCTGCCGATTCCCTGTCTATGTCTTCGGAGAAGAATATAGTGCGAGTTTCTAGGCAAATACCTTCATCTAGGATTTTGCTGATTTCTTCTTTCATCTTGTAAAATTTAATAAATGTTCAGGAATTTCTTGACATTCAGGGATAGCATCAAAATCATCCGATTGTATGATAAAGTAATTACTATATCTCATATACTCAGTACCCCATCCAACTATTTTAAAATCATTAGGTAACTGCATAACCATTTGCGCCAATCTTACTTTATCTAAAAACCCCGAAGATAAGAACTTCATATCAAATGTATACCTTCTAACTTTATTTGCCTTCATTAAAACTTTCCTCTAAACGGTTCAATAATCTTATCCAGTTCTTTTTCACTGTCAGCATCACCTAGCCTAACAAATCGCATATCTCCGACAGGTTGGTCTTCGGTAATCTCAAATAATTGCTGACAAGGGTTATTCTTTAGAATACCTATAGCTTGAGCAAAAGGGTCAATACCCGACATTGTACCATTAACTACCAACTCAATACCATTGTTTAATGTAGTATAACAAGGTACGTGAACATGACCAAATACTGCAACATCAATATGTCCTAGTCCTGACATAAGATCGTTTAGTTTATTCTTCAACCCTTCTGTAGAGATAGATTTACCTACGTTGCCCGGACTTACTACAGTATCTCCATGCGTAACAAAGTATTTATGTCCCTGAATATCAATTATAGCGTAAGGGGTAACAGGTATTACAAATTCAACATTAGTATGATCTTTTAGTGCATATTTTAGCGATACATGTAGGCAAGTGTGGAATCCGTCCCACTTGGAGTCTGTCTGTCTACCTTTGTTGTTTTTGTGTAAAAACCTAGCATGATTTCCTGTAGTACAAACCACTTTAACGTTTGAAAAATGTTGAGCTAGATAGGAAATAGTCTGAGTTAATAAGTGTAGACCTGCTGAAAACTGAGTAGTCATTAGTGGGGTAGATTCTTGGTCGTGAATGATACCTTGTAAAGTGTCTCCATTAATTGCTAGTACTAAATCAGTTTCGTCCCTGTGATGAAGTTTATAATTAGCAACCTCTCTGATGAAGTATGCTAGTCTCCTAGCTTCTTCTACTGCACCATATTTATTCAGTCCACCTAATTCTTCCTCATCAATCATAGCGTGGATGTGGTTATCCGATAAATGAGCAAAGATAGTCCTTTTTTTAGCCTTCTTAGTCTTCTTGTGCTTTATTGGTTTATGTACTTTAATAGGGTGACTCTTTAGGATATCCTCAAACTCGTCCAGAAATTGTTCCTGAATATCTAATTGGTCTAGAATAACCTTATTCTCTTTTCTGAGTTTAGAATTGCTCTTACGAACGGTATGACTAGATCGTATGTTTTTTAAGAACTCATCTTCACTAAAATCGTGGTCTTTCCATACAGTATGTAGTTTCCTAACAGCATTGGCTGATTTTTTTACACCGAACTTTTCTTCAAAAGCTTCAGCTACGTCTGCCCACGTAAGTTTAGCATCATTACCTTTCTCTACAATAAACTGTAGCTGTTCATCTGTGTAAGTTGTACTTTTCATTAGTCTTCCTTTCCTAAAAGTTCCACAATAGGATGTCCTTCCTGATGGTAATATATACCAAAGGCTTGATTAATATCAACTTTTTTCTTAAAATATTTGCTAAAATAATCCGGTAAACAATGATTCCTAACCCACCATAGTAACTTACCTGATGTAACATGTACAGGTTTCCTACAAGAGTGTACCATCATTAGAAATAATAGTGGTAGTAATAGTTTACAAATAAAGCTACCTCCTAGGTATCCGTAGAAGATAATGTCCCTAGGGTGTAAAATACGATCTTTAACGAACTCATTAGGACTTCTGAAGTCATACGTGAAAAAGTTAGACTTGATGTATGTCCACATTTCAGACACCTTAGAATCCATTTTGGAAAGCTTGAATGCCACTATAGTAGCGGTGATATTATCGTGAGAGTTAGGTTCTAAACCGTCCTCTCCGTGATCTGCTTTTTTGTTGTAATGAGTTTGGGTATATAAACCCGATACCCCTGTCTGAAAATAACTTTGTAGTGCCTTAAGTGTCCTTTTTAATCTAACCTTAGGTCTATATTTCAATAGCTCATATTCTAGAGTTGCTAAAATAGCATTCTCAGTAGGAGTGTTTTTCTCCGGATTTAACAATCCATATTTATCAACCCAATTGTTAAATTTTTTGTCCATTATATAATATCCCTTAAACCAAAATAAGTACTGTATTTTCCATATTCAACCCTAAACACAAAATCATATTCGTCTACACGAGCTGATACGACTTTACCTTTAGGTCTACTTAAAATATAATTAAGTTCTTCAAAAGGAACTCCACATTCCTCTCCAAATTCTTTATACCATTCCGCACATTCTTTAGATAGCCTAATTTCTTGACCAATAAAATCCTGAAGTACTTGACTTAGTTCAAAATTAAGTTCATTTAGTTTGTTTCTGGTTTTTAAATACTTTTTTGCTAATTTTTTTACATCACTCATATTACACTCCTAATTCTAATTTATACCAACTTTGTACTTTTGTCAACTCAATCCGTAAGTCCCTCATATTTAACTGATCTTCAAAATCTCTATATTTATCTTGGAAGTATATAGTACGTATCCCTGCTTGCCATAGAGAGCGAATACAACTCTTACAGGGAGACATTGTGCACACAACATAACATCCTTCTGTACTAATGCCATGCCTACAACTATTTAGTAACATGTTCATTTCTGCATGTAGTATATAAAGATATTTTTCAGGTCTGGTAGTAGGTAAGCTATTATCATCAGCCCCTCTAGCGAATCCATTGAATCCGCTAGAAAGTACAGCCCCTGTACTCTCATTTATAAGCAAAGCCCCCACTTGGGTTTCTGTGTCGTGGGAGTTTTCTGCCACAACTTGAGCTTGTTTGAAGAAATTACTTAGTTTCATTTTAGTTTATCTACTAAAGTTATAAGTCTTTCTATATGAAAAGAATAGTTAGAATTGCCGGGGTGGTGTTCACAATAATTACTTTTCAACTCTTCAATAATTTCCTCTAATATTTCTATGATTAAATCGTATTTCCTATGTTCCATTATAAAATTTCCGACTCTGCTACTCTACCACACCCTTCCACAATATACTCAGTCTGATATAGTGTGTGTGTTTTAATGCCTAGAATCTGTCCAGTGCAGTTAGATTTGGTTGAAACTGTTTGATATAGTTTGAACTTGCTGCTCATAGCACAACTTGTAAGAAATAATAGTATAAAAATCTTACTCATTTTCCAAATCCTCACTAACAAATTTATCAAATTGTCCCTCTAAATTATTTTTTATAATAAACCTTATATAATAGTCTACTAGCTCTGCTTTTTTTAGGTTAAGCTCTGCCACAGTTTCGCAGGTAGGACAAGCCCCTTTAAAGCCCTCTCTAAAATAAGCAATTTCCTTTTTTAATTTCTTAACTTCTTCCTCTAAGATAAAAACTACTGGAGGTGTTGTAAATTTAATATCATCAGCACAATTGCATATTAAAGCACCACAATCTTCACATCCCATCTTCCCACTCCCTAACTGGTATTATTACGTTTTCTCCGTTATTATCTTGAACCTTATCATAGAATGGTGGAGCCATGCCTTCAGAAACTAGCATATCTAACAATTCTGAGAAATACTCACATTGAGATAAACCTCTACCAACGCTAGGAAACGTACTTTCGTGAAAGTATATAAGTTTGGATATTATTTCATCTTTACTCATTATCATCCACCTCTATCTGATAAACATAACAACCAAAATTCCAACGCTCTGATATTTTAACATTGATTCCAAATACCATTCTTCCAGTATAATCATCTATTACAAGTTCTTCAGTCTTTACTATAAGTTCACCATCTTCTAACATTATTTGAAGTTCGTCTTCAATTTGACGTTTAGCTTTGAAGATCGCCTTTTCTATAGTTGAATAGTAACCTATAGTCCAGTCATTGTCAATACCTTCGTCCATTTCTAATCTATATATTTTCATTCTTTTTCTTTTCCTCTAACGATTCTCCTAATATACTAAAAACTTTACGCATTGTAAAGTTGATATAGTTCTCACTCATTCCATAGTCCAATTCTCTACAAAATAAAGCATATTCTATATGTTGAACTAGGTTATCAATAGTGGTTTGTCTTTTCTGAAGTTCGATAGCTTGATCTTCACAAAGACGCTCCATAAGTTTAAGTTTTTTTTTCTAAAACACAACACTCAAATTCAGCATTACTTCCCATCTAAAGCCTCCTGTATCTTATTCACTCTATCATCCAAAGCCTCTTCTAAACAACCAATAATTCCTGAAGCAAGGGACTGTTCTTCGTATTTTTTATAAAGAACTTCGTGTTTGATTGGATATAAATCATTCATATCATTACATACTACCCAATCCCCATATTGGACTTCTAATTCAGAATCGTGTAAACTATTCCAAAACTTACCTACTCTTTCTTCCTTGGTTAATTTAGTTCCGCATAGTTTTAACCAAGGAAAATTAGAGCATTCTTCTCCTAGAAAACGAAATGCAAAGATAGTATATGGTTTACTTTTAAAACTAGTTACTTTCATATTACTCCTCCAAACCTGCATCAATAGTCGCAACTATCTCACCCCATTCAATATCATCTATTAAATAACTTCGAATATCGACTAATAAGTTATATAGTCTATCATTATCGTTTTTTAGATGTTGAAAACGTGAAAGAACCTCTAATTTCAACTCCCTATCATACTTCAATTCATCATTTTCTTTGCTTAATTGGTTTATCTTACGTTTCAATTGTCGACTCTCAGTCGACAATTCTTCACATCTAGTAAACCATTTTTTACAGTCATCTTCAAGTTGTTTATAGTTACTATTCATTATTTAAACCCTTATCGCAATTCTTCATTATCATCCACCTCTTTTAAACATTCCTCAACATATTCGTAAACCCACAATCCATAAGACACTATACTTAAAGCAATAAATATTGTAAACCCTGTAAAAAGAGTTAATAGTAAACCTAACCAACTGGTAATTTCCCAAAAGGTTTTCATAATAACTATAGTCCTTTCTTTTTTAAAACATACCTAGATGCCATATTCCTAATTTCAATCTGAGTAAATTCCTTACCGTCTAATCTAGGCTTATTTAACTCAGTTAGTATAAAATTAACCACCTCTGGGTCCATACTAAAGAATATAAGCTCTCCGTCCTCGTTCCTGATATGATAGATAGACCCTCTAGGTGATTGTATTGTTGTCCAAGTAAATTTACTTCTCACTTCGACACCTTACTTCCCACATACACCGCAGCTCCACCTAGTATTATACCCCCAACAAAGTACAGAACCTTCTGCAAATCACTCTTAAACGCCTCTCGTTTAGCCTCTACAGCTTGCTTCTTGTAGAACTCTTCCCTACCCTCACGTATCTTACCAAGCTCTTGCCATACCTTATTTTTGTTACGCTCGTTGATTAGTAGTTCCTTCTCTTTTCTTCGGGCTTTCTCAAACTGACTGTCAATAACATAACCTGTAAAAGGGGCAGATTCTCCCTTGTTAATACTTTTGATCTGCTGCGAGAAACTCGGAGTTGATATTGTTAATGCCAGTAATATCACCAAAACAATCTTCACATAATTCTCCTGTTTGATCTTGGTTATTATAAGAGGTAAGTGTGAATAATTCTTCACAATCTTTACCGCATTCTTCACATTGAAACGGTTTTTCACTCATTTTTGTTCCAATAGTTCTCCACCTCTTCAGGTTTTAGTTCTTCCACACCTTTCTCAAGCTCTTTCTCACGCTTCTCCAGATCATCGAGTTTATCTTCAAGTTCGCCCATTCGCTCATCACCTAGTTCTTTAGGTAGATTCTTTAGAGGCAATTTCTTGAAGCCTAGTATGGCTAGTAGTGTTACAATGACTCCAATTAGGTATTCCACTACTTCTCCTTCACCTGTTCTAAAATCTCATCCACTAGTTTAACAATACCTTCAGCATGTAATTTAACTGCTGTAGGGTTTACATCTACACCAATTTTTTCCACTGATGCCTTAGTTATTGCTAAAATTAATTCTTCTCGTAATTCCATTTTACTCTCCTAGTTTAACAGAAAACCTGTTCTTCATCCTCTTCATAGTTTCTTCAGGAACATCATGAACACTTTTATTTCCATGACGGTTCTCAATAATTAAGCTAGTAACAGTGTAACCGTATTTCTCAGCTATGTCAAGGTAAGGCTTTAATTCTTTCTCAGTTGTAAAAGTATTAGACACTGCTACATCCATGCCTAGCTTACAGACATTCTCCACACTCCATTGACAACGCTTATGGGCTTCTCCTAGCTTAGTCTTGTCGAACTTGTACTCACCGTTTACCATGAAGAATTGGTCGGCTTCGTAGTAATATGAGACTAGTTTTTTAGCAAAGGTGCTTTTTCCAGAGCCGGGCAAGCCCCTAATAAGATACATATTTTTCAATTTCAATTCTCCTCTCTTGGTCAGTTAAACCTAGCCAAGAATCTAGGTTATAATTAGCTACGATCTTATCTATAATTGGATAAAACTCTTCATCACATTTCTTCTTAACAAAATCAGGTTTATTAAACATACCTTTGATTCTGTCTTTACCCATTCTCATAAGAAACTTCTTAGAAGAATAGTGTTTAGATTTAATCTTACACAGATGTCTGTTAGTATCAGGGTCTATAATCATAAACCCCTCATGCTTAACGTCCTTAGAAGCCTCTAGAATGTCCGAGAATTGTCCCTGAGTGGTTTCTGGACGTAGAACACCAGTTCCTTCTGCAAGATGGTCTAGAAGCCCCTCAGAGGCTAACGAGCCGTTCTTAATGTTACGTATACCAATTAGATACATACCCATTTCTTCTTCCACAATGTGAGGATCGGAGGGAACAACAACTTCAAATAAGTAGGTACAACCCGGTCTAATGTGAAAATTAACCTTACTAAACTCTTCTTCCACCATTTTAGCGAAATCTGATGTTAGTGAACCAGTAGTTCCGTAAAGTAGTTGTCCATTGTGGTAGGTTATAGCCCCCATGAAACCATTAACCTTGCGCACAGCTAGAACCTCTTTGTCTCGATCTACGGTAACTCCATTCTCGTTCAGGTTAAATACTTTTTTGAACGGTCTATGTACTATGTTTCCCTTCTCATCTAGGATTATTCCACGAGCTTCTAAGAGCCTGTCATCCAGATGCCATAGGTTGTTGTAGAACACTTTCTTGGCGTATTTGTAGACGTATAGTCCGTTTTGGTGGGACTCTTTTACAAGTCCTTTGTCGATTAGGTCGCTAAACATAATTAAATATCCAATTTCTTTAACACTTTAACATAGTAATAGCCTCTTAAACTCGTTAATTCATCAGGGACATAGTTTATAGGAAATCCTCCAGAGTATCCTTTATTTTGAAATCCTGTATAGTATAAATGCTTATGGGGAGGATTATTACTTTTCATCTTCACTTCTATTAAATACCATGTGTTATCTTCCCAACCTCCTTCAGGTTGATTTATGCCTTTCAAATTTATCCAATCCATCTACTTCTCCACTTGTCTTACATTGTTAAACTCTGCTCGTTTCAAGACAGGTTTATCTACCATGAACTCACACACCTCTTCCCAAGAGTATAAACCATAATCATCTCTAGTGTCAACACCTACATTCATACTTTTTCCACCAATTGTTTTATAAGCTTGGTGAGCATGTCCAAATAGGTGAAACGAACCATAATGCATGTTTTCCCATTCTATAATTGGGAAATGAAACATAGCAACAGCCTGTCCTTCAATCTTCTTAAAAACATACTGGTTTATAGAGTTAAAATGTTTCATAATCTCTCCACTCTTAGCAGCCCCATCGTGGTTGCCAGTGACTAGATCAGGTTTAAAATTTAGTTGCTCTAAAATCTCTATCCACTTTTTGACTCCACCAAAGCAGAAGTCTCCCAGAATATAAACCCTGTCACCCTTTTGTACCTGACTGTTCCATTTCTGGATTATGTCTCGGTGCATATCCTCTAGTGTAGCAGAGTGTCGAGTGTCCGGTGAATATTTTAGTATATTCTTGTGGAAAAAATGACTATCTGCACTAAACCAATAGTTAATTGACATTATAACCTCTCCTCTTTAATAACATATTAGAAGCTTCTACCAGATTGTACCCTTTTTCTAAATAAGACACAATATTATTGAATTTTTTACCCCCTACTCCGGTAAATCCGCAACTTCTTCGTCAGTAACATCAGGATCAGCAAACCCTTTAGTTGAACCAAACCCACCATCACCTCTGGCTGTTTCTTCAAACTCATCAACCTCAATAAATTTAATATCCACAGATTCTGTGCATTGCATCTGAAGTATTCTATCCCCGACCTTATAGTTAGGTAAACTAGGTATAATATTGTAAAACACAGCTTTATACTCTCCGGTATACCCTTCATCTCCTGTTCCAATACAATTGGATAAGATTAGTCCTGTCTTGTGGATAGATGACCTCGCCCTAAAGTCTAGTTGAATAGGTCCAAGGCTACTAAAGGGGAGTCTAGTAGGTTGTAACGCTATACCTAATCCATATTCAATACGTCCATCCCCCAAGTCGTTTATTGAGGTGGCGTAAACGTCATAGCAAGCATCAGAATCGTTAGCTTTATGTGGATGAGGGGTGTCTTTTAATTTTTTAATTTTAATGTACATATATTCTCCTAAATATCATAACCAAGATGAACCATTCTACGGTCACCATTATTAGAAATAAAAACTATATCAACATCTTCACTATAATAACCATTACTGCAACCAAAGAACCTCAATGTTATTTCACCTTTATTGGAACCAATCTTGAAATAGGTCCAAGTGTATGATTCTTTAGTGTATGCACTTTCATGACTAGGTATGGGGTCGTCATAATTGGTTACAACTTCTGCTTTGTAAATAACATTACCTATTAAATCCTCTATATCTCCAGTAATATCTTCTAAATATACATCTTCACAACAATCCTGCTGATGGTAAAATAAAAAATGACCTTCCTCTGTAAATAACTTAAAATCACTTTCTGATTTATTAACATCAATAATTTTTCTATGTATTATTTCTTCTAAAATTTTAATACCCATTTTGAACCCTTTGTTATAAACAAGATACACCACTCTTGACAAATATGCAAGATTTTGTTACATTATTTTTAGGAGATAATTATGATTGAGTTTTTTAAACTAAAATCTTTATATAAACAATTATACGACCATTTTGGTAACTACGAACAAGCTACCCTTTGGTTTAGAACAAAGAATCCTCATTTTGTGGGTATTGCTCCACAGGAATTGCTAAGACTAAGGGGTGTTGGTAAGGTTAAACAATTGGTGGATAGTTTGCTAGAAGGATTTTAATGGAAGAAGAATATCAACTATGGTTAGTGCTTAAAGAAAAATATGGAGATTTTGAAACCGAGGAAGAGTTTTGGACTAATTTAAAGTCTAGAAACAAGGAAAACGAATGTCCCTTTTAAAAGAACAAGAGGTACTTAAAATAGTACGACAGTCGGATGAGGGAATCTCGGTTAAAGAACTGGCTAAGAAATTCGGTAAACATACAGCAACTATCTATGACATATTATCCGGTAAAATCTGGAATAATGTTACCCATATTAAACCTAAAATTGAACATAAAAATAGGTTATATGGCAGCATGACAGATTCAGCTAGATTGGTATATAAAAACCTTCTGGAGTATAAAAAGAAGAATCGAGAATTTATGTTTAAGGAGTATAAATTCCTAGAATATAGGGCTGATTTGAATTTTACCAAGGAAGGTGAGGAATTTTTAATATTTAAAGCTAAAGTAGGAAAATACCTAAAATATGTAGGCTATGGAAGTGAAGACACCGTTATTAAATGCTCTTGGAATACCTTAAAGAAATATCTATAACCCATATACTTTTTTTCTATAATGAGCTGCTCTATTAGCTCTCCTAATCTTCTTGGACTTCTTTTTCCATCTCCTATTACCATTATCACTAATATGGGTTTTATGTAAAAACGTAACAATGCATTTGCGAGAGGTGGAGTATATACACACAGCTTCTTCGCCCTTAAATGTTACTGAATACACTCTCCTAGTATTACTTTGTTTTTTTATACATTCATGAAAACCTAGTTGTATTTGGTCAATTACTTTATCATGTTCTTCAGGTGATATATCCAATCCGTATCTCTCCATCAATCTAGTTCGAGCGTGTTCAAAAGTATCTTGCACTATTTGATTTTTATACATATCACAACTCCTCCAATAATTTTAAGTTACTCTTTAGATGATATTTAGTAAATAATTCCATATCAACAACGTTTTCTAGTATCTTAACTGTCATCCAAACTCGCTTTAAGTAATGTTCCATATCGTAAGACCCTTGAAACTCCTCAACAAGTCGAAGTATCCTATTAGGTATCATTTTTTTCTCACCGCTTTTTAGAAAAACCAGTTCTCCTTTTTGAACTTTCTGCACTTCCCCATCAATGTCAGAGAACATAAATACTTTATCACCCTCTTGTATTTTTTTACCATGTAATGCATCAAGGACCTTTTGTTCATTTGTTCTAGTAGGGTTTAGTACGGCAGAAGTGATATTCTTTTTATTAGCCCAACGACTGATGTTGTCGATTTGAGTAACTTCTTTTATATAGTTTTTATAAAATAAACTTAAATGTTTTCCGTCACAATGAATGAGATCGTCAATCATAGTGTCTAGCATTTCCAACAAGGCAGGTTCTTTTTTACTATCCGTAATACTAGAGCCTTTCTTTTTAATTTTATCACTACCCTTTGGTAATAAACAATAGTTTTTTGCTTTTAATACTAAAACTCTATCAAAACTTCCATCATCTTCCCATTCCGAGTACATGATTTTATTAATTTGATCATAAATCATTTGATATTCATCAGTGGTCCATTCGGTTTGATCTTTTTTACAGAAAGATAAGGAGTCAGTATCTAGGTTAACAAGCTCCCAATCATGTCTAGGCATATCATTGATTGACCATTCCGATTTAGCGTCAATAAAGTCGTAGGACTTAAAATCCTGTTCCTCATCATACCCTTCCCACCAGTACTCAGCAGGATGTCCTGTAGCCCACACAATCGCTTTCTGAAGTCCTTTACGGCAACAACGTGTGATAAGTGCTGCATTCTCAAAACTATTAAAATTAAGCCCATTTGTACCTAATAATCCATATGCTGAGTTGATAAATACCTTAGAAGCTGCTTGCATATCGTTAAAGTATGTATCGCCAGTTTCTTTGTATTTACTTTTTTGTTCAAACCTTCGCTCAGTAAAGTATTTTACCATTTGTAAATAATAACCATTAGGGTCCTTTTTCTTATCATATATATCAAACTTTAGTATGGTTTTAGGGTAATACGATGCGGCATCCCATTTACTCACATTAGAGTATACACCGGGTCTACCCCAACTCATACCACCTGCAACCCTCTCCGATTCATTAGCCTTAGGTATACTGTAACCGTCTTGTAGGTATGACCTAACCATGATTGCGTTCAACCAACTACCTGATGCTGATTCGGAAATAGTTTGGAACGGTTTAGGTATCGACCTACACATATAGAAAAATGAGGGAGCCATTAAATCAAACACCATTAATGAGTCATCCGAGTCGTCCTCACAATATTTTACAATAAGTTCACGTTTTTCTAAATCCCACCAATCGTCTTTAATCTTAGCTGCATCATAAAATTGTCTATCTTCTGTTACCCAACCCTCATATTCTGCAATAGGTTTTAATCCCCAAGATGGGTAGTTTCGCCCAATATCATGTTTAACAGCTAAGAACATGCCGTCAACAATGCAACGACCAAAGCAGTTTATTTTCTTATATTGCCAAGTCTGTGAACCATCAACCCTATAGTTAGATGACTTAGTTTTAAATTTAAGGTTAGAACCATCTCTACCTAATTGAAGGCCATCGGTTGAGCAGTTTTCTAGGTAAGGAAGGTCATAACCATTTATATTATGGCCAGTGAGTATATCAGGATCAACTTCTTGAACCCAATCACACCATTCATTTATCATGTCACCTTGGTTATCGTAGTTGTCTACCCTAAATTGTTTTTTACTTACATTACCTTTTCGATCGCGAAATGTATTTGTTATAACGAACGTCTTGGATGTTTCATCTCTAACCAAGCCATTTGCCTCAATGTCGAACGATAATACAGATACATCTTGGATTTTAATATCCTTGTAAAAAGTAAAGCCATAGTATAACATTGACATTTCAATTTCATTATAAACTGTGTAAAAATCTTTGCGGAGCTTTCTAGCTTTACCTAGAAAAGCTTGGTATTCTTCTTTATTATCAAATTCAGTAATATGACGGTAATGTTGTTTACCTTTCAGTGGTTTTGATTTCTTAGTAGGAAAAGGAGTTAATACCCAATAAATTAAAGGGAAGTGGACCTGTTCTTCAGTATTGGTTAAACAGACAATGTAGTTATCAACAACCTCTGCTGCAACAATTCCTTTTGTTGTATCTTTTCCGAATATTACTTGCATCTTTTCCTTAGGTCTTTCATATAAACATCCCAATTGTTTCGATAACACCAAGCACTTTTCATACTCTTATCCATTAGGGAACTACCGCAGTATGTATTCCTAGTGGGCGCATGTTTATAGATATTACAAGCACAGTGGGCAATTTCATGAAACATTAATGCTTTTTGTTCGTGATAAGTTAATGTTATAAAAAAATCAGGGTCTATTTGAATAATTTTAACTCCTAGTGTACAACGCCCTGCGACCCTAGGGGGTAGCTTTTTAAAGTATAAACTAATGCCCTTAGTGGATGTACCAACCTCATGTTCAAATTGCTTTAGAAATGGGTTTAATGTCCCTGTATCAGGTGTTCCTGCACACCCATAAAGGTAGCATAGAGACAATAGTAGAGACAATGTAGAAATTCTAAGTATACTTGCTATCATTGTTCATATCCAAAGTTCATATTGCTATGCATTAGAATATACACTCCCTCTGCTCGCTTTCTAGTGTCATATGCCATGTAACCTAATGTTTCCATTTCAACAAAAATATTAAACACGTTTTTCATAAAATCATATTGATTTACGTATTCTGCTATCTCTTCTTCCAGTGCATCATCGTCTAAGTTTTTTACTTCCTCTATTATTTTAGCCGTTTCAGCAACACAGTCTTCAAACTCCATAACATGATCATGGTTAACTCCGCCTAATGCTAGTGTCACACCACAGTTGGGGCATTCTGAATATCCCTCCGAATCAAATGAAGCTACGTGTTCGTAATCGCAATTAGGACATACAATTCTATGCATTAAAATCCCTTAGGTTGGTAAAGTCTAAAGTCTTTACTGGTTGAGGTTTCACTGGTTTACTTTTGTAATAAAATAAGACCAATATTAGGATAACATTAACTGAATAATTTGCCAAGAGAAAAATGTCCCTAGATGTAAAAATAATATACAATAATGTAGCTACTTCACCTAGAAACCATACCGCTAGGAAGGACCAACTAGTTCCGCAGTAGCCTTTTCTAACACTGGAGGTAACTTCCGGTAACGCACATACGGCAAGTAGTGTAGAGCCTATTAAACCTAATGTATCAACCATTTACTTCAAAGTCGTATTTTAACGCTAGTTCTAGGTATTCACGTTCTAGCTTTTCTAGGTCTTTTTCATATTGAATCTCTCTATTTATTTGAATAATCTGAAGGTCTTTTATTTCGCCCATTAAATAGTCACTAAGTTCCTCTTCCTTAGCTAATTCATCTTCTAGCTCCGAAAAGTCCTGATACACACTGTTAAGTTCCTTTTTGTTAGCATCAAGCGTTATAAATAACAACATTGAAAGCATTAACATTATACTAGTTGCAACTAGTGCAAAGTTCAATTCTTCACTCATTATTTCTTCTCCTCTGTTTTAGTTACACAATGTTCGTTTCCACAATTTTTGTCACAGAACCCACATGTGTCTTTCTCCATCCACTCTAGGGCATTTAAAACAGCCACTTTAATTTCCTTAAAGGCTTCCTCATGGGTTTTCCCATGAGCAGAAATAGAGGTTAGTTCAGCACAGCGGGCGATATAGATATTATCCTCGGCATCGAAGTCGATACTGTATGAATACTTGTTTACGTAGTCTTTTAGGTTGCTCATTTTGCCTCCTGTATTTCCTTTAATTTTTTTAAGGCCTCTCTAACTTGCTTCACCTGATAAGTTTTGGCCTTATTTGCATCCTTTTATTAGTTCTAAAAGTTTATCAGCTATTTTTTCAGCATGAGCAGCAACAGCATAAGCAACAGCATCAGCATCAGTAGCAACAGCAGCAGCATAAGTAGCAGCATCAGCATCAGCAGCAGCATAAGCAACAACAGCATCAGCATAAGCAACAGCATAAGCAACAGCAGCAGCATGAGCAGCAGCATCATTTTTTCTAACCTCTATGGCATCTTTTCTCCATTTATCGGAGTAAAGGTCATCCCTTTTCCAAAGATCAATGACATCTTCAATTATTTTTTTTTATTTTCCGAATACGGTAAAACTAGCTCAAGGCAATAAATTATGAATGCAGGTTTTATTTTGTTTAAATCTGCACCAACATTTATTGCCTCACCAAAATCTAAAGGAAAAGTTTTAGCCCTATCTGTTGACATTTTTTCAAATAATTTATCTTCTAAATGCGCCAACCATCTAGGCACGCCTAAATATTTTTCATAATCTTCATGAACACTAAAATCAATTTTTTCCTCTAATTCTAGTGATACTGATCTTAAAGAACAGGCTACCGCACACCCTTTAAAATTTTCATCATCTAAACCATTGCCATAATGCCCTTGCTGAAAAGCATCTATTTTTTGATGGTATTTTAAATGCTCAATAAATTTTTCTTTTGTAATTGGTGTATTTGTAAATGCTTTCATTTCTCGCCCCATATTTCTTTGTAGGTTTGTCTTGCTCGTTTGCCACCTGATATACCGTAATGTTTATTTGGACAATCGTCGGTGTAGTCGTCACTTGTGCCATTGGCAATTTTATTCATATTAAATCTGTTTTTATAAAACTCCACACACTCCCGAGCCTTTTCGAGTTTTTGTTCAAGGTCTTGCTGTATAGCCAGTATCTCCCCAAGTCTTTTAAGTTCGGGGCTTACCTTCAACTTCAACCTTGTGTACTCCTCGACTGGTAGAAATGTTTTTACCGCTCTCGTGTATGTTTTATACTTCTTGTCATATTGAATATTACCCAAAAACGTCTGCTGCGACTGCGTTGCCAGAGCGTAAAAGTTTACCTCTACATTATCACTCACCCCTTTCTCCTTTAGCTTTTTCGATTGCTTGTAATAGTTGTTTTCACAGTCATACTTAATCGACTCGTCTGCCTGAGTATTACCCTCCACATCAGCTAGATCATTAGCAACACCTCCACACGCCTCAATCAAAACCCTTTTATCGGCTTCGAGTTCGTCGATTTTCTTTTGTTGGTGATTCATGCCCTCATAAAAGCCATGCCATAAATCAGAACATACAGGGCATTCTCTTTTAATTCTCTCTGTTCTGTATTTGCCAAAAGCAGCTTTACAGTAGTCCTTGAAATCAACCCGTTCACCAAAACTCTCTTTACTATCTTTCATCTTTTAACTCCAATATTGCTTTTGCGGTTGCGTGGGCAGCGGCTTGTTGAATAGTGCTGTTAACTGTGGATTCTTCTGATCTAATCTTTTCACTATGTCCTTCATCAATTACAACTTGAAAATATCTACCATAATTAGCCTCGTATCTTGTGTGCGTAACACCCAACTTCTCCCAAACTAGCACTAGCGCGTCGAGGGAACCGACGTAACTCTGCGACCGCTGACAACTTGCACACTCGTCAATAATATACGAGTCATTATCCTTGATAAACTCCGCTATAATTTTATTCACTTCCTTATCTGTCATTCTTTCCCTCTCTCCCTTAAAGGACGTAGCCACCCAACCCAACTACTTTACTTCTTCATCGTACCTGTATTTCATTCCCTCAACCCCTCTTTGCTAATCTCAAAAATAACTTCAGCCTTTTCACCACTATAAAGTCGCCAAGTATCCCCATCAAAGCTAGGCACAATGCCCATATGCCATAAATCAATGCACGATTGAAATGGATTTTCGCCCTCTTTGTGGTCGATGTATTTCCATTTTTTAATGTTTGGAAATAGCGAGGATGTATAAGCCCGAACCGAAGCCCAAACCGAACCTCCAACCGAATCCCAAACCGAACC
>LFUF01004174.1_pt1 | contig 40305 bp, 89 predicted proteins | sample 633261 | NCBI WGS metagenome assembly LFUF01 (sample SAMN03781032, study PRJNA287316) | hypersaline lake metagenome | isolation source: virus filtrate of water collected from the Namib Desert Hosabes playa | place: Namibia | collected 2013
GAGCTTGAAAGGAAGGGAGACTGACATGCTGATGTTATTGTGTGGGGCAGCGCTCGCCAGCGCGTTCTGGTATTTCATGCTGCGGCGCAAGGAAGCGATGCGGCAGAACCAGATCAAGGGAATCTACCACGGCTATGGTGCCCCTGATGAAAATGGCAATGTGGGCTGGTACCGGGACAACCGACATGGAAGCCCTTTCACACACCCAGACAGCCCATGGGCGTTCTTGAAGGGGCACACCGATGCGAGAGCATGAACTTGTCCCACAAGGTGCGGACTGGGTCTGCAAGCACTGCGGGCGGGACGCCTTGGCGATTACTGCCGGGGAGTTGGGACACTTTCCTTTCCCCTGCGTGAGCTGGACCGACATACCGAAAGTGAAGTACATCCGCCCACAGAAGGCCCGGAATTTATTCGGCTTCAAGCGCAAGTAATGCTTGCGAATCGTCATGAATGCTGACACTGAGGCAGGGAAAATAGAAGGAGGCGACAGACATGTTCAACATAAGGATGATGATTCCGGATGAACCGGTGCAGAGCATACAGCTCCCCGGCGTCCCCCGCGTCGGGGACCTCATCGGTGCCCACATTCAGTACCGTGTCGAGAGCGTCACATGGTACCCCGGAGAAAGCCGTGTTCTGATCGGGGTATCGGAGGCGTGGGAATGAATCTGAGAGAACGGATAGCCGCCCACAACGAAGAGGCAGAAGCCCTCGAAAACCTTCTGGAGCCAATCCTCCACAAGGCCATGAGCGTCTACATGCCCCTCGCGTTTGCGCGGGGGTGGGACCTGAAGGAATTCGACACGGACGTGACGGGGAGTGACCTTCTCCTGACGGCCTATGACTGGCGAGACCAAGAGACGAAGACGTACACCGTCCCAATCTGGGCTACGGAGGGGGACATCGACGCGTGGGTCGCCACCGAAAAGGAGAAGGTGGAGTCTGAAGAGCGGATGGAAGAGTCTCGGCTCAAGCTGCTCGAAGCCCTTCGGCTGGAAGAGCAGGCGCGGAAGCTGCGGGAACAGTACACCCGAGAGGACGAGGACCTAGATCGGTGATTTTCCGAGGGCACCTTATTGAGCAAACATCCGATGGGTGGGTGTTCATGGATACAGGCGACCCTGTAGCCCTAACGTGGCGCAGTCGACCGTGTGGTCACTGCGGGAAGCACAACACTCCCGAGGGACATGATGCGTGCCTCGGGACCATCCCCGGCGCAGTCAATGCGTGCTGCGGGCACGGCGACACCGCAACCGCCTACATCCAATTCGAGGACGGAACAGACATTCGAGGTGCCGCCGTGCTCCCTTACATGAAAGGGCAGAGAAAATGAACTACCTACCTCCCTACACCGTCTTCGATGAGTGCTCGCACATTAAGCCCCGCGACTGGTACCCGCCCCCCAAGCGAAAGCCGTCAGGCAAGAACCGGGACAAGGTCAAGGCCGCGCGAAAGCAGAACAGGAGGAAGAAGAAGTGATGGACAACGGCGTCCCCTTACTCGTCATCCTCATATACGCCATCGCGGCGTATACAGCGATCTCTCTCGTAGAGGCGCACAAGCATGGCTCTGCCTACGAACAGGAGGAAGTTCAGTGACCCACCGATCCACCCTGCCCGCCGCGTCCATCCCGTGGGAGGATTGCGACGTAGTGCGATTCTCGGGCAACAACGGCATCGTCCTGATGCACGTCGGGCGATCCAGCTTCAACGAGGTCCTGTTCTTCATCAGCGGCTCGGACATCGGCATCTATCCGGAAGACACGCCGGAAGCCGCGATTGAGTGTGCAACACCCCTCTTCAAGGTTCTTCTGGAGACCCACAACGCCGCAATCGGCGCAGGTTACCAGAGGGGCTACGCAGAGGCCAAGGCAGAGATCAGGAAGGCACTCGGTGTTTGATTGGAGCGCCCTGCCAGAAGACGCCATCCGCAAGATGCAGGAGTATGCGGAAAGCAATCCAAACTGGTTTCGAGATACGTATCTCCAAAATTTTATGCCTGAAGCAGATTTTATGCGTTGCGAATCGTCGGAGCCTGTGTCATTTACGCTGACAGAAACAGAAAAGGAGGACCGAGAATGACGTTCGCAGTTTTCGCTGACAAAGTGTCAAAGAACATCGCCGCCATGGGGGGCAAGGAGGTCTACGTCGCAGACATCTCCGGTGACGCCGTCTGGCGGGAATACCTCGCGGCCTTCCCGGATGGGACCAATCCCATGTTCCGAGAGCGCACCGAGCACGATTGCTCGTGCTGCAAAAATTTCATCCGGAACGCGGGCAACGCTGTCTACATCGTGGGCGGCGAGGTCAAGACGATCTGGGAAATTTCTGATGCGCCTGCCCCGTATGACACGGTCGCCGGACACCTCGACGCAATCGTCAAGTCTTTCGCCATCGTCGATGTCTTGCGTGCGAGCCAGACGAAGGTGGGAAGCAAGGAAACGAAGGAGCTGATGGAGGACCACGTCCACACGTGGGATCACTTCCACGGGGAACTCCCGCGCAACGTCCTGACGGATGAGCCAGACACAGTCAAGAGCGGCATCCGGGCAGCGGCACAGGTTCTGCAGCGCGGGTTGGAAGAGCTGAGCGCCTCCGCGGTCAGCACCGTACTCGGTCTGATCGACGACAACGTCCTCTACCGCGGCGCGGAACACCGCAAGTCCGTGGTGGAATTCCTTGCCATGCAGGAGGCGTACAGCAAGATCAACGATCCGCTGCGACGCAACAGCTTCATCTGGGACAACGTCCGCAGCACTGCGGCGCGGTTCCGCAATACGGTCATCGGCACGCTGGTGAAGGACCTGTCGGAAGGGGTTGATCTGGAGCGGGCGGTGCGTTCCTTCGAAATCAAGGTTGCGCCTGCCAACTACAAGCGTCCGAAGGCCCTGATCACCAAGAAAATGGTCGAGGACGCCGCCGCGACCCTGCGGAAGCTGGGCAAGGAAGAGGCGATCTACCGCCGCTTTGCTCGGATCGAGGACGTCAGCGTCAACAACGTCCTGTTCGTGGACAACACGGTGCAGGATCAGATGAAGGACGGCATCGAGGGCCTGCTCGCGGGCGAGGTCAAGAACACAAAGGTCAACATCGACAAGGCCACGAATATCGGCGTCGACGAATTCATGGAACAGGTCATGCCCAAGGTGGCCACGCTCGACGTCCTCGTGGAGAACCGGCACGCCGGTAACTTCATGAGCCTGACGGCTCCGCAGAACGAGGACACGGGTGGGCTGTTCCGGTGGAACAACGACTTCGGGTGGACCTATGATGGCGACGTGACCGACTCCATCAAGGAGCGCGTCAAGCGTGCTGGGGGCAAGGTAGATGCCAAGCTCCGGGTCAGCCTCGCGTGGTACAACAGAGACGACCTCGACATCCACGTCTATGAGCCGTATGGGCGGCACATCTACTACGGGAACCGTGGAGGGAAGCTCGACGTTGACATGAACGTGTCGTCGCCGGTTCGGGATGCGGTTGAGAACGTCCGGTGGGCCAACCCCGAGGACGGTACCTATCGGGTGGAGGTCAACAACTTCACCAAGCGCGAGAGCCGCGACGTTGGGTTCGAGCTGGAGGTCGAGTGCGACGGCGTCGTCCGAAACTTCACCTACGACCTGCCCGTGCAGGGAACGGTGAAGTCCCTCGAACTGGTCGTGAAGGGCGGGACGCTCGACAGCATCCGCCCCCTAGCGGTCAAGGATGAAGCCCGTTCCTTTAGCAAGTGGGGCATCGCCACCAACGATCTGGCGCGCGTCGACACTCTCATGCTCAGCCCGAACCACTGGGACGACAACGAGGTGGGCAACAAGCACTGGTTCTTCATCCTCAAGGGGTGTCAGAACCCCGAGGAAGCGCGGGGAATTTACAACGAGTTCCTGAACCCGGCGCTGGAGAAGCACCGCAAGGTCTTCGAGGTCCTCGGGTCCAAGACCAAGTGCCCGCCCGCCGACGAGCAACTTTCGGGCTTGGGCTACTCGTCCACCCGCAAGGATACGGCAACCGTCGTAGCGAAGGGGCCGGAAATCAACCGGGCCTACACCATCAACTTCTGAACTGAAAAGGAGAAACCATGACCAACATCTTCGAAAAGGCATCGCGCCAGAAGCTTCGCTTCCAGACTGACAAGGGCAACCTGTCCGCCGAACAGCTTTGGGACCTGCCCCTGACCTCGACCAAGGGCCTGTCCCTGAACGGCATCGGCGTCGGCCTGCAGCACGCCCTCCGGGACATGGGGGACTTCGACCTCGTCAACACCGACGACACCCACCCGAAGCACCCTGAGCGTGATCTGGCACATCTTCGGCTGGACATCATCAAGCACGTCATCAGCGTGAAGCAGGCCGAGAATGCGGCGCGGTCAGAGGCGCTGGCGCGCTCCGCCGAGAAGCAGAAGCTCCTGAGTGTCCTCGCGGACAAGCAGGACGCGTCCCTGCAGAGCCTCACCGAGGAAGAAATCAAGGCCCGCATCGCGGCGCTCTGATCGACACATAGGGGGCAGGTTTGTCCTGCCCCCGTCCAACAGGTGGATCATGGGATACTGGACCCTCGACAAAATTCTTGAATGCGCCGAGAGGTGCCGGACCTACAGGCAATTTTGCTACGCCTACCCGCTGGCTTATCAGGCGGCGCGCAGCCGAGATTACCTTCCAGTCGTCCGGTCCCACTGTGGGTGGACGCAGGACAATTTCGAGAGAACAGTTGACCTACCACCCATGCGCCCCCTGCCCCTAAAAGATGTGGTTGAAGCAGATGGGTGCCTTCTGATGCACGCGCTCGAAGACCCAAAGTGGCCCATGGATACAGGTCCGACCCCTCTGAAAGAAGAGATTTTGTGACATAGTGTGTCATTTCATCTTGCGAATCGTCAGTTAATCTGTCACCAATCTCTCACCGAAACGAACAGGAGGACCGAATGCTAACGGAAATGAAAGACTTCCTCGGGCGACCCGTGATGGTCGGAGATCACATCTTCTACTCGACCACCGGACGCTACGCGGAGTCCCGTCTCGCGGTCGTTACCCGGTTCACGGCGAAGTCAATGTTCGTCCGCGTTGTGAAGCGCAACAGAATCGAAAGGATCACCGACGAAGAGCATGTTGTTCGCAACGACTTCGTCAAGGTGGAGGTCCCGAGCTGATGGTCACGATCTACAACCGGGGCACCGTCGTCTGCATGGGAGAACCGTCCCATAAAGACACCGAGTTTGTCGCCGCGATCTACCACGCCGTGGAGCAGGCCAAGAAGGGTGGGCAATGACCTATTTTGAGTGGCTGATCGAACAGACTCCGGAAAGGCAGAAGGCTTCCCTTCAGTCGATGGTGGCAGCTCGTCGCCTCGGGGAGGCGGATAAGAAAAACCCGTTCTCCGAAGAGGCGAAAGAGCTGCGCCTACAGGTCGAGGACTACTACGAGAAGTGGGGAGACTGACATGTGGCAGGACTACGCAATCAGCATCATACAGATCGCCCTGTCAGTGGCACTGGTACCGGCCCTGTTCAGCGAAGCGAAGCCGGATAGGCTGACGTGCTTCCTCAACGCTGTGCTGCTCTCTGCATTGGCGGGGGTGATGGCAACCTTGGGGATGTGGTTCACAACTGCTACCGGGAGCCTCGTCGCCGTGTGCTGGTACACACTGCTGATACAGAGCCGGGTCCCTGACGACCGCCCCTTCACCGCATCGATGGACTGCTAACGCAGGGAAGGAGCACGCCATGATCGGGAGACACAGCGCAAACGCACGCCGCCTGTACCTGCACACCCTGTACGGTGGGCGCATAAAGCCCATCGACATGGAGCGAGTGGTACGCGCCATCGAAGAGCTGGAAGCGGAAGTTGAGAGATTGAAGGAGGCCAAGTAATGAAGCCTATCCCCATCAGCGCCGCCAAGCGCATCGCCGAAGATTATGGGTACGATCAAGTCGTGATCATCGCCCGCAAGGTCGGAGAAGAACCGGACCCGTGCGGCGAACACGTCACGACATATGGCGTGGACAAGCAACACTGCAGTGTCGCGGCCCGGATCGGAACCTTCTTGAAAGAGAAGATCATGGGGTGGACTCCGGTGTCGGAGGGACGGGAGAGGGCTGCTCTTCTTGCCTATAACGACATCTGCCGGTCCGCTGCAGAAATTGCGAACAGGCACGGCACGCTGACCAACTGGGGAGCGTTCCACAAGAAGGCCTGCAGGGTCCTGAACGAGTATCACGATGTGTATCTATCAGTCACCCGCGAGGACGCACCATGACCGAAGGACAGAAGAAAGCGATCCTCGACCGCCTGTGCTCCGCTAACGCGGACAGGCAGTTCGTCATCGCGGAAGCGGTTCGCTGTTTCCCTGACACACCGCTCTACGGAATCTTTGCGCCGACCGGTGCCGATGCAGCGTTTTGGGCGGAGGCGGCACTGGAAGCCGACAAGCACGCAGACATGGCAGATTACCTGCGCGCCCTTGCGTGGTTCTACACTGACCTGCGGCCCGGAAACACCCTTCGGTCTCTGATCGAGGCCAAGACCCGTGTCATCAAGAGGGGCGAGAACACCAACACGTTCTGGAAGATGCTGGGAGCAATGGAATGAACGTGCTTTCATGGCTGATCCTGACGACCGTGTTTGTCTTCGCCGGAGCTGTGGGGGCGGTCTATGGATGATCGCGAGGAATATCTTCGAGCAATGCTGGCACACCTTGAGCGGGAGTTTCGGCAGCGCGCTGATCCACTGGTCCGGGAACTTGCCGAGATCGAGGCCGCGAAGCCAAAGATTTTCACGCTGGACCTGACCCAGATCGAGGCGCGAGTCCTCGCAATGATGGCCCCGGACGACGCCACCGTGCGTATCCTAGAACAGGAACTTGAGAGGGAGACTAATAATGGGACTTACTGACTATATTCTTCGTATGGTGGAGATTGGAGGAGAAGTATACCTGTCGGTATGGGAAGATGGAATCCCTCAGTTATTCCCCATAAGGGGATACACTATGTTCCTCAATCCCGGTCAGTGTAAGGACGGTGCAAAGTGGATTTTGACCCTTCAGAAGGCGGGAATCTGTACCTACGATAAAAGTGGGAATGGGCATCTTTACGACATTGACCAGCCTGACGGGCATATCGAATTCGACTACGTCCATCGCTCCGCACTGCCCCTGATCAAGGGGTTTGGAGTGACGGAGACTCTCCTTGAATCCAGCCATGTCCACTCGATTTACGGGCTGGACCCGGACCTCCTGTCCGGAAATTTCGAAGGGCACGAATCACGGGAGTTGGACCATGGATGAATACTTCACCGTACCCGCGGGCAAGGAACCAACCCTCTTCGAAGTCGTCGACGCCATGGATGAGTTCTACCAGAGACAGCACGCACTCTTCCCAACCATGTACCCACAGGACCCGATAGTGAAGTCGGCGTGGGTCAAGGACATGTTCCCGACCTTCAATGCCAACATGCGCGCCAAGGTGGGGGAACCGCTGGACACCGCGACCTACGACCGAGAGCTGCCCCACTACGGCACGCCGATTCCGGTCGATCACTGGCTGGAATGTGTCGAGGCGGGGGGCTTCAACGACTACGACGGAAACGGTAACCCGGCGCGCGCGCAGCGCATCGAATGGAAGGACGGCATGGACCCGGACAAGTATCCGACCATCGAAATCATGGTGTCTGACATGAACGTCATTCCGAGCCTGCGGCATTTGGTGCCGAAAGATGCGACGCACATTGTCTGGTACAACAGATAGGAGAAAAAATGCTCGTTCTGACTTACACTGAAGACGCTCTCGCAGACCTTAGAAAGTACGGCAAGGGAGACATGTATGAACGGTGGAGGGAGGTTGCGCCCTACCACATGCAGCGTCGAGAAGAGGATCGTTGGGAGGTAATGAACCGAGACTACGAAACGATCTGCACGGTGGAGGCTCCGATTGAAAAGGTGCATCAGGTGTGGATGAAGGGCCACAAAGACGCAGGAACACACTATCCGGAATCCGGCGGAGTCATGCTCTATCGCGGGTATGGGCACGAGCCGTTTCAGGGTGTTCTGGCGTTCCGGGAGTACATGAATAGGATGCATACCCTTTTTAGCATCCCCCAATATGAAGGAGACTGAAATGAAGGAACCTGTAGATGCGGTAATCCGGGGTGAGCTTTGGAACGCCCCGTCCCCTACCACCATCAGTGCCGCTAGGAATCTGGCTACGGAGGTTATGATCTGCGCGGTGGCGAAGGAGCCTATGCTCACCCGCGAAGGGTTGGGCCACTACAAGGGACGCCCGGAGGTCTGGCCTCGCCTTGACCCTTACAAAGATGTCGACATCATCGACATGATCACCTCCCTTGCGTACGTCTCTACGATGTCCCCCATCAAGTCGATTAGCCGAAAGCTGAATTCCTACGGAATGAAGCATGACGCGGAAAGCCGATTTGGAAGGCTTAGGTTTTCAGACGGGGTAGTAGGCAACCACTATACGGGGAATGCCCACCTGATTGCAGCCATGGTAGCCGCCGGGTACCGGTACACACCTGTGCATCCCCGAAGCGTTAACGTGTTCTTTAACGCTTCCGCAAAGAATATCCGCACTATTTGGTGACATTTTAACTGACACATCCCTTGCCATGTGGGCTTGAAGATGCTATGTCACACAAAATGGCACACGGAGGCATTATGGAGTGGATCGTAGGAGTATTGGCGTTCGCCGTGTTGTGGCTTGTGGCCTATGCGCTGGTCAACGAGGAAATTCCTCCAACGTATCGGATCGATGAGGCCTCCGAAGGGGTTTTCTGGGTGCTCCTGCGCAATCCGGAATTCGGGAACTACCGCGCTTTGCAATGCTTCGCTTCCAAGGAAGCGGCGGAAGCCTTCATCGCGGAGGTGGAGGCCTGATGGGAGCGCTCAGGTTTACCTCACATGACAACTCCCGACCCTTCTGCAAGACGGACTTCGGGACCTACCAAGCCGGGTTCGACAACTACCCGGTCTACTCCGACAAGGAAATCGGGGACGTGGAGAACGGCATGACGACCGTTTACTGGTCCAAGCTCGACGACCAGCTCCTGTACCGAGGATTCGATGTTAACGCCGCGTTCGACGCCATGGAACGTGATTATCAGATGAAGGCGGCGGGGTCCCTCCTGCGAAACTTCATTCAAGGACTGGGAAAGGAAGCCGCATGAGCACCCCTTGGGTCATCAGGAAGAATGGCATGTTCTACCGCGCGGGTTCGATGGGGTACACGTCCTCCGTATACGAGGCAGGGCACTTTACCGAAGCCACCGCCAAGCGGCATGCGGAGACGAGAGGTATCTATGCCCACCCGCTGGAGAAATTTCTCAACGACAAGCCCGACCGGGTGAGGTTTGAAGAACCGACCGTCACGGCGGACGAGGTCAGCGCCTACCGGGAAGACACCGGGGCTTCGATGTGGGAGGCCAAGGCAGAGCTACGCCGCAGAAAGATGGGCGCTGCATTCGAAAAGTTCCGGGCCGAGGCGTCTCTGGAAGACAAGGTCGAGTTCCTGCTCGACCGAATAGAGGAAAGAGAGACATGAGGGACATCGTAGACAAGTTCATCACATGGTCAGTGGCAGCGCTGTTCTTTATTGGCCTGTCTCTTATGGCTGCGGCGTCTCCCTGCGAGAGCCGATCTTTTTCATTGAACACGTTTCAGTGCGTACCTGTAACCGCCCAATAGGCAGAGAGAACCTCATGAACATAGCATACGAGATCGTACGCCCTGTCCGGGTCAAGGCCATGTGTAGCTGCGGCGGAGAATACAGGGCGGACGGACGCAATGACCTGACCCACAACAAGTACGGCCACAAGTGCACCGGATGTGGGCAGGAAATGAAGTCGGACAGCAAGTTCCCCACCATCGAGCATTTCACGGAGGCGGAGCTAGACGCCCTCGCGAAGCAGGCATGACCCCAGAGCTGCAGGCCATACTCGACCGGTTTGACGCCGCCGCTAACGCGGCTGTGGACCGTGCCCGCAGGCGCGTCGTCGAGTGGAGGCTGAAGAACGCCCAGATTGAATACAACCGGCACAGCGTCACGGCGCTTGAGCCATCAGGAGGTTTCGACACGTACATGGGGGTCCCTTTGGGTGACCTCCTGTCGGGGAAAGAAGACTGGCCTGCGTGAAGAGCACGTATTCTTACTCGGCTGTCATTGCCTCTTGCATTGTCATTTATTCTGACATATGTTCCAGAAACAGGAGACCAACGATGGATAGCATAAGGGACATGTACGACAGCGGGGAGTGGATGGACGTGACGACTGTAGGAAGCAGTTTCGTCGTCGAACTCAACCAGCGCACCGGGCAATACCGCCACCGACCACGCCACTTCTTCGCAGAACACATCGAAGAAGATTGGCGCTACGGGCAACCCAAGGAGGGGACATGGCAGAAGTAGGGTGGATCGACCTAGCCCGAGACGGGGACTATGAGGTCCAAGAAAACATATTCTCCGGAGCTGTGCGCCATCGGGTTCACAGCCCCGACAACATGTTCCACGAGTGGTTCGATGGACGTCCTCCGTTCAAGTACCTCAAGGAACAAACCGATGGACGGTGAATCCCGCAGCGAATGCTACGAGCGGATGAGTCAGGAGACCGGCTCATCAATCCTAGCCCGCCTATACCGAAAACAGGCGGAGGCGTTGAAGCACGCCGCAGATGATATGGAGGATCGAAATGTCGGATGACTTTGGGGACCGAATGAAGGGCTATGAAGCGGTTGAGGCCAAGCGACGCCTGACCGGCGGTCCGGTATGCGCGCGCATCGACGGGCGGTCGTTCTCGAAATTCACCCGAGATTTTGAGAAGCCCTACGATCAGGAACTCGCTGGGGCCATGCGGTTCGCGTGCCGAAAGCTCGTGGAAGATACGAAGGCAAATATTGGGTACGTCCAGTCGGACGAGATCAGCCTTGTCTGGGACGTTCCTGATGAGGGGTCCCAGATGATCTTCGACGCTCGTACCCAGAAGCTTACAAGCGTTCTGGCGTCTATGGCGACCGCCGCTTTCTGTGTAAGCCTGTCCCATTTCCGTCCGGACGCCGTACAGGCAAAGCTGCCCCACTTCGACGCCCGCGTATGGACGGTCCCCTCGCGGACCGAGGCCGCTAACGTCATACTGTGGCGCTCGCAGGATGCACGCAAGAATGGTATCAGCTCCGCGGCCCGCTCGTGCATGTCGGCAAAGCAGATGCACGGACTGGACCAGATGGGGATGCTGGCGGCAATGCTGGACCGCGGCATCGAATACCACACCGCGTTTCCTCGCCACCATAAGTGGGGCACGTTCTACAAGCGTGTCACGACCGATAGGGTTCTAGACGAAGACGAGTGGTACGCGATCCCCGAGAAGCATCGTCCTGCACAGGGAACTCTGGTCACCCGGAGCGAAGTCGTACCGCTGGACATCAACTATTTCGGGGGCATGTCCAACCGAGAGGAAATTATCTTCGAGGACGCAAGGCCAAATAGCGCCTAGTGGTGTCATTTTCGTTGACATGTGTCACGGAATCGCGGATGTTGTCAGAAATACTGTCACGGGGAGACACATGGCTGAATATGCACTGACCTTTGAGAGCCAGCGATACGGAAAAATCATCGCTGTGCGTCTCGCAGACTCAAGCTGGCGCATCAGCCGGAACGCCGGGATCGTGGGACACCTGCACGGGAGTCATCCCACCACCGAGAAGCTGGAAAAGATGATCGACGAAAAGGAGTGATGGCGTGGACTGGAAGACAGAAGGTGGAGCGCTGGTGGCCAAGACTGAGTTCGGCACCTACCGGATCACACCCCGCCTCTACGGAGCCTTCGGCCTTACGATGAGCCGAAACGGGGATGTCCTCATGAATGGGGAGCACGCCAGCATCGGGCGGGCAACAGACGTCGCAGAGGCGGACCACCGCCACCGAGAAGAAATGTGGGAGACCCTGTGATGTTGACATCCACCGCGATCTTCCTGAGCGTGGCAGCTATTATCTACGTCTGGAGGGAGATTTCCGCGTCTATCAGAGAGTCCGGGCCGGGACCTGTTCAGGAGGCATGGGAAGTGCCTCACTTCCACGTCGACCGCATGCCGGTGTGGGACTACAACATTTTCTGGAAGCACACCAAGAGCGGAGGCCTGTACACGATCCTCCACGACCAAGCGACGCGTGAGGACGATCTGGAACCCGTGGTCGTGTACCGGGGTGTCGGCAGCGGTCGCATCTGGGTTCGCCCCCACGCCGAGTTCTTCGACGGGCGGTTTGAACAGGTAGAGATGAAGGACTGACATGGGAATTTTCACAGAAGAGCCAAACGACTGGGAGCCGGATAAGCCTTACACGCGTGGGTCCCTTCGAGACTTGGGGCATGTCCCCGGACGGGATTTTCACAAGGCGCGGGAAGCCGCGCGCGACGAGCACTGCCACGTCTTGCGGGGGCTTCACAACCAGAGCGGGAACTGGGTAATCCTTCTTCGCCTTGAGGGCGAAGACGCCGCCAGAGCAGCGCTGCGTGCGTGCTATGGGAGCAGCCAGCCCGATGTCAAGCAGGCGGTGATCATGTGGGACCACTTCTCGGCCTTCAAGGTCGATACCCTGACCACGGTAACCTTCATGCGTGACCCCCGATGAACATCAGCGACGAACGGCTGCAAGGGTATCTCGATGGGTTCAAAGCTGCGACCGACATCGCTGCCTCGGTACAGCTCAAGGTCTCCCCGGAGGTCGACCCCGGCATCGATCTGGGGGTCCGCACCGTCGAGTCCACACTGCGACGCCAGTACGACACCTTCCTGCGGGGTGGGCAATGACCGGCAAGACGATATGTTCGTGGAAGGTTCTGTTCCAGAAGGCACACGCCATGGGGCAGGCCCGCCTGCGCCACATAGCCAACCCGACGCCGGATACCGAGCAGGAGCTGTCGGACCTCGAAGCCGATCACGCGGCCTATGAAGAGCTGTGTCTTCAGGCCGACGAGATGATCGATTTGGACGTCCCGGCATGAAGGACATCGTGTTTTCCATCACCTTCCTGCGCTGGCACTGGCCCACGTTTGACCAATACATCGGCGCATGGGCGATCCGGGCAGGTCCCCTGCACTTCTACTGGCGACACAAGGACCGCTGATGCGAAACGGCACAAAGACAGGTGCCGACATGCCCGACTACCCGAAGGTGGTCGAGATGGAGGCGTACGAGCGTCTCCCAGAAGCGCTTCGCATCGTCCTGCGCGAAGCACCCTTCGATGTCTCCGCCGCGGACATGGTGGGCAACCAAGCCGTCGTGGCGAAGCTGGAAGAACTAGGCCCTGACGGGCCAACGTGGCTTGCCGAGCAACTTATGCTTACCTACAGAAATAAAATACTAGCTTCAAGCTGATTTCTTGCTTGATGTTCTGGGGAGAATCACCTATCTGTTGTTCACCGAGACGCAGCATCAGGAGGTTCCCTACATGAAACGCAGCAGCCGCCACACCATCGACAGCACCCGAGAAATGATCGACAGACTGCGCACGCAGGAGACGGTGTACAAGTCTGCGGTCGACAATCTCAAGATGGTGTTCTCCCGCGCATTCGAGGCCGATTGGGACATGGTCAAGCAGACCAAGTACCTAAGCAAGGCCCACGAGGATCGCACCGAGGACGAGACGGCGCTGTACTTCGAATCCCCGATGGAAGCGCGCCACTGGTACGGCAAGAAGTTTTCTAAGTTCCTCGAAGAGCTGCCGGAAAGCGATTTCAAGGACGGGGCTGTCAGCCACCGCAATCGCTGGCGTCCCCTGTTCACGGCGCTCGAAGAGCTGAAAGCGCGTCAGGTCAAAGGCCGCAAACCGGTCGAGAAGAAAGTCGTTGCTACGCGCACCCAACTCCGCGCCATCTGCCCCTGCTGCTTCAAACAGCACGCGGTGAAGGCTGACCGTCTCGTCGCCCACGGCTATACGCTGGATTACGGCTTCCAGAACGGCACCTGCTCCGGCGCGGGCAAGAAACACTTCGGCACCGAAGCAGGCCGTGACGAAGCTGCGCGGATGGCAGAGAATGCCCGGTCTCAGGGGGATGCGATGCTGCAGGCGTCCGAGGACGTCCTCGCAAACCCGGACAAGTACACGATCCGAGACTACCGCGCACGACCCATTGAGAACCCGAAGGCCGGGCACATCAAAGAGCACGCCCAGCGCATCTCACGCAACGGCGAGGGGCTGATCCGGTATGCCGAAGAGGTCACCAAGCTGGTGGAGAACTGGGTACCCGCTGACGCGGTCGCGGTCGAAGTGGAGATCACGGAATGAGTGGGTTCTGGAACAACACCAATACCGGGCGCGTGGCGAAGATGATCGACACGTTGACCCTGATCGAGAAGTCGGCGAAGGCGAACAAGGCAGAGGCGGCTGAGGTTGCCGAGCTTCTGGCCCCGCTCACAGACGCCCTGAGGGCGCTTGGAGCGGACACCTCGAAGATTGTTGACCGAGAGGTCACCGTGCCGGAGGAAGAGCCTGAGGACGGCGTACAGACGATCTCTGACACCAAGGTACGCTGGGAGCCAACCGACCGAGACCGGTTCGTCACCAAGCTGACGGCGCGGGAGTTCGTGCACAGCCGACCTGCAGACAACCCGCAGGAGCTGATGGACCTGATCTACCTTGCGACCGCGGAGCTGGACTCGTACCTTTATCAGCGCGGGGATACGCGGGGAGGCAAGGCATGATCCGGACACAGTGGGCACGCAACACTTTCGACTGGGTCCTACAGTATGAGGACCTTGCGGATGCGGAGATGTGGGAATCGATCAAGGCGTGGGAAGAGCGGTACCTGATGGCGAAGCTTCTAGTGGGGGATGACAAGCTCACCCGCCAAACGCGCTCTCAGGCCACAGCCGGTGTCAAGGACGCCGCCAAGGCCATGGGGACGACTATCCGTATGCGGGCACTGCTGAAGCATACAGGAGGAACCTGCTACCTGTGTGGCAACCCCCTGTCCAGCCACCAAGCCGACTGGGACCGCGTGTTCCCCCGGAGCTGCCAGAAGGGAAAGGCCACGGTCACCAGCGGCAACGTGATGCCCTCTCACCCGAGGTGCAATGTCAACAAAGGCGACCGAGTGCCGACACCCGAAGAGGTAGACACAGCACGGGACGCCTACGCCGCCGCAGGCCTGAGGTTCTTCGACCAAGACCCAGCCGCATTCTATAGGGATGGAGACCGGACCCACGACTTCTCCCATCCCTTTCTGGCCTTTCTGGATGCCTCCAAGGTGATGGCATGAGCGGAGTATGCAAGAGACAGGTGATTCTGCTTCTTCTGGGGGGAGGCACTCTGACCAGAACCGACAACGCCGACTCACGATCCGCCCTGATCATGCTGCTGTCCGCCGGGACGGCGGGAGGGAAGCCGGTATGCGACGTCTCTCTCGCTCCTGTACTTGACCCCGCCCGGTCGTTGAACATCTGCTCCTTCCTGCTCGACGCCAGCCCCGCGCAGACGTCTCGCTCGGGGATCATCAACCACGCGAACCGCATGATCGACGGTAACCTTGACGCCCTCGTGGACGCCGCTATCGACATATATAACCGGGAAGGAGAACCAACGAACCACGGCTGGACACCGCGCGGGGTTACGGGGATCACAATAAATTACGCTTCAAGCTAAAATAATGCTTGCAGCTTCAAGCCGAATCTTCTATCTGGGGACACCGAAACAGACACGAACAGGAGGGCCACATGGGACGACAGGTCAAAGGCTGGATAGCGGAGAAGGTCGAGGACACCCCGGTCGCTCCGCACAGGTATTTGTGGGACCGGGAGACCGGACCCGACCCGGACCCGAGTGCCATGCGCGTGTCCGAGTTCTGTAAGCAGGCTCCCTACCAGCCCGGCGACGTCGTCTACGTTGATCGTGGTGACGCAGTGAAGAAAGCACGGATCATCCGTGTGGGTCTGGGGCACGACCGCTACGGGGATCGCCGGGAGGAATATACGGTGCAGTTGGAAACCAAGAAGGGCCTGTGGGCGAAAAACTGGGTAATAGCATACCCCGGCCCCATCCAGCGTGGATACCAGAAAATGGGCCTCGCCCCGGAAATGCCGGAGGACGCATGACACATCGAGCACACAAGCAAGCCCCCGGTCACTACATCTACCGGAACCATCACATCTGTCACGAGACGGACGCGGAAGGACCGGAGGGTCCCCGCAATCCCTACTGGTCGGTCTCCGGAGAGATCGGAGGACCGGACGAGGATAGTGGGCACGCACTCCTGCCGCAGCTCAAGCGTCTAAAGGACTGCAAGGACTGGCTTGACGCCTACCTCGAAGGCAATGTGATGGAGTGGCAGAGGATTGAGAAAGAACAGTGGAGGGACGACTGATGAACCTGTTTAGCCTCGCCTTCGGCATCCTGCTCATTCTGCTGTTCATCCAGTTCTGATGGTCCCCAAGCCACCAAAGGTCCCGTGCGGCACTTGTCCGTACCGCCGGGACGTTCCATCCGGGATATGGAGCAGGGGTGAATACGAGAAGCTGCCGCTCTACGACGGAGAGACCGGCGAGCAAATCCTGAAAGGGGGCGTGGCGCTGTTCCTGTGTCACCAGAACGATGGGCACCTGTGTGGAGGGTGGCTGCTGACGCACGACCGTCGCCACCTAGTCGCGCTCCGCCTGTCCACCGTTGACGACAGTGTCTGGGACTACGACCCCGGCATCCCGGTATGGGGGTCAGGGCAGGAGGCCCACGACCATGGAGTCCGCGATCTGGACGCACCCTCCGAACAAGCCAAGCGGAAAATCAGGGGCTTGGTCCGTAAAATAAATAGTGCTTCAAGCTGATTTTATCCTTGCAGTGTCACAGAGAATCACCTACCTATTGAGGACCGAGACACAAACGTAAGGAGGTGACGAATGAAGTGGACACGCGAGAGAGCTGCCTTGATTGTCTGCGGTGCAGGCGTCGGAGGGTTCACCAACTTCTGGGTCACCTTGACCAGCCCATGGGCGGGGCTGTTTGTCCCTGTGCTCGGAGGCATCATCGGGATGTGGCTTCTGGCAGGGGTGAACAAATGAGGGTGCTGATACTCGTCGCGCTGCTCGCCGCCCCCGCTAACGCGGGCGACCTGCGACACGTCCTCTGCAGCATCCGGGCAGACAACGCCCGCCTTGTGATGCAGCACCGGCAAAACGGACGAGACAAGTTTCGCCTGCTCCGGATCGTGAACATCAGCTCAGGCATCGACCGAACCGAGCTGGCGGCGTTCAAAGGCTTCATAGAAGATGCCTACCGGACTCCCCGCGGGGACGACGAGTTCGACCGCCGCGAGATCACCCAGAATTTCATCGAGGACGCCTACGAGGCGTGCCTCCGCGAACACTAGGAGGGACCATGCTGTATCACGGGAAATCCCAAACTCAACCTCGCTGCCACTACTGCGGGGGCAAGATCAAGAAGGTCACAAAGACCGTCTACTTCAATCGGGTGAGACGCAGCGATGATGACTGGGTGTCGGACCGGACCGAGGTGCCCCGCACGAAGGAAGAGGCTCAGCGTCTTCTGAACATGCCCATCCTGTCCGTCCGATACACAGACCAGATCACGACGTACCACAAGCGCGAGGACGGCAGTAGGTACGCCAAGACCGAGTATATCCCGGACGGCGGAAAGCGGGTCGATAAGGTGTCTGTGTGGGACGGAGAGACCTACGAGAACCTGTACTTCTGCAACGGCAACCACGCCATCGCATTCGGCGTGCTAATGGCGAAGAGCGGACACTGCACCAAGGCCTACAACAAAGCCGTCAGGGAGGATCAATCATGACCGTACACGCCTATGTTGACTACTCTGAAGAGACTGGGAAGTACCACGGCGTCCGGCTCGGGTACGCAGGTGCACGGGAAGAAGAGCACGCTCGGTGGGCCTCAGGACAGCCCATCCGAGACTGGTACCTGATGATGAGGTTCACCCGGAAGAGGGGAGACGTTCTCATGCTCTCAAGTTCCCTGACCCACTTCCTCTTCGACACCACCGGATACCGCACGGTCGAGCGACCGGACGGTGAATTCATCGTCTGGGACGAACGCGACGGCACACCGTCCCCACGCGACGCCGACTGGACCAACGGCATCGTCAACGGCTGGGACACCGACAAGGTAGGTTCGGACGGGTGGGCGAACTCGTGGTTCAAGGGAACCCGCCATGTGTGGCGCTGCGCCGACATGCGCTGGGGGATGTACTGGCAGACTGCTGACCTTATTGACGGCAGCTTTCAGAACCACCAACCGGTGAGGACACAGGAGCAGGCTTTTTCTCGTAACTAGGTGTCATTTATGCTTGCAAAATATGCTTGAAGCGAATAAGTGTGAATCACCGAAACGGACAGGAGGATGACATGGAAAAGCACAGGTTCACGATCCACAGTAATGGTGACGACGCCGAGACGATGAAGAAGAACTTCGTCGCCGTTCTGGACGCGGCGCAGGCTCTCGAAGAAGCCCTTCGTAAGACCACTCCGAGCGCACGCAATTACTATGTCAAACTCACCGCTGAGGAAGACCTCCGGGACGACCGCAACGAGTATGTGGCCTGCCGGAGGAACCTGCAGGCGATCAAGGTGTGGGCGGAGGAAGGTGCGATGCACGTTATCGAGCAGGAGGGCCAGTGATGTTTGGTAGAACCAACACTCTTATCCGCGAAATCATCAGGGTCCTGAAAGACCCGGATAACTGGAACCAGACAGGGGGACTCTGTCCGGGCAAGACCTGCATTGTCATGTGCAGCTTCGGAAAGGCCGTCGATCACAACGACTGGGGTAATGGTAGCCACACCTTCGCGCTACGGGCTATCCGGCAAGCGATTGAGGCGCGGCACGGGTTGTCGCGAGGCAAAAACTTCAACCGAAGGCGGCGCAAGTACGAGGCCGACATCATCGCGTTCAACGATCACCGCAAGACGACGCATGCGGACCTCATGAGCGTTCTGTATCAAGCCGAGAAGTACACGCGCCCGTTCTGGCGAGGGAGGATGCCCTCGTGAAAGTGCTCAGCAAGACCGACGCCGCTTTTGCGAGCCACGCCCTGTCGGAAATCCACAGGCGACTGGTGGTAAGGGGACAGGACAAGCACGCCGAGCGCCTGCAGCGGGTAATCGACGCCCTTGGCAGCGACACGATCCACATCGCAGACGGCGCGGGGCAGGCGTGAGCGAGCGCTTGCCCCCCAGCCTTGTGGTATTTCTGGACACGCTTGGTATCGCGATGGTGCCGACCAACGGAAACTACGAGTTCAAGGACAAGGAGCCGGACTTTTGAAGATCAAGGTTCCAAACCCACTTCCGTTTGTCGGCGGTTACACACTCGACGTCTACTGCGACCACGAGACCGAGGACCATGAATACTCATCGTTCTGGCCCGGACGTGTGGGCAGCTTCTATGGGCAGACCAGAGGGCAGTGCATGCGCGCCGCCCGCCGGGCAGGATGGGTAATCCACCGGGATGGAACAGCCACGTGTCCCTCCTGTTCCGGAAAGACGTGATTCTTTTATTTGTGACGTTGTGTCATTCTTCTTGACATTGCACCTATATGTCATTATTTCTGACATCATCCAAATGGGAGAAACTCGACATGCTAATGCGTTTTCTGGGCTGTCTTTATGCATTCTTAATGGCAGCAGCGCTATCGACTGGCATCACCCTGTCACCAATCGCCGTGGCGTGGAACAGCATCTGGGTCTACGTGATCTTCGCTGCCTGCATCATCCCCGGCACCATCGCCGCGTGGCTGACGATCACGGTTGTGGTCGGCCTATTCGCCCTCATCGGGGTAGGCACGATGGCAGGCACTGCCATGCTCGCTGACGAGGCCACCACCTACGTCCGCAAGATGCGGCGGCGGAAGGCCGGGCAGGCGCGCGCGAAGAATAGCCGATAATGCGCCTGATCGGGGACATCCACGGGAAGGTCATCCCCTACCTCGACCTTGTTGCTGACTGTGAGGAAAGCATTCAGATCGGGGATTTCGGGATGGGGTTCCTTACCCCCTACCAGACGGGGAGGGTGGAAGAGGTACACCGGACCGGGATGCACAAGTTCATACGGGGTAACCACGACGACCCCGCCCTGTGCAAGGAAAGCACGGGGTGGATCGAGGACGGGTTCTACGACGAGGTACGGGACATCCTGTACATCGGAGGGGCGTGGTCAATCGACTACCCGCGAAGGATGGCCTACGAGCACATGTACGGCGTCAAGACGTGGTGGGAGGACGAGCAACTAAGTCTGCCAGAGTTGACGAGAATTCACGCACAGTTCGTGTATCTAAAGCCGTCCATCGTAATCACCCACGACGCCCCCATGCAGGCTTCCAAGGAGATGTTCTTCTCGGGGAAGTACAACATGCACGGACCCCACCAAAGCACCAGAACCGCAGAAGCTCTGCAGGCCATGTTCCAAGAACACCAGCCGGACCTATGGGTCTTTGGGCACTGGCACATCCCAGAGAGAAAGCAGATCGAAGGAACGGAATTCGTCTGTCTCTCAGAACTTGAACACATGGACATTTGAATGGGGGAAGACGTGAACAACCGAAAGCTGGTCAAGAAAATGAGAGATCGCGGGTGGATCGTCGGGCAGACCAAGAAAGGCCACTTGAAATTCACACACACGGAATCCGGACGGTCGCTGATATACCCCGGCAGCGCTTCCTGTAGCCGAGCTGAGAAGAACCATTGGGCCTCGGTTAAAAAGATAGAGGAAGGGCGGTTTTCTGCCCTGTGATGTAAGGAAAACTGTCATGAAGATACTGGACTCCATTCTCGCTTACGCTTTCATGGTGGGGGTTACCGTGGGACTTATGTCGGTCCCCCACGCGATAGTTTACGAGCACCCACGGCTGGTCTTTTCTAGCTGGGTGCGGGAGGACCTGAATGTCTGATGCAGTGAAGCGCGAGATCGCGAGGACGGTAGTCGCCGCCCGGAGGGAGCTGAACCGCCGACTGTCCGAGGCGCATATAGCCGGGATCAAGGTCGAGGTCGATGTTCGCGAATTTCAAGTGATGCAGGACAGGCACCCCCGCGCACAGGTCGAAGTTCACCTTTACGAAAAGATCGAATAACTTACATTCGTTCTTGACGAATCGGCTTCAAGCCAATATCTCAGGGTCACCGAAACGGACGCGACGCGTCAAAACAGGAGGCCCTGATGGATCACGACAAGTACCACGCACTGAGAGATGCCGCCGTATCCTCCTTTAACGAGGGGAGCGAAACGGCCCTCGCCGCCATAATTGAGAGTGGCGACATGCTCTACGAGTCCGCCGACTGGACGGTGTGGAGCGACGAAGAGCGTGTGGTCTTCGGAATCATGACAGGGATGAAACTCGTCAACCCGGACGTTCAGGGACGTGCGTTCCTAGCGACGCGGGAGGCGGGGCTGTGCACAACCATTCTGGGGAATGCATCCCGTGTTCATGAAATCGCCAAAATCGTCTGGAAAGACGTTAAGTAAGGAGGACCCCATGCCCATCATGACCCAGAAATTCATCTTCCGCTCGGACCTGCGGAACAACCCGACCGTGAAATACCTCTTCGGCGATAATCTCGTCCGCAAGGGACTCGGCGGACAGGCCAAGGAAATGCGTGGGGAGCCAAACGCCATCGGCGTGGCAACCAAATCCACCCCTACCAGCGGGAGCAACGCGTACTTCTCCGACGCCTACTTCGAAGACAACATGAAAGTCATCGAGACAGACCTCGGACCCGCAATAGACCACCTTCGGGGCGGAGGCATCCTCGTGATCCCGGAGGACGGGCTTGGCACCGGATTGTCGGAGTTGCCGACGCGCGCGCCGCGCACCAACGCCGCGCTCGTCCAGATGCTCGAAGATTTGGAAGGGTGCACAGCATGAAACTGGTATTGCAGATCACTGCCGGTATCGTCCTCGCGGCCTTCATTATCGGGGGACTGTGGGCGGGGGTATCCATCGGCCTACCTGCGTACGCAAACAGCAAGGTGGACAAGATCGCCGCCGAGTATATCGGGGACATGGAGATCGACTGCAGCAAAAAATACACCGTGAAAATGGTAGAGGCCGAACGTCTCCGCCGCTGCAAGTAGGAGGAATGATGCAGATATACCCCTATTTTCTCGGAAAAAGCTCCCTGCAGTATGTCCTGAACAAACTGCGGGAACGACACGACGCATACCTCGTCGGAGGGTGCGTCCGGGACGCAGTTCTGGGTATGCCGGTCTCTGACATCGACATCGCCACCGATGCCACACCTGAGGAAGTCGCGGCTATCTTCGCGGACTCCCGCTGTGCCCTTCACGCCACCGGGGTCGCCCACGGAACGTGGACTGTCGTAGACCGAGGCAACAGCTATGAGATCACCACGTTCCGCAGGGACGTAGCGACGGACGGACGTCGGGCTACCGTAGCCTTCTCCGAGGACATCCATGATGACTCCCAACGCCGGGACTTCACCATGAATGCCCTCTATATGGACTATGCAGGATCGGTGGTTGATCCTACAGGGGAGGGCCTGCGCGACCTGATGGCCCGGAAGGTGCGGTTTGTGGGCAACGCCGCAGACAGGTGCAAGGAGGACTACCTTCGAATTCTTCGCCTGTTCCGGTTCCACGCCAAGTACGGAAAAGGCCCGATGGACTCTGACGCGTTCTGGGCGGCAGAGGGTGGTGTCCTAGGTCTCGAACAGGTGTCTGGGGAGCGAATCTGGGCAGAGATGAAAAAGCTCCTGTCCACCCATGACCCAGTTGAATCTCTCGTGGAGATGGAGCGATCCGGGGTTCTGGAACAGGTTCTTCCGGGGCACGGAAACGTCGGCAATGTAAGTGACGTCTGCTACGTCGAACGGATGGGGAGCCTCGCCCCTAGGTGGGTGCGTAGGTACGCTGCCCTGATGGGGTTCAACCCCCACACCATCCCCCTGCCCCACTCAAAAAAGGAAGAGGCGCACTTGGCACAGGCCCTGTGGGGCAGCGCGGTAGGCGCAGCCAGCGCCGCCTTTGTCATAAAGGACCGCCCACGTGCCTTTGACTCACAGGTCTTGCGAATGGCCCGATCCCGTGAAGGGTACACAGACCCGTGGGAAGAGATCGAGCGAGGCATGGGTGCTGATCTGCCTGTGTCCGCACAGGACTACATGGATCGGGGCATCGAGCCGGGGCCTAGGCTTGGAGCCAAGCTTCGGTGGGCGAAGAAGTTCTTCTTGGCCAGCGACTTGAGTGCAAGTCGGGATACGCTTCTCATGAAGACCAACATGGAGAACGGGCTGTTTCGGTGATGGTGTCATTTTTACTTGCCTCTCAGTCTTGAAGCACGTAATAGTGAATCACCGAAACAGCAGCAGGAGGTTTTACGTGTCACCGCCCGAAGAAAAACAGCACCGAACCGAGCAGATGGCGGATCATCTGATCGACCGCGACGACTATTTCAACCTCCCCAACCCCGAGGACTTCCTAGAATGGGGGTACGAGAACATGACCGACTTCTACGACGCATCCGTTGAAGACGGGGTCTGGGTTGAGGACTTCGACATCGACGGCCTGTTTGACCACTGGCGAGACAACGAACGAATTCCTGAACTTCAGTGACATTTATTCTTGCATTGTCATTTTTTATGGCATATCCAAGTCACTATGACACACACCCCCTTCAGAGACTTCGAAATTGACCCATTTGACTACGCTGGGTCGACCATCGGGAATGCTCTCCACTCCGGCCTATCTCTTGATGAGGTATATAGTGCCCTGCGCGTTGCGGCTGGAGAAGGAGACACCAGCCACAAGGTGGGCTTCGAGAGATTTGATGCAGCGGTGAGTGCCACAATCAGGTTAGCAGAACTATCATCCAGCCCCAAGGAGAACCCATGAGCGAGCAGAAAGAAACAACCATCATGGACGTGGTATCGGAGTCTCGGTATCAGGCCATGTTCGAACTCCGTAACCTTTTCGGGACGGAAAAGCTGGGAGCACTGGAGGCGTGGGTCCCAGTCATCACCGCGATGCAGGAGCTTCCGCAGCAGTACATCAGCGAAGTCGCAATGCCGATCATCGAGAGGTTCTTCGAAGAGGAAAACCTGAACCCGCGGAACGGACACTCCCGAGATCAGGCGGCTATTTTCGCCCCCGTCATCGCCGCAAATATCAGCGAGGCCACGAAGGCGGTGTACACGCAGATGCAGGTACAGGCGCAGCAGCGGGAAAGGACCAAGCCAAGGATTCTCGGCAAGGGCCTCATGTAACAAGCGGACCGCTGACGCGGTCCGTCACTTTTTCTGTCATTGTCTGATTTTATGACTTGTCGAATCGGCTTCAAGCATATAATTAAGAATGAACAGATCGGAGGGATAAGTGAAGCAGATCAATGATAGAAACTTCGCCGATGAGGTGCAGGGAGCGGACATCGCACTCGTGATGTTCTCCGCTCCGTGGGCAGGACCCTGCAATCTGGTCCGCCCCGCGTTCGAAGGCGTGGCATCCCGCTTCGGCAACCAGATCGCCTTCGGGGAATTCGTCCTCGACGACAACCCGATCATCCCGGAGGCCTACGGGGTAAAGCAGGTGCCGGTGTTCTACCTCATGCGTCACGGCGTCCCCGATGTCATAAAGGCCGGGGCCGTCCCTGAGGAAGTTCTCGCGGGACTGTGTGAGGATTCATTGGGATGACACCTTTCGAAGAATCCCTCAGGAAAATGCCCATGAGGAAGTGGGCGTGCACGGACTGCCAGTATCTCCAAAGGCGTCCCCGGAACCCCGAAGGCGGATACCGGTGTTCTTTTTTCGACAGCCACCCAGTCCCCATCCGGGCAAGCCTCCGGATGATGGACATCGACCTGACAGAAAAGCGAATACACGGCCCGTTCACCGACGAACCGGTGGTCGAGTGTCCCGCGTTTGAAGAGAGGAAAAACCATGATTGACCCCATCTACATATACCGACCTGTCGGGTTTCACGGAAGTATGGTTCTTTATGACTATGCCCTGAGCTTGGGCATCGAAGAGCCGCTCATGGACATGCACGTCACGCTGGCGTACAGCCGGACCCCTGTCGACTGGGACAAGCCGGAGTTCCAGATGGACCCCCGTCCCCTGACCATTTCCGGTGGAGAGCGCGCGCTGGCGAAGTTCAACGGCGGGGCGGTAGTGCTTGAGGTGGAGAGTCGTGCCCTGTCGCAGCGGTGGGCACAGTTTGTCATGGCGGGGGCGTCTTGGGACTTCCCTGACTATCGCCCCCACATCACTCTGGGGTATGATGAAGGGCTTTCCGTAGAAGGGGAGCAAGCCCTCATGGTCGAAATCCCGTTTGGGCCGGAAATTCGGGAATGGATCGATACCGAGTTCACTCCCGCGGTCGCATGAACTGGGAACCGAGTTCTTGCCCCGGATCACCGTCTTTCGACGGTGGCTGGGCGTGGGAACAATACCACAACTGGAAGGAGGAAATGAACATGATCGAAGTACGCAGCCACGACGGTGAAACCGAGATTTTGCTGACACGCGTCGACCAGTTCAGCGACGCCGAGAGCGCCGCAAGGAAGCTGTTTGACAGCGTCTACGCGGCCTCGAAGCGCCACGGGGGCACGGCAGTCCTTGACGAGCCTGAAGACCGGGGGAACGACGGCTGGGCTGTGACGTGGGGATCAGGTCCAAAGCAGTGGAACCACGCTTATGTTGTGTCCGAGGGGGCCGATGCGCTCGGTTTCGCCGCCGAGGCAGAGGGCGAATTCACTGTCGTATTCCGGGAGACCGACTGATGCGCAATCTCAAGGTAACCAGACAGCTCCGGGGACAGACGGCCCCCGGACTGCGGCGACGCCTGCGCAAGGCGGAAGCCCGCATCAAAGAGCTGGAGCAGGACAATAGCACGCTGGCGGGGGAGAACGCGCACCTGCGTCGTCGCCCGCCTCAGAAGCTGCCGATCCCGGAGCATTTCAGCGACAATCTGATCGACCGGTTGTGTGATCATCTGGCACGGGGGTTGGCACGCAAGACGGCGGCGGACGTCCCCGAGCTGGAACAGGCGGCGCACGCGTGTGTTCGACATATGCACGACTTCCTCCGCGGAAAGCTCAGCATGGGTATCAGCTCCTACGCAGACATCGCCTACGAGGTTGCGGAAACCTTCCGAGAGAATGAAGTGAGGTTCAGCCTGTGCCTGCACGGCGTCAACGTACACTACGCGGACGATCTTCAACGCATCGAAATGATGCACCCGCACTCGACGCCCAAGGCCGTTAAGGCACCGCGCCGAGTCAGTGTGACGGATCGGGATTTGGCAGGCGCAGGCTGATTTTTGTGTTGCCATAAGTGTTAGAATCACTTACACCCCGCAATATCTACTGACTGATGACACCGGAACAAGCACAGGAGGAACCATGACAAGCACGTTCCCAGACGAACCCCGTAGCCCCAATAGGGGGCTAATGTTCGATGATGAGCTGGAGATCGAGCGCACCAAGGCTGGTGCGACCCCCAGCATCGCCCCCCTCGCCATCCTGCCGATCTACCTGATCGCCGTGGCATTCGACTACACCGTCGGAAAGTTCTTCCGTGCCATGAAAACGGCATACGGGCACGTCCTGTCCGGAACGAAGGTCGACACGCCGACCCGGTGGAGGGACATCTGATGGCTGCGGAAAACTTCGTCATCATGATGCGATGGGTCGTAGCGTTCCTCGCCATCGTCCTGTTCCTCGGCGCAGGCCCTGCCCTGATTTCCGCCGCGAGCACCACCTCTGTCATCGGCGGTGCAGCACTGGCTGCGGCCATGACAATCGTCGCGTCGTTTTCGATCAACCGCACGTTCGACCCGATTTATCGGGACGTCTACGACATGATCCACGACGCATTCACCTACTGAAGAAACAGAAGAAGGAGACCACACCATGAGAGGCATTCTAACACTAATCGGGGGCATTGCTGCAGTCCTCGCAGTCATCGTTCTTGTACAGATCGAGCGGGTCGAGGCTGGCTACGTCGGCGTCAAGGTAGACCTGCTCGGCAGCGATAAGGGCGTTCAGGCCGAAGAGGTCGGCCCCGGACGGTACTGGGTCGGGTTCAACGAGGAACTGTACGGCTTCCCGACATTCTCCCAGAACTATGTCTGGACGGCGTCGGAAGACGAAGGGTCGTCGGAAGACGAGAGTCTGACCTTCCAGTCCGTCGAGGGTATGGACATCGGCGCGGACGTGGGGATCACGTACTCGGTCGACCCCACCAAGGTGTCGGCACTGTTCGAGCGGTACCGCAAGGGCATCGAGGTAATCACCGACCTGTATCTCCGAAACATGGTTCGGGACGCCCTCGTCCGGGAAGCCAGCATGCTCAAGGTCGATCTGATCTATGGCACGGGCAAGACGGCGCTCATGGAACGGGCGGCGGAAAGTGTTCGGGAGCAGGTTGCACCACACGGGATCATCATCGAGAAGGTCTACTGGATCGGATCGCTGCGCCTGCCGGAGAAGGTCATCGCGGCAATCGACGCCGAAATCGCCGCCAACTCACAGGCACGTCAGCGCCAGAACGAGATCGAGACCGCCACGGCAGAGGCCCAGAAGGAACGGGAACGGGCGCAGGGGGCTGCGGACGCCATTCTGATCGAGGCGAAGGCGCAGGCAGAGGCCAATCTCATGCTCGCTGAGAGCTTGACCCCAGAGGTTCTGCAGGCCACGGCCTTGGCCAAGTGGGACGGAGTGCTCCCCCGAATGACCGGAGGCGGTGCTGTTCCCATGATCAACGTGGACAAGATCGCCGACTGACGCGGGCACCAGAAGAACGATGAGGGCGGGCCGAAAGGTCCGCCCTTTTTCGTCTTGAAGCTGATTTTATACTTGCCGAATCATCTTCAAGCGTGTAATCAAGTGTCAGTGAAACAGACACGGAGGACACCATGGGAAAGCTGGGAAAAATCAAGAAAAAGATCGCGGCGCTTCGAGCGCGTGCGGAAGACAGCGCGGCCTCTGAGGCAGAGGCTGTCGCAGCGATCACGCGGGCGGACAAGCTGATGGAACAGCACAATATCACGGTCGAGGACCTCGAAGGGGAGGTACTCGCCGGGGGCATCAACAAGGTCGCTTGGGGCAAGGGCACGAAGAAGATTCACCCGGTCGAGTACATTGCCATTGCCGTGACCAAGCTGACCGAGACGAAGGGCTGGATCGAATATCCGGAAGGACGCGCCCAGCTCGTGTTCCTAGGGTTCGATGTGGACACGGCGTATGCCCTATACCTGATCGACCTCGTGCACAACGCCATGGAGGCCGAGTGGGCAAAGTTCAAGCTGGGGGACGCCTACAAGAACACCCCGAGGAAGCAGAGGGGGCGCATGCGCGAAGATTTCATGCGAGGTATGGTGGCGCGGATTCGGGAGAAGATCATGGACATCGTCGCCGAGCGGCGGACCCAGATGGCGGGGGAATCGAGAACCACCACCGGCACCGAGGTCGTCATCGCCAAGCGCAACATGGTCGCGGAGGCGGCACAGCAGCTCGGGATTGACCCGAGGAAGCGCCGCAATACAACGAAGCGGTTCAACCGGGTCGCCTATTTCTCGGGGTGCGCTGCCGGGGATCGGACAACCGTTACCACGGGGATTGGAGTCGACGCATGAGTTACCGGAACATAACGGTAGACGGGAAGCACTACAGGTACACCGTAGGGAGAACCCACGTAAAGGTACGGGGCATGGAGGCCGCGCGGATCGAAGACGTGGGACACATGGAAGACATATGCTGTGAATGTTGCGGGTTGCCGTTAAGGGAATTGCAGCGGCCCATCACCGGGGAACCGGACGAGTACAAGTGGTGTGTCGTTCATCCTTCGGACGTCGCCGCCTATATAAGACGTGCCGCCTAGTCCGCGGCTAGTCAGGGGGTTGCGCCCCGACGATTGAAGGCCCTTGACCGGGTCAGACAAACGCGCCGGACCCCGGAGGGGATACGCGGACGGCCCGCGGATTGCCTTGTGCGGCAACGTGCAAGCGGTAAGGTGGAAGCGTGGAGCTGGGTGACTGGCGTAGAAGCGTGACACCAGCCGATCCTTCTCTACGAACCCAATGGAGGATCAGGTACGGGCCTTAGTTCCATGATGTCGTCGTAGAGGTCTCCCTTTGGGACGTGTTTCTTGTCGTAGGTATTGAGCAACGCCAGCACCCTGTTCAGGGCATGCCACTGCCCGCGCTCGAATTCGGTCACAGCTTCACCAGATCGCCGTCACATAGCTTCCTGAGCCACGCATATCCGGGCACAGGTTGGTGGTCATATAGCTTGTGACCGCAGATGTCACAAATGCAGTCGCCACCAGCCCTGTGCCAGTCACCCATTTCTTCCACACGGACGATGTCCGGCTTGTAGGGGCGGTCCCTCATGCTTCAACCGATACGTTGCTCTTCGGAGCGTCCGCGACCAGTTCAAGGTTCCACATGTGCCCACGCTTGGTTCGCTTGTCGTCCTTGAGAACCTTTACCTGCTGACCACACTCCAGAGTCTTCACCTGCCCGCGGAACTTTCCAAGGTAGGTGCCAAAGCCCTGCGCATTATATACGCGATCACCATCCCCGTTTATCTCCTTACGGACTGGCAGGGAAAGGTCGTGCGCAGACGTCATCTCAATGAGGCTGTCCTTGTTATCGCTGTCCCCCTTCGTGTAAACGGGCTTGGTTCCAAACTGATCCCACCAGACTTCGAGAAGAAGGAGGAAATCATCGGAGTCATTGTCGGTAGAAGACGACTTGAGGGCTTCTCGGTTACCCATGAATCCACCCATGCCAGCCGCGGAGAGAACACCTCCGACAGCCCCTGACCAGTTCTCGTACGAGGCTAGGATAGGAGCCTTCTGATGCACCATGCCCTGTGCCACCCAGTTCTGGATAATCGTCAGACAAGCCCACACGAGGTTTCCCCGGTTCTGCGTGGCCCACCCTCGGATGTCCCCATGCCGGAACCCGGTACGCATCTCAGGGTTCTCGATCTCTGCGTCCAGATCAATCATGATCAGACGCCGGATAAGCTCCGACGATAGGGTCACGTTGTTGCCGGTGAACACCCACGAGCAGCGAACATCGACCTCGATTGTCTGGGACTTGCCGAGAATACGCGCCTGATACGTCGGTGTCGTCATGGCAGAGGCCAGCTCGCCGCTGTCCACGGAGTGGTTGATGTTGTCGAAGAATACGATGTTCTGCCCGTTTGACAGGACCGACGTAAGCGTCTTCGACATCTCATCCTTGTTCCCCGGCATCGCCAGAGCGGGCGTAACCTGCCCTGTCGCGATGATCGAGAACACGTCCGTGAGAAGAGAAGCCCCGGTACCGGGGGCGGGCTTCACCAGAAGGTGCCCCGGCGTCGGGCCGTCCACCATCTCCCGCATGAACGGCAGCAAGATTAGCGCCATCATGTTGGTGACCGCAGCCACCCCTTCTCCGTGCAGGGCCTGATCTACGATCTCCGGGCGGGTCATGGCCCCAAGGGGGAAGTCTGCAAGGATTTCCTCAATCAGTAGCTGCTTCGCCGTGTGGACCTGTTCGGCGCTGGGAGTCTTGGGAACCTCAGGCACCGACAGGGTGATGTCCGGCTTGTAGTACAGCTTGCTGTTCCAGTCATACCCCGGCTCAGTCAGGAGACTGCCGTCCTTGGTGAACGTGGGGGTAGTGACCAGACCTCGCAGGTCAGGGTACTTGCCATAATCGTCGTTGAACAGAAATCGGACTACGTCGTCTGGTGCGGAAACCCCCGTCACATTCTTGGCCTCCCCGGACATGCGAACGAACCGAGCCACCGTATTCAAGTGGTGCTCGAATCCCCCCTTGTCGAGGAACCGCATCCGCGCGTGTCCTTCACTGTTTTCCCGGATTACGCACAGGTTCTCCATGTAGTGGAATACCTTAGGACGCTCTCTGTTGGTGTCGTGGATTCGGCGCTCGCCGTACTCGCACAGAAGATCGAAACCCCAGTCATTGACTACGGCAACGCTGCCACCTTCTGCCTTCTCATCCTTCTCCCGCTCGCGGTCTCTCTTGCGCTGAGCGTCTTCCAGCTCCCTCCAGAAAGCCTTTACGTCCCGCTTTCCGAGGTTGGTACCCTTGGCTATCGCGGCGGTCACGTTGGCCTGCGTCGACCTGTCCACCCCTTCTCGGAACAGCTTCTTGATGAACTTCTGAATGTCCTCGTCGGTCGATTCCGCGGTGAATTCTTCGGCCCGCTGTTCTGGGGTCTTGAACTGGTCTCCAGCGAGAGCTGGTTCTTCTTCCTCTTCCGGCTCTTCTTCCTCGTCTTCTCCCTCAAGGATGAATCCTTGGTCCATGTCGTAGAGGGAGTCCTCTTCAAACCACCCCTGCTTCAGGGCCTCTTCGAGGAATTGGAGCTTGTGACGCCCCTGACAGGCATCGTGGTGGCAGAACCACGTCCAATATTCGTTCTGGCTGTCGGTGCAGTTGATCGCCATTGTGGCGGTGCCACCCTCGGACGTGTGCTCGTGCTCGAACGGGCATTCGGTGTGCACGTGCCCATTCGCCTCGCCACCAGAGTGCCTGATCTTATCTGGGCACAGGGTCTCCATCAGGTCCGCCAGCATGAAGCGGTCCTTGTGGCGGGTGTGCCAGTCGTTCAGGCTCTTACCGGACGGAGCGATAGCCATAGGGGGACGGTCGTCGTCCTCGCCCCCCGCTATGGTGAAGGCGTTCACATCCCGCTTCGACGTGTAGGCACTCTTCTTCATGACCTCGACGTCGTCGAAGACCAGAGGGTCCCCCATGATGATTGCGGCGTACCAGTCTTCCGCATTCTTGGGGTGACGCGCCGTATAGAACAGGCGAGACGGGTCCGTACAGGAGGTATCGAAGTGCACCCCGAGCGTATTCCGGGCAAGCCCCGTGATCTTGTCCTCCCACAGGTCGAGCGCGGCCTGCTGCGTGTCGGCAAGGTCGATCAGCTTAACGGGGTCCGCGAGGGGAAAAATCAGGCGAAACTTTTCCAGCGGCGGCGTGTCGAGAACGATCTTGACGCCTTCGGTCGTCTGGTGCTTCTGCTCCTTGATGGTGCAGCCCGCAATGAACCCCGCCTCGTACCGGTTCTTGTCGTGCTCACGCAGGAACTGGCGGATTTCGTGCTCTTCCGGGTCTCGCGTGATCTGGAGCTTCCGCAGGACCTCATCACGCTTCAACTCGACGCCGCACTTACCGTGGTTGAACGACGTGTAGACGAAGCACAGCAGCCCCTTCTCTTCGATGACCTCGATCACATCGTCCAGCTTGGCCCCGGAGTCGACGTCCAGCCCCATGGCATACATCGTATCCATGGCCTTCGCCTTGCGTGCGCCGCCTACCGACGATCCCAGAACGATGCTGGCACCGGACTTGTCCTTGCCTACCGGATGACGAGAAAACCCCCACGCAGGGGAGTTTCTGTCTCCTGCCTGTCCTCCAATCCATGACCCCCACGACAGGGGAACTTCATTCCAGTAACCATCCTGAGTGTTCCGACGGTCACGGGCACCCCACATTTCCCCTAGAAGAAACGTCGCTTCACGGGAAAGAAAGTCTCCCATTGTGGGGGTCTCTGTACCCAGAATTTCGGCGTCATTCAGATACTGGGGTCCAGAAGACGAATCTTCACCAGCCCCTTCCGGACCGCCTGCATCCTCTTCTCCCGCCGCTCCGTCTTCGCCTGCAGGTTCGCCGCCCCCATCATCACCACCCGCGTGATCGGAAGGTCCTTCATCGCCGGGTGATTCATCATGAACGACGCCTTCGCGTTCTGCTGCTCCACCATCTTCCACATGTGCATCGTCTGCAGGGTCTGGGCAGTCCACCAGTCCCCGATCTTCCTCCGCATCTTCCACTTGATCTGTGTTGGTGTCATTTTCTTCCTCAATGTCATTCTCTGTGACATCACCCGGCGCGCCGAATATGTCCTCGAAGGTGTAGAAGTTCCCGGTGACCTCTTCCGCCACCCAGCCGTCCTGCAAGGGAATGTCGAAGACTTCCACGAATTCCGGAATGTCGTTTTCCTCGACAGGCTCTTCGAACAGCGCGACGCTGACAACCTCTTCGCCCCGCAAAAGGCGGAAGGTGGCGCGCTCCGGGTCATCTATGACGACCCCAACAACACGGTGCCCATCGACGCGGAGGTCGACACCGTCAATGGATTCACCAATATTCGTAGGGAGGGCGTCGGCGGCATACTGTATGTCGTCCAAGCCGGAGTATACGGTGATGTCACCTTCGAGATTATCGAAGATGTAGTTGAGAAGCTCGATAGCGTTCATGTCATACTCTTTTTGGGTGCAGCTCCGGACCTTACACTGTCAGCGAAAATAGCGCAAGAAATCCTGCGTGACAGGGTCACGATTGGCCGCGCTTACTCTTTCGGGCTTCCTTCCGGACCAGACGCTTTAGGCGGGACTTGAAGGCTCGACGATCCCTCCGGGTGCTGCCTCCGAACCGTTCCGCCAGTTCGTCTATGGGCGCTCGCTGACGCGAGCCTTCCATTTCAGCGATGTTCTGCTCTTCGATTGTTGGCCCCATCATGCTCCCACCCCCCGAGATTCAAAATACGGCTCGATGAGGTCTCGAAGCGCAGACACACCGCCCTTGGCGACCTCTCGAAGCTCTGCCTTGGACAATAGCCCGCCGTAATACTTCAAGGTCTTTCGAACCTTCTCGTTCATCATGCGGGACAGGGACGCCCCTTCTGCGAGTTCCTTGATGGGGAACGCGTACACAATGCCCCACCCTGCCCCTTCCAGATTGACGACGAAGTTGTCATCATCCTTCCAGACATCCTTGACTGCCATTCAAGCCTCCTGATTATTGTGTCATTATTACTGTCACGACCTCCCATCAGTCAAGGGAAATGACAGTTTCGGTGACACTTTATGACAAGCTAGAAGAGGAACGACACCGAAGTCGCGATGAATATTGCCGGGGAGACCAGAGCCATTGCCCCGATCACCCCCACAGTTATTGTCTCTGATAGAGATAGGGTTCCCATGGTTCAGTCCTCTCGCGACCCCCAGCCCCAGTCGGTTACGACCGGAAACCTCGGCATGCCATCCGGGGTGGGAGTGAAATACCGCACCGTGGCCCAGTCCGGAACTGTCCCCTCCCGAGCGAGGTCCAGAAGCTCCTTGAGAGCAGCCTGCGTCCCCCGTACGCCTGCGCCACACTCCCGACCGTCCGGGAGCAGGAAGGTGAAGCGCTTGACGTAACCCATCCAGTTTCCCAGCCCCTCATGAACAGCAGAGACTTCGAACTCGTCGGACAGGAAGTCCTTCCGCTTCATCAGGCTGTTGGACCGCTTGAACTGGTAAGGATCGTTGAGACGGATCATCTGACCTTCGAACCCATCCTCCAGCCACGCTGCATACAGGTCATCCAGCTTGTCGTCGGTGTCAACGAACACCGTCTCGACGCGCCGGAAAAGGTCCCCATGGCTGTGAAGGCCGAACTCGAACAGCTCAAGAAGAGCGTCCCGCCGCTCGGAAAACACCCCAGCATGGGAGGGCATGTCGTAGATGTGGTATTCGATGGCATCGCGGGCCTTATTGATGTCGTCTTCGGTAGGCTTGGACTTCCGGACGATGGACGTGATCGTGTTGAAATCGTCCTTGAGGCTGTGGTTATACAGCTCTCCGTCGAGGATGAGGTCCGGGTTGTTGTCGAAGTAGGGGCCCAGTGCTTCAACGATATGTGGCAGGGCGATGATGGGCTTACCCGTTCGCGTGAACAGGCCGTCCGCCCGTGCGATGCACCGGATACCATCCAGCTTCGGCTGAGCATACAGGCCGTCCCCGGTGTTGAACTTTCCGCGACGCTTGTCGATGTCAACCGCCAGCATCGGCTTGGTGAAGGGGACGTTGTCGATCTCGGCGATGTCGTAGAAGTAGCCCCGCTCGGACTTGATCTTGTACAGGTTCTCGATCTCGGACCGGGCCTGCTCTACCGACGTGGTGGCATTCTTCTTGCCCACGTTCTTCGGCTCACAGACTGTCCAGCCGGACTCGGTCATCTTGCCGCCCTTGATGCCAGAGACGACGCGGTGAGCACCGATTCCATCCTCGGTGACGCCCAGCTCCATCCGCCATTCGCGGACCTCTCCCTTCACTCCGCGCTTGTACAGCGCCTTGCCCGTGCTGATGTCGTAGGTGTTCACGCCTGCCCCCCTTCGCACGCAACGGCGAGCACATTACGGTACATGCTCAGGAAGGGCACGCGGAAACCTGTGACAGTAGCGGCGCAGGTATCCCCCTCGTCGATGTCGCCGTAGATGTCGGAGCTGTTGAACTTGAAGGCCAAGAAGCTGTCGGTGTTCTCGAACGTCTCTGTCTCGGTGAAGATCAGGTACTTCGAGTCGACATTGCTGCCAGTACCGGTCGTGACGCGCTCGGTACGCTTGACGGCGAAGGTTACGTCTTCCTTCGTGGCGAAGTGGATGACAGGACTGGCGGCGACGAGACCGATGACGGCAACGAAGCCAATTACTGGGGCGAGACGGATCATACGAGGGTCCTTCTTTGCTTGTTTCTCTGACGCAGAGGTAATGTATTGTGACAAGATTCGCAATCGAAAACAGCTTCAAGATGAAATTTTCTTTACCACAAACGGTAAAAAGACGCCCCCGAAGGGGCGTCTAGTTGGCCTTTTACCGCAGTAGATAAGTTAGATCGAGGCGCGCTCCCGGATCGTGGAGAAGGCGTCTTCCGCGAACATGGTGCCATTCTCATAGACCTTGCGCAGGTAGTTGCGCTCGGTACCGTGTGCGCCGTGGGCCAGTTCATCCTTCCGGATGGTCTTGAATTCACCATCGCGCTTGACCAGCGCCAGCCGCCCGCGCTTGGACGTCTTCCCCGGATCGGTGATCGGGGCCTTGTACACGTCGACCCACTCACCGTTGATCTCAATGGCATTCGCCTTCATGGCATACTTCATTGTGTCCCGGTCGACCTTCTGGAGAAGGCCTCCACCCATGCCCATGGCGAAGTTGTCGACGCTGATGCCCCGAGAGACGGCGTTCCCGATCAGCTCTCCGATGGTGTCGATGTTCATGCCGTCTCCCTGAATGACGCGAACCTGACCCGGAAGGACCTTGTACCCGGCCTTGTTCACGGTGAACCCGAACTTGCCCATCAGGGCGTCGATGACGTCCAGCGGCATGACCGTGGGATCGCCGCTGTCAGGACGGACCACGAGCGTGCCGTCGCGCGCCATGACGTCGTCCTTTAGGACGCCGCCCCAGATGTTGTTGACGGCATTCATGATGTTGTAGCTGTCGCTGACGCACGCCACGAGGCCCGTCGGGTACTGCTTCAGCAAGTTACGGTAGGCATCGACCTCACCGTCGCGCGTCCACGAGGTCATCGTGGAGTGCTCGGTCGCCGGGATCGAGAAGCCCGCCATCGGCTCGTCGTAGAAGCGGCGAGCGCCCAGAACGGCCTCGATGGTGTCGGTGCCCATGAAGTTTACAAGGTGCCCCATGCCGCCCAACATCGCAGCCTCGGAGCTGGTTGCGCCCCGCGCACCGAAATCGTGCAGCTTGAACGCGATCTGTCCCTGCGGATCGTCAGATGTCAGGTTCAGCCCGCCGAGGATCAGCTTCTTCGCCTCTCGCGACAGGGTTGCCACGGTGGATGGGTACCAGACAGCGCGCAGGAGCGCGGTCTCGACGTAGGAGGTCAGCCATTCGAAGCCGGGGGCACAGGTGACCTGAACCTGCACGTTCTTGGTGGGCATGACGGTGCCCTCGGGGACTGCCTCGATGGTCACGGGGAGGTACCCACCGAAACCCATAACGACGTTGGACCAGCCTTCCTTGTTGAAGGGGACGCCGTGGGCGGCGAACAGGTCCGCGGCGAATTCCACGTCTTCCATGGTGATAGGCTTCAGGAGGTACGCCTTGATGAAGGCCTGAAGGCCGAAGAACACGGTTTCGTCGAAACGTCCACCCCGCGCCTCGATGTACGAGGACACACGAGTTGCCCCGGCGGGGTACTGGTTGAAGTGAGAGGTCTTGTAGCTATCCACGGTAAGGATAGGGGAAAGGCCGGTGATGTTTGCTGCGTCGAACATTAGAGAAACTCCTTCTCTTAGAGTTGTGGGGAGGGTCTATCCCGCCCCGGTTAAGCCGCCTCGAACGTGAAGCTGGCGTCGTCGGGTTCGTTGTAGGCAGGCTTGTCGTAGGTGACCTTCCAGCCGTTGGCTCGGTACACTTCCTCGAAATCCAACCACTTCCTCGCGAACACCTCCTGTCGAGTAACCCCCATTCGCTCTGCTATGAGGTACGCCAGAATTGGCTGGTTCAGAATGGCTCGCGTACCGTTCCACTTGCGAACCAACTCTGCGTCCACGACTTCGATGACACCATCTGGGATGGCTGCGGCCTTGGCGGCGGGCAGGTCTTCGGGACGAAGGGCCATCAGATGTCCGCCATTTCGCTGATGATGTCGAAATGGTCCTCGAACATCATGTTTCGCTTCAGGTCCGCCAGCGGAACCCATGAGGCCTTGTCCGCGTCGTCGCTGCCCTTGATCTTAGGCAGGTCCTCACGGTCCTGCAGGCGGATCATGAAGGCTGTGGTGATCGTCCGCCCGCGCTGAGACCGGTGGGGATCATCAAAAGTGCGCTGTCCCTTGATACTGCCACGCAAGACGGGTTCGGGGACGGCGATGCGGGTCTCTTCGCGTAGTTCCCGGATAGCTCCGTCGAGCAGCGTTTCGTGCTGGTCGAGGAAGCCACCGGGGATCGCCCACAGGCCCTTCCCCGGTGCCGCCGCACGCCGCACGAGAAGAACATGCCCAGATTGCACGACGACTGCATCCACGGTGTTGAATGTCGGGGGGTACGGCATCATGGAGAATTGCTTGCGGTACTTACGGACGAATTCCGACTCTCCGACGATCATCCCGTAGGCCCCGAGGTAGTCGGAGTCTTGGGAAACCCAGTTTTCGAGGTAGGTGGCTACTGGGTCCGGAAGAACATTTCGGTTGATGCCACAGCGGTAGCCGCTGAAAATCTCGTCGCGAACCGATGTGGCATCGATCCCCTCCAAGTTCCCAACTTCTACGCTGCCCCAGTTGGGGAAACTGCGGAGGTAGAAGGAGCTGGAGTCCTTGGAGTGGCCTATGAGGCCAATATTCACCGGGTCTGGGGTGAACGGGGTGTTGGCGACCTGCGTCACCTTGGCCTGCGTCTCCATGATCCAGCGATCCAGAGAGTAGGTCCAGTCAACCTGCGGGACGAACACGATGCGACCGTCCGCTACCTCGTGGGGGTAAACGGCTGTGATCATTTCGATCCGCTCGGTGGTGGTGAAGGGGTTGCGGGTGTTCCGCGGCTGGTCGTGGGACCCGAGCACAAGAGCGACCTTCTTGGCCCGCTTGAGTGCTTCGTCAACCACAGCCATGTGGCCTATGTGGAACGGCTGAAACCGTCCGATGAAGGCAAGGACGTCGTAGTCCATAACGAAAACTCCTTTCGTTTATGTTTGCGCCAGTCTATCTAGCGACTTGTCATTCTATCTAGCGTGATTCGGAAGCCGAGTCAATTCATGTGACACTCGGTCACGGAATTATTTCTAGCGGTGCCGGGATCAGAGCGTAGTCCGTTCCCTGCTTGGAGACGGTCCAGTAGCCGGTGAAGCTGGGAACTGTATGCTCGACAGCCCTATCCATCCAGACTTCATCCTCGACCCATATATCCATCTGCGTTTTCATCCGCGCACCAGCTACGGCGGCAAACAGTTTCTCTGCGCCGGTCAGGGTCATGGTGAATTTGTCCCCTGACGGGGACACCATGGAGAACTTCGCCGACGAGCGTCCGCGAGTTGTCCCCGCCATGTACAGCCTTCCGTACAGCAGGACGTTGGCTCCCGGAGCCATCTGCTCCCCGTGCTTCGCAGCGTCGTAGTCGTACCCCGTGATCGGGATGCCGTTCTTGTGGTACAAGGCCCACTTGGCTTTGGTCCGGTAGTAGTGGATAATTCTCATGCTGCTTTTTCCTCCGGATTGGTATCAGACGTACAGGTGCGCTTGGCCCCACATTTTTCACACTTCCAAGTGAAGCGCTGCTCATTCCCGATGAAGACGCTCCCATTCTGGAGCACCCAGCTACAGCCCAGAAGGCAAAGCAACTTACCCATCGAAGGACACCTTCAGGATGTTACCGCCAGTGTTCACATCGAACTTCTTGGCGACGCGAACTGCCTCGGCAGCGGATGCACCCATGCCCATGGCACCCATTGCGTAACACGCTCCGGACCCAATGGCGTCGAATGCCACAGGGATATGAACAGGAGGGGAGTCCACGATGCTGAAAAGGCCCCCATATTCATCCACGATTATGGCACACATCCCATTCTGGAAGTCCGGGGCATCCTCCCATCGACGCCAGAGATCAGGGGGGTAGGCTCCGGGAGCCTCCCAATCTTCGATCAGGTCCAACATTGGGAGGGCGTTGACGAAGCTCCCCGACACCCCAATCAGGAAGTGCTTGGTTCGGAATACCTTTGCCACCCCGAATACAGGCTCATTTCCTCTGGTCATCATCGTGTCCGCCGCAAGCACCCCGTCACGGTAGGCAATGGTTGTCATGCAGCGGACCTCATCATGTTGTGACCGATGATCTGGTCAAAACCCTCGTCCACGTCTGGGTGGACGAAGCTCTCTCGCATAGACTTGTCCACGTGCGCCGGGATGGTCTTACCCGGACGGCGAAGCAGGCGGTCCTGACGTATTTCTTCATTCGCCGAGACGACGCGGCAGACCTTCAGGTACGCTCCGGGAATCTGGGACAGAACCTTCCGACGCTTCTTGTCGGTGAGATTGGTCTGGTCCCAGACGATGTCCCTGCGCTCCTTGAGTGCTGCCCGGAAATCCTCGTTGACGATGCGGGTGGCCTCGCCGATGTAGTCGGGCCACACGTCGTCGTAAGTCAGTCCCAACTCGTCAGCGCGCGCCTCGACGAGAGCGTCCGTGGATAGGTAGGTGAATTCACCTTCCATCCCGGTGGCGTAGGTGGACTTGCCCGATCCGGGCAAGCCTACGAGCATTGTGAAGACAGGCTGGTTCATGCTGCATCCTCCATGTCATTGGCCCAGACAGAGTCCCAGCCGGTTTCAAGCTTCATCACCGCCTTCATTTCGGCGAACTTCGTCTCCGAGGTCATCGCATCCCGAATGGCCTTGAGAGCGGCGTCGGTCGGACAGCTAACCTTTCCGTCCCACATCCCGAAGATGATCGACTTCCACGCCGGGGAGAGGACCTCCCTTGCATAGTAAGAAAGGGCGAAATCTTTCTTGGTCTCATAGGTTTCGCGGACGTACCGGTACGTC
>LFUF01003400.1_pt1 | contig 39406 bp, 46 predicted proteins | sample 633261 | NCBI WGS metagenome assembly LFUF01 (sample SAMN03781032, study PRJNA287316) | hypersaline lake metagenome | isolation source: virus filtrate of water collected from the Namib Desert Hosabes playa | place: Namibia | collected 2013
AGAAGCACGGGCTGGTACAAAAATGATTATTGGTGATAAAAAGTTGGATGTGAGCTGGAAGCTTTACTTGTTACTGTTATGGATTGTACTGTTCACCACATTACTTGCAGGATATGCTTATTACGTTCATAGTTGTGCGGAGCGAGGAGTTTGTATGCAAACCAGTGGTAGCCCTAGTCAGACTTTTATTATTGAGCAGGAGGAAAGTGTGGGTGTTTGGGGCGTGAATGGTAGTGGAATGATGACTTGTATTACTAGTAAGGATAATTTGACGAGGTGTTATGAAGAATGAATGACGAAATAGTACTTGATGGAGAAACGTACGTGAGAAAATATGAGAAACCCGACATGGAGGACTAGGATAACCCAGGCATAGGATGGTCGTACTATAAGGAGGACGTGAGTACTTGGGAGGCAATAAAAAGAATGTTGCGCAGGGATAAGAAAGAATGAAACAACACATCACCGTAAAAAAAGACGGGAAAAAAATAGGCATCATAAACAACACAACCTTCACAACCCGCCGAAAACCAGAACACTACTTCCTCAAACACAAAGGATACGGCATCAGCCAAACAGTACTTGACTTTTTGGAATCCAAAAAGGTAGAACAAGTCAGAATCGTAACACCGCAAAGAACGCACGAAATCCCCCTAGAATCTTACTCGAAAAGCAAAAAGACTCACACGCATTACGACCGGGAAGGAAAGACTGATTTTCAAAGGTTTGTAGAAGTCAGTGAGTCTCAGAGCAATAACAAGCCCAGTAAGTATTCAAACAAAGAGGATAAGAAAGAATGAACCCAAAGAGATTACTCAAAAAGCATTGCAAGTTCGGAACCGACTATGACGTTTATGTTCTCCTAGGAATAGCAAGAAAAAAAGACAATCCAAACACTACTAACTCTCAAGAAGTGGTATTCAGAGAAATCATCAAAAACCCAGAAAACATTGAAAAAAAGTACACCAAACTAAAAACGCAATGCCAAAACTACAAAAACAGTAAAGGAAAAAACTTAACTTTTATGTTTATGTGAGTGCGAACAGCAGGGACGTAAGAAAAGGATACTTTGCTTTCAAGAAAAAAATGCTCAAATACGAAAAAGAAATAATGTACGGAGTGCCCTGCCACAACCAGTTGAAAAGAGTGGATTCGTTATGGGTAAGTGCGATTATGAAACCAGAAAGCAGAAGCAAAAATAGAAAATTCGTGGTTGATGTTGACACGAAAGACCCAGCGCTCGTATTGAAAGCCAGAAAAATACTAGACCGGTTAGGTGTTGAAACAGTTTTGGAGCAAGAGACAAAGAACGGTTATCATTGGATGGTACCGCCTTTTGACAAGACAAGCTTGACTGGTTGTTCGTTTGCTGAAGTAAAGACTGATGCATTGTTTTTTGTTGAACACATACAAGGAAACCAAAGATGAAAAAAATAAAGGAAGTGAAAGATATGCCGAAACTACAAAGCATATTCAAAAGAGAACAAACCAACGACGGCCACATAGTAACACCCGAAATCCAAGAAGGTTACGAGTGGGTTTTTACCGACAACCAAGTTAAAGCAGTTGAGAAACTTCATGGAACAAACGTAAGCATCCTAATCGAACAAGGACAAGTAACAGGCGTATGGAACCGAACCAACCGCATCCCCTTCATCAACAAAAGAACAGCACAAATTATTGAAGGAATACTGGAAAGTAGCAAGAGAGGATGGCTCGACCAGTTAAGCGACGGACAACACTTCGGAGAACTAATTGGGAAAAAAGTCAACAATAACAAGCACTGTATTGAAGGACATTTGTGGGTTCCGTTTACGAGACTGCAAACCTCGTGTGCGTACAAGTCATGGGGCAAGCGCCCTAAAACTTTTGACAGCATAAACAACTGGTTCAAAACAGAACTATTCAGCCTATTCTATTGCGCGCATCACGGCAAGAGCGCAGAGCAAAGCTTGCAAGATGGCTTTTGTGAAGGAGTAGTGTTTACGCATCCTGATGGGCGCATGGCAAAGTTACGTCGTGACATGTTTGACTGGTATCAAGGCCGTCGGCACAAAGGAGGAAGAAAAAGATGAAAGACAAAAACGAAGATGAAGTAAAAATGGAAGGCAACCCCCTGGAACTAATCAAGGAACTGATTGAAAACAAAGAACAGACCAATGACACGATACATGCGCATTACGGCGCTGACAAGGACAAAACTGATGAATTGGCCAGGGACATTCTTTGCACAATCATAAAAGCCGAAAAGGTTTATGATGTTCTTGACAAGTTCTTCAGTGACTTGAATGCTGAACAACGAGTAAGGGTTCACGAGTACGCTTGTGCTATGAGTATGCACGACATTTTTGAGAAAGCCTTAAGAGACTTCAGGAGATAGGATAACAACAAATGAGGAACAAAAAGAATGACTAGGAACCAACCAAGCTACCAAAGAGAAAAGAAAAGAGAAGTTTTAGAACAAGGAAAACTACGCGGGTACGAGTACGTAATAATGGATATGGGTACGCACCCTACCGCATACGTAAGAATCCCAAAAAATCACCCACTACACGGAAGAGAGCTGGAAGAACATGCGGATTTAGACGTTTATGGCGGGATTACTTTCGCGGAACAACTCAAGAAGGATGAATTGGTGGGATTAGGGGCAGGTTTTTGGGTTGGCTGGGACTACGCACACGCAGGAGACTATATTTGTTTTAAAGATAGCCGTCTACGGAACGAGCAGGGTACGAAGTGGCAGACTGAAGAAATAAGACTGCACTGTCTTGAAGTTTGTAAACAGTTGGAGGCGAAAGATGAGAATAAGAACGAGTGAGGAAACGAAACGAGAAGATGGCAGGGTAACGGAGTATCACGTGAATGTGTGGCTTGGAGAAAACGAAGAGGAGGGTTTGGAAGACCTGATTGAGGACGTACGTGAGCTTTTACGAAATGAAATAGAGGGATGAGGCAGAAGAATGATTGAAAAGAGCCGGAAAGCCCGGATACAAGAACTTAAAGAAAAACTTAAGAAGTGCAGTAAAGAGTTTGATGAGTGCATGAAAGAACTTCGCGAGTTCTTTTAAGAAAAGCATTTGGTTAAAAAACAAAAAGGAGAACACAACAAAAAAATGACAGGATGGATAAACAAAAAAGAAACCTTCGGAAAGAAGATAAAGTTATTAAGCAACGACGGAACCATTAAAGGAACAGAACGAGTAAGCCTCTGGGACACAAAACAAAAAACCTTCATAAACGAAGGAGACCAGTTCACACCCAAACAAGGCGAAGAACCAATCAAGTGGGACAGATACATTAGCAAAGACAAATACGATACTGACCGGTACTCACGAAGGGGAGAGTTCCTTCGCAACATCCTGATTGACGGTGAACAAAAACGTGTAGGATACCCGAAAACGGTAGAAGAAAAAATATTGGAACTGGCCAACACTCTTAAAGAACTGGGTAAAGACATCCGGAACGCTTACCTAGTAATCAACAGAACCGGAAAAAAACTGAACACCAAATACTCCGTGGGCATTCAAGGAGAAGACAAACAAAGCGAGGACAGTCCCGTAAGCGTTCCAGACGTTTCGGAAGACCCCGAAGAGCTAAGCGTTAGAGAACAAGCAGTCGTGAGCGAGTTCCGAAAAGCCATTAAAGAAAAAGACCTTGACACGACCACAAAACAGGTTAGGGAAGCATACATTAAAGGACTCGTAACCAACACAGGAGTTAGTGAAGAAAGAGCCACACAGCTCTACGACCTTCACCTTCACGGAACCGAAAAGGAGGACGGGTAACCCCCGTCTCTCCATAACCCTTCCAGACTACAACACGCCCTGCCAATTACAACTAGGAATAAAAGTTGATGTTCACAAGGACCGTTTCGTGTTTAAAGGAGGATGGGTTAAGCGTACTGACAAGCCAACCAAAGCCAAACAAGCACGCAAAAAAAGCAAAGAAGAAAGCCAAAAACTTAACAGTAAGAAAGGAGGAACCATAAACGTATGAACCTATTCAAAAAAAAGGAAACAAAAGAGCTTGACAAAAACAACAATGTAGGAGAGTTCGCGAACGACCTCGTACGTTATGTTCGAACCGAAGCCACCGAAAAAGACCTCAGCTACGCAACAGTACTGGGTTGTCTGGACCTGGTGAAGGAAGACGTTTGCCAGCACTTCAGACAAAAGAACAACAACGACCAAATCAAGAAAGCAATGAGACAGTACACCGGATAAAAGAAAATGAACAACGCATTCCACTACGACGTGCTTAACTCTTGGAAACACATAATGTTCGGAGACATCGTGCCTCTTGAAGCATTGAACGAAGAGATAAGCATCAAAGACAAGTACACGGAAGAGTACCGTAACTTTTGGCAATACACACGAAACAAAAAGAAATACCTCGTCAGTAGTGATGCGTACAAAGACTTCCCGATAATTCCCGAACAGACCAGCAAACTAACCTACCGGGGAAAGGTCTTTCACGTAATAAACAAGTATTCAAGCGTTAAAATAAACCCAAAAAAAGAACACACTATTCGGGAACTAGCAAACCTCATCTTTCCTTTCGGTCACTCTAACAGCTCTCACTTCTTGCTTATGAAGCTTGTAGCACTTACTTGCTATTTTGACAGGCTTAACGTTCGTATTTGTAGTGGTGCAGGGTTTGGAAAGAATTGCGTGTTTGATGTTTTGAGTCATTTGATGGGTGACGTTACCAAGCTTAATCCTAGAAGCGTACCGGCAGTAGAGTACAGGCTGAACAACAAAATATTGGTCTTGGACGAGTTAAGCAATCTTGAAGAATCCCAGAAAGAAATGATGAACAACCTGTTACTAACGATAGGCGATAACACGAACACTTACCAGAAAGGAACCCGTGGAAGCCAAGCACACCAAAGCTTTGACACGTACGACATAAGCAAGCTTAGCATCCCAATCCTTTACAACAATTACGAGTATTACGAAGAGATTGGCCAAGGAGAGAAACACTTTGATTACTTATTCACTCGTGCAGTAAAAGACCGTTTCCTTCCCTTAAGAGTAACTGGACGTTTAGACGTATCACAATTTGGCCACTTGCCAAATCCTGAAATGATTGCGGAAAAGAACAAAGACGTTCTAAAGAATGTTCTGAAATCTTTAGAGTACTACAAGCAACAGTACAAAAAACTGGAGCTAAAAAACCGAGTCCATGACTCCAGACCACCAGTTAGCGGGCGTGGCGTTCTTCACTACAACAAGATAGTGCGTATGATAAACCATTACAGTGAGTCCCAACAAGAATACGAAAAGCTAGTTAGCCTGCTTGATTCGAGGATTAAGGCATACAACACGGGAGAGGAAGCTCAAGAAGTAATTCATGAAACGGTGAACTTATGAAAGACAAAGTACCAAACCCTCTTTATTACAGTTGTCACCAAGCTAAAAAGTTAAGTGAGCCAGTGCTTGAGAAGGTAATGTATGACGAAGAAAAAAAGAGCTGGACTTATTATCACCAGATAGGAAAAGTGAATGTGGTTACGAATGTTTGGAAGCAGGAAGGACTACACCCTCTTAAGAAAAAGTTTGATTGCGAATGCACTCATGCGAGCTTGTTTGGCAGTCACGATATTCCTTGTAAGCACATTTTTAGATTGATTCATTGGCTAGTTGAGAACGACAAACAAAAGATGGGAGAAACAAAAAAATGATGAACAAACAACAAAAGATTAGAATGTATGAATTGAAGAAGAAAGACCCTTGGGCAGCACTAGGATTAGGATTGCTGATTCCTGGAGGCGGACAATTTTATAGTGAAAAAGCCGGGCAGGGAATCATGGTGCTTGCTGGAAGCATCCTATTAGCCTTGGTTCTGGCAGGTTTCATCGTCTGGCCTGTTGGAGCAATCGTGGGACTATTTCAGTCAAAGAATCACAACGAACTGCTTTTGCTAGAACTCGGTCTGGAAGAGGAGGATGTGGCTTGAATAAAAAAACCAGACAACAAACAATCCGAAGCAACCTAGACAAGCTTGATTTTAGCAAGGTTAGCAGAAAGAACCACGTGGTTTTTAACACGAACAACACCAAAGAACACGAGATGAAAAAGGCCAGTATTGCTTGGCAAGCACAAAAGAAAGGTTTCGAGTACGTTACCGAAGCAATTTTTAAGAACGGTAGCGGCATTGCGGATATTTACTTGCTGGAGCTTGACTGGGTGATTGAGATATTGCACACCGAAACAAAGGAAAGGTTCGACCAAAAAAAGTATCCTGTGAAAAAGATAGTTCCAGTTAGAACCGATGAGGATTTCATACTATGAGCCCCAAACCACTGCAAGTAACTGAAGGACCTTTTTGGCCAGAAAGAGATGCTTTCTTGGCCCTCACAGTTAATGAAACCAAAGCACAGGACATTGTCGAAAATAGTTTGTTGCTTCTGCAAGACCAGCTTTCTGAAATTCTAGAAGAGTTGGATGCGAGCTCAAGCCAACACAGAACACTTAAGAAAGTAATACTTGATGTTGGGAACATCATCCTGAACGACTTTGACGAAGCACACTTCATTGGCGAAGTTTCGGCTGTTGAAACTGGCTTGATTGAGCGTTTAACCAACAAGCTAGCAAACTCGTACCTATAAACCGACAAACTATTATACCAGAACCCTTACAAAACGAGTTATTATGGGACAACAAGAAATGTACGAGCTACTAAAACAAAACCCCGGCCAATGGTTTAGAAGTAAGGAACTTGCAGAGCTAGGTAACACGTCCGAAGGTAGTGCGACCAGAGCACTGAAGAAAGTCAGTCAGTCCTACAAAGAAATCAGTTGCAGAAGAGTGAAGAAAGGCAGGGGAAACAATCCCTACCAGCTTGTTAAGGAGTTCCGGTACGATGAATGAACTAACCAACTTAACCACTTATTCTGGAGACGCAATCCTCGTAGGTAACACTGCCCAAACCAAGAAGGAGCATGGCCTGTCTTACTATTTATCTGAAGAATTCATTGGTGAGTTCTCCAAAAACAAACGAATAACTGACGAAACCCTGCAAGGACTACTTTACTCCAGCATAACATACACCCGCATGCGAGACATGAAAGGAAAACCAATTACTGCGAAAGACTTCTTGAAGTCCGTTATGGAACGGATTGGTAAGAAACGTCCTGGACTGCACCTTTCACGGTTTGTTAAAGAAAAAAAGTTTTTGTTCCGGTACTCAAAACTGAAAGGAAAACCACCAAAACACTTACACTTGAACCAAAAAGACTGGGATGAGAGTTTTACTGAAGGGATGGAACACATAAACCAAACCAAAAAACCAGAACTGCTCGAGTTATTGGATGAGCCTTCAAAAAACAAGGATTTGATACGTGTTGCTCATCTACCCCAAGCTTTCATACTCTCACTGTACGAGGTGACCGGTGCTTTCCTCACGCTTGTTGAGGAAACAATCAGTATGGAAACGGAAGAGTTAGAGGAGCTTAAAAGCTGGTTTGTTAAAGGACGAGACGACAAAACATTTCAAGAGTACCTCGACAAAAAGACGAAAGAACTTTTAGGGTTGGACTTGGAAACATGGCTAGAACAAAAACAAAAATCCCAGTAACCCTCCACAAAACATACAACAACCTGGGCCACTCCAAAATGTTGTTAACAGGACAATACCCTAGTGGGGGTTGGAGGAAACACACTCCCTTCTCGAAACTTATGGAGCAAGAACACACTCATTGGGAATCCTGGACGGAACGAACACCGGCCCCTTGCGAGATAGTGCTTGATTACGACCGTCTTTATTGTTGTTACTGTCATAAAATCATAGAAGAACCCACGTGTCCTCGATGCAGCAGGATTCACGACTACTTAGAATATCGGAAAGGCATCAGGGATTTCGCGATGATGCAAATAAGAAAGCTCAAAAAGAATGGGTATAGTTATCGTGCTTGGTTTACTGGAAGCAAAGGATACCACGTGCACCTATTATTTCCCCGTCTTGCCTTATACCCTTTTTTTGAGAGGGGTAGAAAGAAACAAGAGTTCATCAAAAGGTTTCATGGAGAGCTTAACAAGTACAGTGAACGAGTTATGATTACTCGAGAAGGTGCTGTTCATAGAAAGACCGGAGCGAGAAAGCAGTTAGTTGATGAGGTTCCCGGAACCAACTCAATACACAGACTTTGAACAAAGGTTTATAAGTTAATTGATGGCCTGTTTTTGGCATGGCTAAAAACAAAGGCAGTAAACGATACCAGCTAAACGAGGAAGACCTTAAGAAGCTAGGCAAAAGTCTTGGCTTAAGCATTGCAGGAGGAGTTCTAGTAATCGTTGCAGGGTTCCTAACCCAAATCGATTTGGGACCCGGACTAACAGCACTAGCCGCCAGCATCGCGCCTTTCCTCGTGAACACAGGTAGAAAACTATTGCAAGACAACCAGTAAAACCAAGTTTGGAAATGCTCGCCCAAGACTTGTTTGGCAACTTGGAAGACCCTCATAAAGCTACTCGGTGTGCTAGGCTAATAAATGACCATTACGTGGGGTGGTTTAGAAAGCCAGGCAAGCCAGTTCTTGAAGCTTATCACCACTACACCGAGCTGGTTGAGCAAGGAATGACTGAAGCTCTTGCAAAGAGCTGTGTTATGAACACTTACCGTCCAGAACTCGAACCATTAGGAGTGAAAAAAGAATGAACCACAGACCACTAATCATCCCCTACAAGCAACACGGCCAACAATTCTACGCACTATACACGAACACCGCAAACAACTCTGATGGCTTCATTGATTGGTACAAGCTAGGCCACGTCCACGCTTACGTTCCAGACCAGTACTTACGAAAGCATCAAAGCACCGACATCACTCGAATGTTCGAGGACAACCAGTAAACCCCGTCTAAAATGATTGGGTACTGCCAAAAGTGCAAAAGCCTAGTACTGCTCGTTTGGAAAAACAAAGTGGTGAAGTGCAAAAGATGCGGGAAACAACAGGAGTGAAAAAATAATGCCGGGATACGAAGAAAACGTACAATCAAAGAATGAGTGGTTACAAGAACTAAGTGTTCAAGGACGAGAACCTCCGAAAGGTATTGTTTGGGATTACCCAGACAACGACAGGTTAAAGACTTTTTGGATTAGCGATGTTCACCTCGGTCACCGTTTGTGTGATGAGGACTTGTTTAAACGAACTCTTGATTTTATTGGGGAAAACGACATTCCTTTTGCCGACCTAGGAGACCTGGTTGAGAACGCCACACGTGACAGTGTGGGGGCTGGAGTGTATGAACAGGCAGAGATTGCTCAAGAACAAATAGAACACGCAGTAAGCCTGTACGAACCCCACAAAGAAAGAATACAACTCATGCAAGCAGGCAATCACGAACTTAGAACATGGAAAAGTAGCGGTGTTAATCTTACCCGCGTAATGAGCACTTTGTTAGGCGTGCCTTGTGGTGGTCCTGGAGCAGTTCATTACATCCGCGTTGGCGACCAGAACTATGTGGTTTACAGCACTCATGGTGCTAGTGCAGCAACAACGATTGGTGGTAAGATGAATGCCATGATGCGTTTAGAGAAAGTCATTGAGGCAGACGTTTACGTTTGTGTAAGCATGGATACTGAAATACTGACGAATGACGGATGGAAAGGTCATGACGCCATAAACGAGGGAGATAAACTACCAACGCTTAACATGCTCTCAGAAATCATTGAAACGGACACAGTACTGGAAAAGTTCAAAAATCCCAATTCGGAATTCCTAAACATAAAAACAAGAAATCTGGACATAAAATGCACTCCCGAACACGACGTAGTGTTTAACAACACCAGTTTGGGACTTGAAAAAATCCAGGCAAAAGACCTTATCAAAAAACGCGACGTGAAAATACCAGTGGCCGGAAACAAACAGTTTAAGGGGCTGGGTATAAGCACGGAACTAGCAGAGATTATTGGCTGGATAATCGCAGAAGGTAACTTTTGCAAAAACAAGAAAGGAGAAGTGTATGGAATCCGAATATTCCAGCAAACTTCAAACAGTCAAAAAATAAGGCAGTTACTTGACCGTGAAAAAATTGAGTACACTGAAGGAGTGCAAAAACACGCGGGAAGGAACTTTTCGATTAAAGGAAAGACCCACACTACAAAGGAAGATATGGTCGTATTTTATTTGCCAAAGAGAGAAGCGAAAAAGATTCTCAACTACTTTAATGGAAAGAACTTTAGCGATTACGCAATGAAAAACATGAATCAGAGAGAGTTTTGGCATTGCTTAAGAGCACTATGCGAAGGGGATGGAAGCATACATCACGCAAAGAGCATGAACTATTATACCGGAGATAAAAAGCTTGCCGACAACCTACAACGTATGTGCACACTGCGTGGGTGGAGGTGTTGCACATACTCAAGAAAGAATGGAGCTTACGATTTAGGTATTAACTACAACCGTCTTGTTAACGTCAATTGTGGCAAGCAACAGAGTATTAAGCGTGTTAAATCCAAAGAACCTAGCTGGTGCATTCGTACGAACAACACCACATTTATTGCGAGGAGAAATGGAAAAGCCTTCATAACTGGCAATTGCGGGCACATGCATAGTGCGTTGTATCAAGCAAGGGATTTTCATCGGTTCAATAAGAGGAGTCGTACAGTTGAGTTGGCAAAACGCCATTTTATTTGTAATGGTAGTTATTTGGACTTTTGGAACAGTTATGGTCAAGTGAAGGCTTACCAGCCAGGAACTAAAGGAAATGCAATGGTTACGTTTCGAGGTGACAAGCACGAAGTTGAGGTGAGCTTTGTATGAGCGTAAGCTTTGGCCCTCCCCGAAAGGTTCACGGTGAGAGCGTTGCGGACTTGTGTTTGGTTGCGCTGATGGGATTAAGTGATTGGGAGGGCCACCGTGTGCGTTTTGATTACTTGAATACTGGTGAGAGTTTTGCTCGGCAAACAATGGTTAGTTCCGTGGACGAGTTTGTGAAAACATTCCAGTCTTCTGGAGAGAGGTTGGTTCAGGATTTCCGAACGGATTACAATGACTTGTTTAGGGGTTTTGATGGTTCTTTACTGGAGTATTGTGGTCGTTACGAAACAAGCAGGGATACCCGGTTTATGTGGATTGTAATCCCTCAAACACCTCATAATCTTTCGGTGTATGAGAGTATTTGGGATGCTTATGACATATTTCGAGGTGCGGAATGAGCACGAACAAAACGCATGACAAGCATATGTGGAACGTAGCAAACAATCCTGGCTATGCAGGGGTTAACCCTCAAATAATTAGTTATACGCTTGTGGAGGTCGTATGGACGCCTGAAGCGAACAAGGAACGGTACTGTCTTGCAGACATTATTTGGGGAAGTCCGGAAACCCTCACAGCTTACATTTGCGAAATAAAAAAAAGTAAGAAGCATAGGAGTCACGCCATAGAACAACTACTGCACACTCAAGATTTTGTGGAAGGCACTCTCAACTATCCCAATACTGACTTAAGAATCGTTTATTATGCCGGACATAAGGGGTATGGGGTTGAGAATGTCTCAAGTAAATCCTGACAGCATCGACGAAATTGTTGCTCGCATGGAAGACGAACGAATACTTTTTGATGACTGGCCAGAATTCCATTACCGACTTTTTGAGTTTGCTTGCTTAACTGCGGAAAAGGAGGGTTATCGTCCCGTGATGATTCCGAACCGCATAAATGATTTCATGATTGACCGCATGCTATTGTTGTATTTTGCTGGTCTTCAAGAAAGGAAGCAAGAATCTCGAATAATCAGAATCCCAACTCCCGACTGGCATATGATTAACGAAAAGGTACGTGTTGATTATGCTAAGGGTTTGCGTTGGTATCAGGACTTGATTGAGTTATGAACCAGACAAGCGTATTAAGTCTTTCTTAATTCCTCTGAGGTCAACACGACAAGGACCGCCCGGAACGAAACGATGAACAACCCAACCCTTACAGTCATACCACGTCCACGATTCCAAAACGACCCATTTATTGCCCGCCAAGTGAGTCTCGGCCCACTCCTGAAAACGACCAAGATTGGGGGGAGTATTGGTCTTTACCTGAATCATCCTCATCCTTCCCTCTTTCAGTGCTATCACGTCAATCAATCCAAACAAGTCTTTCTCTTTCAAGAACTTGCCTTTCTTTTCTACTTTATCAAACAACCATCCATCTTCCAAGAATAGGGCTTTTAGCTTGCGTACTGTTCGGTTTCCCTTCCTACGACTCATTATTAACAAAAACTTAATAAGCGAGAAAGTATAAAAACATTACGATGATACCCACCGACTATCTGGAAATAGAACTAGTTAAGTTCTCAACCAAAGAAACCATACAAATCACCAACCTCACCCTATCACGACCCGACGAACAAGTCCGCGCACCAGGCACAACCACAATCTTCAACATACCAGAACCCACAGTAATCGCAATCACGTACGTAAACACACAGACCAACAAAGAATACGAATGCCACTATACTAGTTTTGAGGAACTTGAGAAAGACCTAAAACCCGCAAACACGAACACCAGAACCATCATGGCGCTATCATGAAACCAAGAAACTATTTCGGAATCACCAAACTCAAAACCGGAAGAATTTATTACTCGAAAATAATGGACCGAGCCGTACTTATTGAAGAAGTATCAATCAGTCAAGACAGAACCGCATGCATAAAATTCTCGGTTTACAGAAACGGAAGCAAATCCTCCTATCGCGACTACTTCCACCAAGCATTCAAAAGCTCACTGAAAGAAGATAAGAACTACGCTCTGCCAACACAAGAAGAAATCAACACGTTAACCAACGAACTACTATGAAACCCGGAAGCATACTAAGAATCAGTCTAGGACAAGGAGACCGCACGACAGGAATCATCGAAGGAAAACCCCAAAAAAGAATGCTGGGAACCATAACCCCAATAAGAATAATCACTACAAGCATAGACCCCAAAACAAGAATTAAGAAAGACCAAATCAGTCACATTAACCTAAACCGGCCAACCCAAGTAATCCCTCCAAAATATCGAAACATGCCATGCCCCTTCACCACTCCAAACCCTCCAAAAATAACGCCCTATTCCTTTTACGAAATCACTGACGACGAAATAAGCATAAACAAACTAGTTGGAGAACTATTATGAAACTAAGAAAATGGCAACAAGAAGCATGGAACGAATGGACTCGTAACGGTCACAAAGGAACAATACAGGCTAGCACCGGGTCGGGAAAGAGCTTTCTGGGTCTTAAAGCAATCCAAGAACACAAAGGAAGCATTATCATAGTAGTCCCAACGCAACACTTACAACAACAATGGAAAACACTCATACAAAAACATTGTAACACCACTCCAACGCTTCTAGGCGGACAAAACACCGATGGCAACCCAAGAATCGTTGTAGCCATAATCAACAGCCTGTGGGACACTACGGCAGACGTAGGACTCTTAATCCTTGATGAAGCACACCGTTACGCAAGCAAGAAAAGCCGGAACTTCCTAAGCACCACCGTCTACGACAGACTATTATGCCTTACAGCCACGCTCAAACGACAAGACGGACAAGACACGTACATCAAACAAAGAGCGCCCATCATTTACGAACAAACCGTTAAAGAAAGTATCGAGCAAGGAATCATCAGTCCTTACACCGTTCACAACCACTATGTTCGGATGAGCAAGAAAGAACAAGAACAGTACGACCAAATCGACACGAAATTCAGAAAAGCTTTCGGAAAGTTTGATAACTCCTGGAAAAAGATTAACACGAGCAAAGGATGGGACAAGGTTAATGCTTTCAAGTACATGAGTAAAAGAAAAAGCCTTATACTGAACAGTCGGGCCAAAACGCGTAAAGCCAAAGAACTGCTAAAAAAGCATGAGGGTGACGCGGTAATCTTTTTCAGCGAACTCAAAAAAGTAACAACCAAACTATACCACGAATACCAAGGTAACAAAGTGCTTTATCACAGCGGGCTAGGACAGGAAGAAAGAGAACAAGCACTCGCCCAGTACAAGAAGTACTTAAAGCAAGGTAGTGGTGCGGTCTTGTTCAGTGTTAAAGCCCTGGATGAAGGCTTGGACGTTCCAGAAAGTAACGTGGCCATTATTCATTCAAGCACCAGCACCAAACGACAATTTATTCAGCGAGTAGGAAGAACACTACGAAAAACAAGCAATCCCGAAAAAGTCAGTCAAATCCACCAAATCATCCTAAAAAACACGCAGGATACGAAGTGGAACCAGAAAAGAATGAAGACCGTACCAGACAACATCAAAGTCAAGAATCATAAAGACATCAAACAAACCGTTTTGGCAGGTCTCTCCGAGGCCGAGACGGGCCTTCGTCCTCCGGACGATACTGCACCGTTGCTTTTTTTGGATGGTGCCTGTACGAATCCTGCTGGAGGTGTGATGACTGGTGCTTGCATTTTACAAAATCCCAACCACACCCAAATTTTTAGTGAATCATTCAGGCTTGAAGGACTAGGTTCTCAGAACGATGCAGAGTACAAAACCTTAATACGTTCCTTACAATCTTGTAAAGAAAAGGGTTTTTTGCAACTAAAAGTGTTCATGGACTCTCAGCTAGTAGTTAATCAAGTAAACAAAAAATGGAAAACCAAAAATTTGAGAATGAAAAAGCACAACCACACAGTCCAGGAATTAATCAAACAATTCTTAGGAATCAGTTTTGTTCACGTAAGAAGAACCAACCCCCACATAAAAAAGTGTGATGTTCTAAACAAAAAACCATTATTAGAAGAGTAGAGTTCTTGCCATAACACAGAAAATAGTATCACACCCCCTTAAGAGGGCATGGTACGTGGTAGGGGTGTGTGGTAAAAGCCTCCTTCCCCCCCCCCAGTCCTTTCCCTCTTAATCCGGTGACGCCGGGGGAAGGTGGGTGGGAACATAATTCCGAAAAAACATATTTGTTATTGATTAAGTTGAAGGAATTATTGGCTGATTGGAGAGGTTTCCCTAGTTCAGGGAAAGAACTTTTTTTTAGCAATCATTGTGAGGTTCAACAAGACTTCCGGGTTTTTTCCAAGAACTCGGTAAGCTTTTTTTGTGAGTTTTCGTCTTGTAACGGGAGGTCAATTGTATTTACCAACTCGCAATGGTTGGAGCCTCCCTAGTCCGTATGCTGTTTTGTGTGTGGAGCGTTGTTAACGTCATTTCCTCACACAATAGTTCCTAAGAAAGTATTTGGTATTTAAGTTTTGTGGTTCTAAGCAATCGTTGTTGTGTGCGAATCTTTCGAAAAAAAGTAAAGAACTGGCAAGTAATGCTGGCTGTCCGTGACCGGTTCAAATCCCATCCCGCGACGGGTACCAGTGAGTGCGCATATATGGGCCTAACTATTAATGAACCTATAATAAACGTATCTACTATAAGTAAACGACCATAAAACCAATAACAACCCAACTACCAATCCATTACTAATACCTACTAAGTTAGTAGTAAGTCATGGTATTTTTTCGACAGGTTTTTATACTTCCTACCCTTGAAAGGAGAGATATGGGACAACAACAAGTAATGGATTATTTGGAAGAGGTCTGGCCTAAGTGGGTTGACACTAAAGAATTAATAGGGGCTTTGAGTGTGGGCTGTGCTAGTCTTAATTCTTGCGTTAAGCGTTTGCGTGAAACGGATGATGTTGAATGGAAGCTTAGTAATCTTTCTGCTAATCCTGGTCCCGCTCATTACTTGTACCGCGCAAAACAAAAGGAATGAGGTTTCGGTTCGCATATGCTTTGCACAAAAAGTGGTGAAAAGTCGTGACTTTTTGTGCAGACAAAGGACTTTTTGTGCGGGTTTCTTACTTTTTGTGCAAGAGCTACTTAATGTGCAAAGCCGTTCGCATAGAAACGTTTTTATACTTGTTAGTTTCGAAGAAGGGGTATGGTGTTTGAGAATCTTTGGAATTGTTCTTCTCTAGGACGCTTGTTCATCCGTCTTTCGAGACCCCTCTTTTGCAAGGGTTTCTCAAGCACCATCCTTAATATTCAGAATTCGTAAGAAAAGGAGTGGTTAAAAGGGCCGCTCCCCATTACGGGTTCTGAACTTTTGCCTTTTTTTGCGAGCCAGCCTTGTGTTGGAAGTCTTTAGTCCCAAGGTTGTTGGGCATTTGTTCCTCGGCTCTAGCTCTTGAGAGCGGCTTTCACTACACAATAGCCACCATTAATATATAAAGATTTCTTTAATTCCGGCTTTTGGGGGTTACCGAAACCCTTATATACTTGCTTGTTTGGTTACAGAACTAACAATGATGGACTGGAGTTCTGAAACAATATTGGCAATCACCGTCCTTTTAGTCGGAACAGAACTGCTCAGACAATGCCACAAACTAATCAAAGCACCATCCTTTCGTCAAGACAACATCGGGCTTTTGTCCAAACTATTAGTTGCCAGCCTGGTCGTTGCATGGATGGGCCTAGCCACGTTCGTAATACTACACTAAAAAAAATGCCAGAAAACAACAAAGACACAACCAAAGTAAGCAGCATCACTGTCGAAGACATGGAACTTCCACTCAAAGAACCTTTACTGAAAGAAGACGCTGACCGTCTTGCTAAAGAAATCAAGGAAGCAAGAGAAAGCAAGGGCGAATGGAGCATTCCAAAAGAAGTACTAGAAAGACTGAACGGTCTCGTGTTCAATCCTGGAAAGCCTCCCGTAACAGAAACGGACAAAGAAATTGGAGACCTTAAAAGACAGAACGAATTGCTTAAGAGCCGTCTTGATGACATGGGCGAAGTCCTGAAAAGTCTTAAAGAACAAAAAAGCCAAGAGCCTGATTCTTCTGAGCCAGCAGAACCCAACAAGGAACCTGAGCCAAAGAAGGATGCAGAACCTTCAAAAGACCCCGAACCCAAAAAGGACGAAGGTCAGGACGATGATTCCGGTACTGAACCAAAAAAGCAATCAGACCAGGACGATGATGACAGTGACGGCAAGTCTGACGAATAAAAAAAAGAACTAAATTGTTAAAAGCCCAAAACAACACCAAAAACCCCTCGTGCCAAGTAGGCAATCCCAAAGCCGAAAGAATCCTATACGTAACCAATTCTTTCAATTACAATACTGGCTACGGATTATGTGCGAAAAGGTTTGGTGATTTTTTGGGAAAAAAGTTTTGGGTTAGCACCGTAGGACAACAACAAACAGGAGAAAGGTTCAAGCCAGAAAAGCACAATTTTGACGTGTTAAGTTACGGGGATGATGGCCAGCTTATGCTTCCAGCTTACGTTCAAAGCCTAAAACCGAAAGCAGTAATTATTCAAGACGACCTTTTCACAATGGTTAAAGACGGATTGCATAATATGGACTGGACCAAAACCAAACTGGTCCTGTACGCCGCGATTGATGGAGAAGTAGTAGGAACTGGCTGTGACAAAATATTGGATGTGGCAGATGGTATTGTTGCCATGAACGAGTTTGGTCGTGACGTCTTGGAGAACGAAGGTTATCACGTGGACCGGGTGATTTATCATGGTACCAGTCCCGAAACTTTTTATCCTGTTCCGGAACCACAAAAACAGTACATTAGAGAGACTGTTGAAGCATTCATTGAACAAAACACTAACCAAGAAGGTGTGGAGCTTGCTAACAAGTTTTTAGTGTATGGGTTAGGTCGTAATATTATGCGGAAGAACTGGTTTGATACGCTTCGTGCTTTCGCTATTTTTGCTGAAGGAAAGGACGATGTTCGGTTTTTGGTGAACAGTATTAACTATCAAGACCCTCAGAACAACATGCTTGACTGGATTAACCGAGCTTTCCTAGCACAAAAGTTTACGAGTGAGAACTTGTTAGAAAACGGAAAAACCATATTTTTTCCAAGCCTCTCTTACAGTCGTGGCGTTCCTGATGGGATGATGGGCGACCTTGCAAGAATGCCCGATTATTACATGACTCTCGCATTCGGTGAAGGTATGGGCATGCCAATTTTGGAATCTTTGTTTTGTGATGTTCCTGTAATCAGTCACGAGTTCAGCACTCCCAAATACTTGCTAAAAAATGGCAAGGGCTTGCTGGTGGGCAGTGACCATTACCTTACAGGAAATTATGGTATTGGTCATGACCTTCCAAACATTAAGGAAGCAGTGAAGGCTTTGGAAAAAGCGTACGCGACTTGGAAACAAGCGAACAAGTGGGAAGTGTTTAATCAAGAGAGCTTTGAAGATTTCAGGCAAAAGTACACTTGGGAAAAGATGAGCAGGGAATGGGAGGATTTGATTAATGAACTCTGAACGGGATGAAACAATCCAAACCAACGACCTTATTGATTACCTTGCAAGAATGTACGAGAAGCCCGTAAGGATGGACCATGACGCATTGAAACGGTTGAGTGAGCAAAACTGGAATGGTCTGGTTGAGTTGATGCAAGCTTGTTTTAGAGGTGGATGGAACGCAAGCGTTAAACACTTGCTTAACAATTTCAGGATTTTGGATGAGGAACAAACAAAATGACTGCTGAAGATGTGGAGTGCGACCACGAATTTGAAGAAAAAGACTTTATTCCTGACGAGACAATCCGTATTAGTCTTAATCATTGTAAGCTTTGCGGCCAGAGAATGATGAGTTTTGACTCGAAAGGAAAGGACCTTGAAGAGTACGGGGACACTCTGAGAGAAGTTCTTTTGAGTGAAGGGTTCAGGAAAAAACATGAGGGACTAATCATGAAAGGTTTTGAGAAATGGGGGAAAGATTTAGATGTCTAATACCAAAAAAAGGTTAGCAATAGGTTTTGACGACATTCATCCTCAAAGAGGTTACGGGTACTGTGACGAGTACGCTAAACGATTAAGAGCCCTCATAAAGTACGGTGTTAGACCTACCTTGTTTTGTACTCCGGTATGGCATTCTCGCTACAACATCATGGACAGTCCTGAATGGGTTAAGAAGTGGAAAGGGGTTGAGTGGATGCTTCACGGGCTTACACACCAAAACCCGCGCTTACGTGGTGACAGCCAGCATTTAGAGTATGCGGGGATGGATTTTGAGAATAGTGTCAAAAGCCTTTCTAAAGCCAAAGAGTTGTTACAAAAAAGTACGGGCCAAAAAATAAAAGGTGTTCGTTTTCCTGGATGGCAAGACCCCACAAACGTTAATGAAGTACTTAAAAAATCGGGATTGTTGCGGCATTACGTTCACGAACAAGGCGACGAGCTGCCCGTTTACGAGACTGATGGGATTGTGAAGGTGGGTTATACTTGTTTGCTTCACGAACTCCCACAAAAAGTGGTGGGTGACTTGTTCGTTCACGCACACATTAGTGAAGGGTATGATGGTAAGGCCATGAATGCTCTTAACCAAAAAAACTTTGAGAACTTGCTTTCGTTTCTTAAAAAGAACAAAGACCAACTCGAGTTCGTAACAGTATCTGAGTTGGTGGAGGAAAAGAAGTGAGGGTTGGATTCGTTCTTAAGTGCATTAGTTGCGACAGTAACAAAACACTAATTCGGAAAGTAGAGACGCTTGACACGCTAGAAAAGTTTTCGCGCGTGTATTGCAACGATTGCGGTATTCAAAACGCGAACCATTACAAGATTTTAGAGGTACTTACATAATCAAATGCCATTTGTTGAGGGAAAACCAGTGATAAAAAACACGCAAAGCACACCAGTAAAAGAGATTAATCCAGTAACTAATCCAGAAAACTTAACGATTATAGACCGTTACGCGATAGCAAGCCATTGGTGCCGAGGAAAGTCGGTGTTGGATGCGGCTTGCGGTCAAGGACATGGAAGCATGATACTGAAAGCGTTAGGTGCAAGAAAAGTTTTTGGTGTTGATTTTGATGAAGAAAGCATTGCTTATGCTAAAGAATCTTATGACGAAAAAAGCGTGAGTTTTGAGGTTAAGGACTTAACGGACACTAAAGAAAATTTTGGTGCAGTGTTTGATTGTGTGGTGAGTATTGAAACGTTTGAGCACTTGCCTCGTTGTGACGTGATTGAGTATTTGAAGAATTTGCGTGATGCTTGCACTCCCAATGGAAAAATCATTATTACTACTCCTATTAGGCGGTCGCGTACTTTTATTTATGATGGTGGTACGCACTTGTACGAGTACAACGAGAACGAGTTGGTGGCTGAGATTAATAGGGTTTTTAGGGATTGTGCTTTTGAGCTGAATAGTTTGGGCGAGTTTCGTGTTGGTGAAGGCGGAATGTTGCATACTGAACTGATGGAAGGTGTCGGGCCGAACAGCAAGCTGTTCTTTGTAGTTATTGATAAAGGAAAAAGGAGGAAAAAATGAAAACGGAATATTTTGTTATGCTGGGAAAAAAGGAAGATGGAAAGATTGTTAAGAACGAACAGTACTCTTTTGAACAGTTACGCGACCTGATGCCTCCCATCATACAAGTTCCTTCGTTTAAGGACTTGTTGGCCATGCTGTTTAGCAAGCGTGCTCGTGAAAGTTTTATGATGTTGCAAGTTATGAGACTCGAAGAAGGTTATCTTCGTTCTTGGAAGCGTTTGGTGGAGGCGGATAATGACTGAAAACGGTTCAGAGATAGTTTTTATTAGTGAGATGATGGTTACAGGAAAGGGCATTCCTGAAGAGTTTAGTATGTGGCGTACTGTTGATTCCTGGGTTTTGGGCTTTAACGCTTTTCACGTTCCTGCCAAAAAAGTAGCGAGTTACGAGCAAAAGATTGCGAATGCTAGTTTCGTGATTTGTATCGTTCCTAAAAACAACACTCTGGAATACGTTGAGAGTGTGATGGGTGTTTTGAGTGGGACGAATAGTTTTGCTAAGTCTTTCGTGATTCAGGAGGGTCCTTGTGATTATTTTCAGGACAAGCCAGCCCATGTGCAATTGGAGTATCATTCTTTTTTGTCGTCGGTTCAAGGAATTTTTTGTCATAACAGGATGGACTGTTCTTACTTTAAACCGTTCAATCATAATACTAAGCGAATAAAGACCAGTACGAATCTTGATTACGAGATTGGCGTTCCTGAAGAAAGAGAAGGAATTATGGTTGGTGGTACGGTTAGTACGTGGTATAATGGTTGGACAAGTAGTGCTGTGGCTCTTAACAGTAAAGCGCACCAAAAGGATGATGAACCGATTAAGATGTTGGGCATGGGCCGTAACCTGGAAGAAACCAAAAAGTTGGTAGGTGCTACTCCGGATATTGAGTTGTTGGATTATTTGAGTTGGCCAGAGTATATGAAAGAACTAGCCACGTGCAATTATGCGGTGCACTTGATGCCTACGAACGCCGCGAACAGCTTCGTCCTAAACTGCGCACAACTTCAAATCCCTTGCATTAGTAGTGAGAACGATATGAGTTTGGACTTGTTTCCCCACTTAATGGTTGATTATAGGGATTACGAAAGAGCCAAAGAACTGATTGATAAATTAAGGGATAATCAGCGGTTTCGTGAGACTTGTTTAAGACATGCAAAGAATAACGTTCCTAAGTATCATTATCGGAAGGTTTGTCAGGAAGCTTTGGATTGGATGGTGAAGCTGGCATGAAAGAAATTATTCGAGAGCAGAGAAGTATGAAGATTAGAAGCATTCACCTTCTTGAAGAACAGGATGATTTTTTGTCAAGTGTTAAGTCGCGGGTTAATTTCAGTGAGTTGTGTCGTAGAGCCGTTGACCGGTTTGTTCGTGAAGTGCTAAACAAAGAAGAAGGTTCAGAAGTTGTTTTGAGTGATTATGAAAAGGCTAAGGAGGCTTTACTAAAAAAATGAGTGGCAAAAAAAGTGTTGAGAAGTTGAAGATTGTTTTAACGAACCGGAATACGCTTCCGTTCTTGAAACCGGCCCTTAAAAGTATTCAGGAGAACCAAGTTTTTAGTAATGACGTTGTGGTGTATGATGATAACAGTAATTCTGCGGACACGGATTGGATTAAGGAGAATAGTACTAAGTATGGTTACTCGTATCATTTGGTGAAGGAGACTTGCGGAAAGGATTATGACCGTATGGGTATTACTTTGTTGTACAACAAGATTGTGAAAGAACATGAAGACGAGGATGTTCCTATCATGTTGGGCCATGCTGATATGGTTTACGGTCCGGGTTTTGACAAGGAACTTGCGGAGCATTTGGTTCCTGGGACGATTTGTTGCAGTACGCGTATAGAACCTCCTTTGTTTCCCCCTCAGCCAGGGGCGAAGATTACTGAAAGTTTTGGCACAAGTCCTGAAGATTTTTCTCTGAAAAAGTTTAATGAGCGCGTAAGAGAGTTGCGTAATGAGTACGCTGATAAGACAAGTGATGGGGTTTTTGCTCCGATGGCTTTTTTTAAGGAGGACTGGGATGAAGTGGGCGGTATCAATCCCGAGTTTTATCCTCAAAGCAAGGAAGACAGCCAGATCCAGTATGAGTGGAAGCTTCTTGGTAAGAACTTTGTTCAGCCTTGGGATAGTCTAGTTTACCATTTTTGTGGTAGAGGCAGTCGCAGAAAGGATGACGCAAAAACGGATAGTGAGGAGTGGAAAAAGAGTAATGAGAAGAACTTGCGTAACTTTCAAAGACTGTACAAAGAATTCCCTCGTTACACAGAGACTCAACATCCCAATCCTCCGCAGTATTTGGCAAAGATTAGTTTGTGCGTTCCAACTCATAATAATGAAGAAACAATTTATGATTTGTTGTATCGTCACGAGCCAGTGTTTGATGAAGTAATCTTGATTGATGACAACAGTACGGACAAGACGGTTGAGGAAGCTAGGCGGTATTGGAAGGAGCATGTGGAACCTAACAGTTTGTGTGAGGATAAAGAATTGAAAGTTGTTAGTCATGATTTGAGTGACGATTTTGGGCGGATGCATAATGTTGGTCACGAACATGCTAGTTTTCCGTGGGTTTTTTTCTTGGATAGTGATGAGATGTTGGATGATGTTTTGCTTAATTTGGTGAATCGTTACGCGGTTAGTTGCGAGATTAATAAGAAGGAGTGTGTTGCTTTTGCTCGTAAGAACTTTTTGGACGGCGTGTTGGTTAATGATGTTCCTCGAAAAGATTGGACGAGGAAGGGGTTGGAACAGGTTCGAAAAAAGCAGGAGGGTGTTGTTCCAGAGATTGAACAAAATTTTGATTGGCAATGCCGCTTGAATAGGAAGCATGTGAAGTGGGTGCGTAAAGTTCATGAAATGCCTGAGCCTTTCTTTAAGGCGTTACAGAGCCAAGGCAGCGATGAGGAAGCGACGGGGAAGGTTGCTTTGCAACAGGATGGTCGTATATTGCACTATAAGAGTTTGGAGAAACAAAAAAAGGCAGACAAGCACTACGAACAAATACAAGCCAGCAAAGGCCCCGAAAAAGCCAAGGCTACCAAGGACACCACAAAGAGCGAAAGTCGCGAACCGGGGGAAGTATGCGTTCCTGAGAAGGCTTTAGTGGTTAACAGCGTGCTGTTTACTAACGAAGGAATCAGCAGACACGCAAGAGAAGAAACCCGAATCCTCAAAAAACTAGGCTGGAACACAAAAATCACCAGCAACCTAACCACAAAAACCCCCAAAGAATTCTTCGACAAACAATACCACACCATACTACCCACAGACCACCCAGACGTGATTCACTACATAAACCAGCCTCCAATCCGAGAAAACAACATGAGCATGAGCCTGGCAGGAAACCTGAACAAGCCCAACATAGTCTATTATTTGGCTTACGAAGGAGACCAACTACCACCAGAATGGGTTAATGTCATGAAACAACCTAATGTCAAAAAAGTCCTGACCCCAAGCACGTACTGCAAAAAAGTGTTTGAAGACCACGGGATAAAGAACGTAAGCGTGTTACCTCACGGAATCAACCCCGAAACGTTTTGTCCCGAACAAAAACCATTAAGCCTGCCACCACAGCTCAAGAACAAAACATTGTTCTTGTTTGCAGGAACGTACCGAGGACTAAAGAACGACCGTAAAGGCATCACTCCTTTGATGAAAGCATGGAAAAAATTCAAAAAAACCAGTGAAGGACAAGACTGTGCCTTAATCCTGAAACTTAACAATGTTTACTTTCAAGGAAGCGAACAAGATTGGAAAGAAAAAGTAGCGAATCTAGGAATCAGTGACGAGCTAGACTGCGTGGTGATTGATACGGAACTAAATGATGAAAGCCTAGCAGGCCTACTAAGCCGAGTTGATTACACAGTCCTACCTTCTTTGAGTGAAGGTTTTGGGCTGTTCGCTCTTGAAAGCTTGGCCTGTGCCACTCCTGTAATCGCTACACGAACAAGCGGGTTCTTGGACTTCTTGAATGATGATAACGCCTTATTGATTGATGTGGCTCGCCAAATCAAAGCACAACCCATACATCCTTACAAGGGAAAAACGCATCATGCTCGTTGGGACATGCCAAGCATAGACCACCTGTCAGAACTTCTGAGTAAGGCAGTAACCGAAAAAAGTGAGTGGGCCAAAAAAGCAAAAGTCGAAAGCAAAAAAGTGCGAAGGGATTGTTCATGGGAAAAAGTTGGGAAAAGCCTATCCGAGCATTTAGAAAGCGTAAAGCACTAAAACTGGTGGCCGAGTTTGACAAGCACACCACCCACTATCCTTCTTCAGCTCTTGACTGTATTAATTCAATGGGGGACGTTATTGAGTCTCGCAAGTGTCGTTCGTCTCATGACTTTTCGGAAAAGATTCACAAAGAATGTTATGTTAGAGGAATGCCCTGGCTATCTGTCGTTCTGGCTGGGGCCAAAGATTCCAGAACCGTAACTCGCAAAAAAGAACAGTTTTTTGAAAAAAACTTGAAAACGTCTGTGCAAGGATTTGATAGTTTTAAGGAGTTCTTCCAAAAGAGTATTTCTGAAGAGTGGGTGTGGGAAGAGTGGAAAGGAAAACCAACCATTCTTTACTTCTTAGGAAAGGACAAGATGCTGGTTTTGGATGGGAACCATCGGCTAGTACAACAACTCAGCAATAAAGAAAAGGTTTGTCACAACACAATCTTCATCCGCAAGGACTACCTAAAACAATACCTGCAAAACACCTTCAAGAACTATTCGTGTTCTAAATAAATTCCTACACGATTAACACTAACACTGCCCGTATCCCCATGATTCAGCGTTACACTCACACGATGATTATTATCCAAACTCGTAAAGCTCTTCTCATCACTATTCAACTCACTACCCGTAAAACTCAGCTCGTTCAGCCCCTCATCATTACTCACCGTAACAACACAATTCTCAAAATTGTTCCCACTAACCCGAACCAAACAATTACGACTGTTCTTGTCAGTACTCAAATAACTAGTACTGTTCTTTAAGCTAGCAATCTCTCCATCACTACCCGTAAGCTCTAAACGCCCACCATTAATACTAGCACCACCATCCAAACTATAACTATCAGCAGTCTTGAAATCGAGAACGATACAATCATCATACGTCTTATCCAAACCAGGAGGACGCAAACCTTCCTCTCCACGAATCCGTCTGACAAGCTTAACCGCCAAGCTTTCAGTAATCGCGTCAATACTAAAACTTGTAAGCCAGCCCTGCCCGATTTGGTGAGAACAACTCCGAATCGTGTACCACCCATCAATCAAAGGCGGGTCACTAATATAGATTTGTTTACCAGGACGAGCATCAAGCATGCCAACAGCCCTAATTCGTCCATTCACGTCAGCAAAAGTCTGAAGCTCTGCCCGAGCACGTTGAACAACTTCCTCGTTACTAGCAAGACTACTATCAAAAATGTCAGCTTCCTTAACCCACAAACTCGTCTGGCTATTCTCGTCATGCTCGGTTCGTAAGTAAGTAACGAAATCATCTTGTTTACCACTAACCACTATCTTGTTTTTTACTCGTTCCACGCTTTGTTCCCAAGCCTCAACACCCATCAAGTTCTGCCCCTGAACCAAAGCATCACTCTCAATTCTTTGACTCGTATCCGCAGGGTCGATAAGGACAATCTCTCCATCGGGCTCTATCCAAAACTCCAGACCATTATCCTTACAAATAGCACGAACAATCTCCAACCCATTCTTACGACTAAACGTTCGCGTAATCGTGGCAGTAAAACCTCCTGTGCTATTAAAAGAAAGTTCAGAATATTCTGCGGCTACGTCTTGTATTGCGTCTTCAACATTTCGGTTATCAAACACCAAACTCACTTTTTTATCAACGAACTCAGGAAACGCTCTCGCTCTCAACCCAATAATGATTCCAGTACTTACTTGATGACGACTGTCCCAACGCTGAACCCGACCATTAAACTTCAGAGTATTAGCACTATCATACCCTAACCAAATCTTAACAGTCTCACCACCCACAAACTTGTTATAATAATTGAATGCGTGGTCCACCAAATCAAAATTGGTGAACTCTACTGCTTCAGTAGCCCGAAGACCCAAAGTAAGGCTTTCAACAAAACTGGTCACGTCCTCAGTACTACCATCGTCCCAAGTAATCTCTACCTTGTGCTTGGGAAACAAACGACTTTTTGGAATAAAAACTCGTCCTTCACGACTACGACGATTTCCTCTTCCTATCCTTTCAGGCATCCTTTTTAGTCCTCCACCCAAAAATTGGTAGTGTTAACACTAACAGTGGCTTTGCTTTTTATTACGAATTCTGGGAAAAAGCTTCTTACCGCGCTACTGTTACAATTGTTAAAGTCGGTCCAAGCCCACAACCGTGTTTGGTTGTCCGTGGGCCATTCTTCAACCTCGAACTGGGTGTAGTTACTTTCAACAACTTCAAAACTTCCGCTTCGAGTGTTGTCCGTGTCCATGAATACTTGGGCACAACTGGTGCTTGTTCCGTTCTCTATCTTGATTCTTACCTCATAAGTATGGTTTGCGTCTTGTCCTCTGTTAACATTAAAAATTGAGTGTTCTTTTGTTTGATATGCGGGTTCTACACCTTTCTGGCTGGACCATAGTGGGAACACGTCGAAGAACTCAACAAAACTTCTAGTAAAATCAAAATTTATTTTTGAGTGAAGAACACTAATAAACAATTCTTGTGATTCTGAAGCCGTGCTCGCTTCTACTTTAATACTTGTTTGTTCCGTATCAAAATAGGTAATGAACAAGTCTGATAGTTGAACATTTCCTTCTTGACTACTATTAAACGTAAGTGGTAACAACAAGCGAGGTGTACTGTTCGTTAAAGGATTACTAACCCCCCAACTAGCATTAAATCTTGTTACGTTGATTCTTGCGTCCGTTCCACTTCTAAACTCTAAAGGAATCACACAACTATTCCCCGTACAATTTCTTTGAACATACTCATTAATCGCTCCCCTACTCAACGTGATATTGGTAGCACTGCTCAAGTATTGGTCTTTTAGGCTTCCTGCCGAAACCTTCTTTTGTCCAATCCAAACACTCACATTGTAAGGATACGTGTGGTTCACTTGTTCAGAAACATTATTTTGTCGGTTCCAAGCACCAGTACTGTTCTTTGTGTTAACCACGCACTTCCAAACATCAAACACTTCCGTATCACTGCCATTGATTTGTATCGTGCTATTAACCAAGCCATCAGCAACATTAGCATACGCTTGACTAGAACTAAGAGTCTCGTTCTCGTACCAACTAAAGTTGTACTGTGGCTGGCCCGAAAGCTCGCTTCCCGAACTGATGCTTACTTGGCAAGTAAAGTTTGTTATGGTATAAAGACTTGGTCCCAAGTCATTGCTCGCTTTAACAATTGAAGGATTGTCAATTCGTGTAAAGTACTCATCATAAACTACTTGCACGGGAGTAACATTCCAAGACCAAGTACCAGTACGGGTAATGCTTTCTCTGCTTCCATTGTAGGTTGGAAGAGTATCACTGAAAACATTCACCGTATTCGTTGCTCCTAGCTCCGTGTAGTTCCAACGCAACAGTCCAGGAAGCCAGTTATTGGTGCTTGACAAGGAATAGTTCGTGAACGCCTGGCCAGAACCCGTTTGTGTATGAATTTGGCTTCTCACATAATTGAATTCTTCACCATCATGTTCATAAAAAACGTCACAAGCATCATTAACACTAGCATTAAGCACGCTATCTCTTAACTCAAACAGTTTCATACTCGTAAAGTTGAAACGAACATCCTTACAAGAACTAGACGATTTACTGTTAATGAATATGCTGGACTGGTTCATGAAGAAATCGTTCTGCGTACCTACCTGAATCTTGGAAGGGCTTTTGCCACTGGTTGGAATGTCCGCATCAAGTTCAGAATTTTGGAAAGTTACGTTGTTGGTGAAGTACTCGAGAGCACCACCTTTTCCATCACTCCGAACAATCCCCGTTTCCCAATCCAGAGACCCATTGATTACAGTCCACTTTTCGTATTGGGAGAAATCCAGGTCTCCGCTTCCACCAGCACTACTATGGCCTGTGCTTCCTCCGCTTCCTTGGTCTCCAGTAGAAAGAGTGCTCGTACTGTTCTTTTCTTCCCAAACACCATGAGACTCAAAACTTACACTTCCTCCCGCCCCAGGATAGCCTGTTGCCGAATCCGTTTCTCCTAGGCCGCCTTCAAGACCTGTAAGGGTGAACGTCGTGTTTTCCCAACTAATCCTGGAACTGTTCTGAAAATAGTTTATTGCGCTGGCCCGGCCGCCTCTGCTTCCTTCACTACCTGCCTCGCCATCCAGTCCTTCGTGACCCGTGATTAAGAACTGGGCGTTTGTGAAGTTGATTAAGTCAGTACTTTCGAAAGTAATGCTTATTGCGTCTTGATTCGCGCAACTAACTGAATCACCGTTTTCTTCGCTTTTGCAAGTGTTGGGGTTTGTGTTTCCAGAAAAAACGATTTTTGCGCTACTGGTTATCGTATCAGCGTTAGTAACACTCCAAACAAGCTCGCCATCATTCCCGCTGGTCGCGTCGTCATCTCCCGAAATCTGGTAGTTTCCTCCACTTCCCCACCCAATAGTGTAAGTTCCTGCAATAATAAAGTTTCCATTATCATAATCCACCAATGTGTGCGCGCCGCCACGACCATCCAACCCCACATCGTTTCCACAAACCTCTGCGCTTGCGGCGTCTATCGGGTTGCTGGTGTAGTCAAAACTGATGTTTTTCGTTCCGGAACCATTAACAACAAGAGTGTCTGGAAAAGGCTCGACAATAGGCCCTCTTGCCCTTTCAGTACTACCGTCACAATCAACATCCCCACTTCCACTGCTGCCCGCTGTTGAAGTAATTGAAGTTCCGGGAGTTGACAGCACGTCAGTAGAATAAATGCGAACAATCCCTCTGCCTCCTCGGCCACCGTCATCGCTTCTTCCAGGGTCAGCATTTATTCCGTTACCCCCGTTTCCTCCGTTTAGATTGATTGTTGAGTTTGCTATTTTGAGCTTTCCACTGTTAAACGTGAGTATTGAATCCCCGCCATCTCCACCATCTTCTCCGCCTTCACTGAAACCGTCACCGCCATTAAGGGTTATGTTCGTGTTGTCAAGAAAGATTTTTGCGTCAGTATTAATGATTAGTGTTGCGTCGTCGCCGTCCCTTTCACTTCCTGAAGTTCCGTCTGACCCGTCAATAATTATGTCCATCCCAACTAGGTGAATGCTGTTTTGTTGTAAGTTAAGAGTTCCGCTAACCACGTTATCAGAGTCGCATCTGTAAACTCGTCCTTCCAACGGACAATCAATAAGTGCTGATACGTTTAAGCTCGCTACCAAAAACAGCAAGATGAATAGAACTCGTTTCATTGTAGCCAGTCTCCCACCAGCTCTATGAAGCTGGAGCTTATGATTACGTTATTGCTCGTATTGAAACTTGTTTCGTTCACGGTTCCAGTATGACTGCTTAAGTTATTAAGACTATCGACGCTTTCCACGCCAGTGTTCTGGTTGTTTTTGTAGGCATTAATTGAGCCAGCAGGAAGAATCACGTCATCCAGACCGTATCTGATACTCAGCCCGCTTAGTGTTACGCTTCCAGCTCCAACATAACTAACGTTAAGAACAACAGTACTCAGGCCGTCCGAGGGGTTGGTTTGGAATTGGCTGAATGCTTCGTGGTCAACAGTTATTGTTGTGAGCTCTCGGTTTACTTGACCAGTGCCATTGTATTCGCTAACCCCGTCATTTCCTATGTCAATACTTAAGTTTTGTGGCAGGCTGTCAATACCGCTCATCTCGATTTCGTAAATGAAAGTGCTGTTAACTAAGTTGCTGTCCATGAACGCTCTCCACATAATGTTCTTGCCAGGAACCACATCAAAGGTTCCGTCCTGCGTGGCCGTGGTCCAGTCCGTTCCGCCGTTCGCGCTAATATTGAAAGTGATTACGCTGCCTGTCAAGAGTTCTTGGTGGTTACTGCTCCAAGTAATCTCTTCAATGTCCGTATTGCTCGTGTGCACTATCTTGCTAAGAACAGTGCTTTCCTGAGGTACGTCACCCACTTTTTTGTTGCTTGCTTCTTGAAAGAACGTATCAATTACCGCATCTGTTTCTGTAAGGTTTAAGTCTTCGGTGCTGGAGAAGTCTTCAACAAAAGTTCCGTTGGGGCTGCTGCTGTTCACTACCAGGGTGAACCCAGTTATTTCTGTTTCGGCGGGGATGGCCACTTCAAACAATTCGCTTTTCAAACCGTCTTCCGTGTTCTCAATGCTTTTGGTACTGGTTCCGTCACCGAATTCTTGGATGTCTGCTTCAAGACCACTAATCTGTCCGGGAAGCGCAACGTCTATCAAACTATCGTTTCCCACGTCAACATAAACATTTTCTGCGTAGTACCTTTCCGTTCTTGTAAGTTCCAGGCTTCTCAGCGTAACACTCCCTCCAACACCAAAATTGAAAGCGAAGGGCACGGTATTAAATTCTTTGCTGGTATTAATACAAGAGTTTATGCCGCTGACACTCTCTAACTCTATAAGTGTGTCGGTTCCGAAACTGGATTCTTGGTTAACATCGTAACTGCCATCGTTGCAAGCATCCATTCTTAGGTGGAAAACGTCTCCGCTAGCGTTCAGTATGTACTTCATGCTTTTCATGACGTTTCCTTCTCGAACAGTAACATTCAGTACCTTGCTCGTGTTATCACTGAAGGCGTACGTTTTTTGGGTTTGGTCTTGGTTCCAATCATTAAAGCGAGTGATGGTTTCTGGACTGAGTGTTCCGTTCATGTCAACACTTGCACTGATGGGGTCTAACGCGTTGCTAATGTTGGCGTTGGTTGTTTCAGTGCTGTTTTCTCTGAAGAACAGGTTTCTTTCAGTTATGTTTTGTTCGAATACGGTGGTGCTTGTGTAGTTAGCAAGACTAAAATTGTACCTGATAGTTTTTCCTGTTTCACACAAAAAATCAATTCCTAAATCACTGGTGAAAATGCTCAAACAAACCTCTTCATCTAAACTAGTTTTTGCTACAATGGTTGCGGTACTAGCAAACTCGTAAGTCCTATTCTTGCCTATCCCATCCAAAGAAATACTGGGAGTGTGGTTTCCTGTAACAAAAACCGTAAAGTTTTCTGTACTACTCGAATTATGTTTTAGGTCAGAACTTTTAACACTCCAATTAAAATGAGAATTGGCATTAGTAATTTTGGGTAGTGAATGATTCACGTAATCGTTAGTGGTGTTATAAACAAAATTTCCGTTTATGAAAACGTAATTATGAATCTGGTCATCATTAGCATCGGTTCCAGGAGTAAAATTAAGATACGTCCAATTCTGTTGGTTGTAACTAATGTTGGAACCGTTTTCTGGAAATAACAGTGTTGGAGTTGTGGGTATTGCTTCAACATAAACACTTAATCCACCGCTACTACTTGTACTATTTTGTGTTCCTGGCAAGTCTTCACACCCAACAAAAACATTGCTTTGATTGAATTCTAAACTGTCTCCCGCAATCAAAGTACAAACATGGTTTGTGCTTTCTGTCGTGCTACAATTCCTACTAGGTGTGTTTGTGAGCGTACTGTAATTACTGTCCGTAATTCCTATGGCGCAACGAGCAAACACGTTAGTATCAAACTTAACAGTGGGTGTACTGTCTGTAGTGTTACAAGCGGTTTGTTTGTTGGTGTTCCATACCGTACATCCTCCTTCACTAGTCATGTTATAATTGGTTGGTGTAACGTTCGTAGAATTGAAACCGTTATCAAAAGTTCCGTTTGCGTTATTGGTTGTCAAAGAGGCAGTTAATAAATCGTTTCCATTTCCTGAATTGTACAAATAATCTATCTCTTCTTGAGAAAAGGTTTGGTTACTGAAAAGAAGCTGCGAAAAATTACCATTCCAAAAACGGTCGGGAGGGGATTCACATCGTGCTCCCCAACAAATCTGTGTTTCTTCCGCAAAACCATCATTTGAGGAAGAGTTACTGTCGTGAAACTCGCCATCAATATACAGTTTCATCGTTGTCGAATCATGAATTGCTGTGAAATGATGAATTCCTGAAGTGAAAGAAGTATTAGAAAGAACGGTTTCTATACCTGATCCGGACTCTTTTGTTTCAAACCATGCTTTATCACTAGACGTGCTTCTTAGTGGGGCGGTAGCAACATAATGATTATTTTGTTCTTTAGTTGAGAACATGTGATGGTTGGTAGTTGTTGAGCTTCCGTCCCACGCAAACCATCCACTTATGGAATATGTTAAATCACTGTTTCTGTATGCGCTGTTCCATGGTGTTTCTATCGCGTCATTTCCATCAAAAGTACAGGTTCCATTAAGGTTATTGACCATTCCATTAAGTGTGTGTGTGGGGTCTCCGTATTCTAAAAAGTTATCAACGTATTGTGTGTTATCAATGGTGCAGTTTGTTCCCATGTCCAAATGCATTGTTAGTCCTGCATCTATACTTCCTGCTGTAGTGGTTACGAGACTGCTTCCGTTATTGTTATTTCCGCTTGTGTCGTTAGCAAAAACTTTGAAAGAATAAACTCCATCCTGGTTAGCAGTAAAAGAAGTATTATAAACTGTCTCATCAGTTAAAAACTTTCCGTCATTGTATAAAGTGTCTATTTCTTCTTTTGTTAATGCTTTACCAAAAAACTTAACTTCATCAATTTCTCCACCATAATACCAATCCCATACACCATTATTTCCCAGCCTGCCAAGATGAATATCTTCATCAGCAGTGCCTAAAGTTTGGGTTTGTGCATTTGTGTCGGTTTGTTTAACACCATCAACCCACATAGCCATACCATCAACACTATCAACGGTAACTACCGCATGATGCCACGCATCATCATTCACTGCAGAATCACTCAGAATTGTTTGTGCACTAGCAGAACCCGTATATACTGTGAACTGAATCTGTGATTCATGGCCTACGAACCATGCACCAGCTTGTTCCGAACTATCAAATCTTTGGGATACAAAAGCCCCTTGGTTGCCATCTGTTTTAAACCATACAGAAACAGTTCTGAGTCCTGTTGGGTTCCAGTTAGCATCCAAAAAGTCATTAGAATTATCAAAGCTGCTAGAGTTAGGACTTCCACTCCCAGAACTGTTAAAAGTCGGATATTCTAGAACACTTGTAGCCCCACTATTTGTGAGGTCGTTACTTCCCCACTGGTCTGTCAAGTCGCTGAGAGCATAATAAGCCACATCCTCCTCTTCCACTTGTACTGTTCCTTCAGTCATTGTGTAATTCGTCTTGCCACCAGTTGTGTTCTCTACTTCAACCAACACCGTATCTATTGCTCCCAAAGTGTCGGTAACGTTAGCAGTAATATTCCAAATATTCCAATCTTTTCCTGTCAAGTTTTGTGCGTTACTACCTGTAACATTAGGAGCAATACTATCGTTTATTTCCGAAGTAAGCTCGAAATTATCAACGTAAGTAGTTCCGGAACTACTTGCTCCATTAAAGCCTCCGAACGCAAGCATTACGGTATCGATTTCTTCAAGAGGAAAACTATGTGTTGAACTCATTTGGATGTCAGGACTTGCACAACCAGCATCCTTATCTAGTTTAACATCTAAGAAAGTTTTGTTTGCCCAAGTACAAACATGATAAGTTGAAGAATCAATAGGTTGCGAATCAACGGTTGAGCCACTTCCTGATTGTACCTTTTTTACAACAAAGTTACCCTTATCACAATACCCAAAATATCCGTCATGTTCGCCACCAAACACGTTCCCGCTGTCGTCAGTACCGTTAAGTAACGCAAAAATTCCGTGCTGGTCACTTGGAACGTCACAACTACTAATACTAAAGGTGAGATTCATACTTAAATAATTGTTGTTTGAAGGAATAATTTTTAGATTAGCGCCCCCGACTGGGCCACCTTCAATGCTTTCTCTTTCAACTCTTTCATCAGTACTTCTGTCAATACCTGTCCCACTTCCATAAATGTCAAAACTTTCCTTGCCTAAATTATCAAAGTCGTCTTCGTAATTTTTTGCGAGAACAGACGAACTAAAAACGATAAGAAGTATCAACACTAATAAAGCAAGGATTTCCTTTCTCATTTGTTCCCTCCCCTTCTTGCTTCGTAACTTTTAGTTCTTCCTTCTATTCCTGGAACTTCACTGTTAGTTCTGCTTTCTGAAAAAACCTTCACGTCCTTATTTGTATTTGCGAACTTTTTAATAACACAAGTTTCTCCACCGCCTTGCTTACAAGCTCCATCCCCATTACCATCCCTTTTACTATCGCACTCAACAAGTCCTTGACTACGATTGTAAGAACAACTAAAACCTTCAGGAACAGTGCCAACCTTTTTTTGTCCAACATAAATGTTTCCATCAGGAACACAAACAGTCTTTCTGTTTTGTACCACTGTTGGTATTTCCACAAAGAATGTTTTGTTCACTAGCTTGTTTTGAATCTTACAATCCTGTTCAGTAATGTTTTTTTTCGTAGTTAGGTTATTTCTATTAGTTTTGACTGTTTCACAAACTCTTACTTTCTCTCGAACTTTCCTAGTCTTCTCAACTTTTTTAAAAGCTTTTTTTTCAGACAAAACCTTTTTTGGTTTACAAAATGAAATGTTTACAAAATTTTGATTAACTGCTTCCCATGCGGGGTCAAGAACATCCTGTTCACTGCTAATAGTCCACTTAACCTTTTGGTTCGGATTACTTTTAAACCCGAGTAGTAAGTGTTCTCTACGGTCATAAGGATACCACCTAAAAACGTACAATCGGTCACTTCTTGGCTTGGTTCGATTCGTGAAATCAACACAACGATAATCCTTAACCGCATACTCGCTACCATCATTCAAAATACACGAACAACTACTACCCGTGAGTTTTCCGCTACAACGACCGTCCTTCACATAGAACGCGTGGTCAGGAATGTTTGGGCTAAAGGTTATGTTGAACTGTTCGTGATTGTAAACGAACCAGTGCTTGGGTGTAGGGTTGTAAACGCTTACTTCGCTAACGCACGGACCGCACTCAGTGCCGAACTCTAACCCTTCCTCACTGCATTGTTGTTGCGTACGATAGTCACCTGTGCAAGCGAAGTCTCCAGAGGGACTAGTGACTTGTCCGCCCATCATTGTTAGTATCGCGAATAGGGTTACTAGCGTAGCTACTCCGGCGCCGCCTTTGAAATATATTCTTTTGTATCTGAATTTCGGCATCTAGTCGTTTTCCTCGTCTTGTTTTCCGTTACTGAACTCGAAAGCTCTGCCAACTATTTGGTCTTGGCTTACTAGTCCAGGGTCTTCACGAAAATTGTTGTGTCCTTTGAACTTATACTTTTTGGTTCCATTAATCGTTCTTGTTCCAACTACTTGATGAGTGATTATTAAGTTTTTGTTTCCCCAAAATTTTGGGTCTGGCTTGTACAAGCAAATGTCTCCTACTCTTATGGGGTGTTCTTTCAGGTATTGTTTGCCTTTGCTTGTTGTGAAGTCTTCAGTGACGAGTATTGTGTTGTCGTCAATGACTGGTTCCATGCTGTTCGTGTCAGCAACAGTCCATACTTTGTAACCTTTGCTTGGAGGATACTCGTTTCTTTTACGGTGATACAAGTCTAGTTTGTGGAAGTGGCTTGTGGGGCTGGGTTTGTCTTTTTGTGTTGGTTTGTAGTCTAGGTCTCCTTCAGTAACAGTACAGATTCCGCCTTCCAACTTTTTGTTTTCTTTGCTGACTTCCTTGAGACTTTCCTCACAACCCCTCAAAGAGCTTGTTAGACCGGACTTTTCTGCTTCAAGGACTTCCACCCTTTCTTGCAATCTTTTCATCTCTGAAAGACTAATATAGCCTTCAGGAGCTTTTCCGAGCATGCCAGCGAGCCAACCAACCAACCTATTCACTATTTTTTTCCATTTCATTCAAACAAAACCCTCCTGATTAAGCTGAACCAAACTAATACTAAACGTGATATGAGGCAAATCCCCCTCATACGTCTCAGCAGGCTCATCAAAACGCACACCATCATTCGTAATCAAATAACTACCCGTATGACTACCAACGCCATCCTTATACAAAACCTTGCCACCAATCTGAGAAAACACATCATTCTTAAACGTTTCAATCTCCGACCTCGTTCCTTGAAAAGTACCTTCCACGCTAATATTCCAATCAAGAATGTCACGAGCCAAAACCTCGCGCTGAACCAACCGTTTACCAACCATTTGCTTAAGCGTACCAGGAACTTTTTTAGCACTCACATTACTAGCATCAAAAAACAATGCGCTTCCTGTCGTGTCTTCCCCGAACCTTATTGTAGTATAAACCATTCTTTTTTTATGTCCCCGTCATCGTATCTTCATTACTATCAATCCTTGAAATCAAAGCCCTGCCCACAGAAAAAACCGCCCTAGTCGCCAGAGAGCCTTTCTCCACAATTCCAACAACCCCTCCCGCGATTTTTGCCGCATCCCCTGTTCGAACACCCTCGACAACATCTAGAGCGGGGCCCACCTGATCAAGAGCAGCTTTCGTTAGGCCGGCAGTCGCACTTGCAGCAGTAGCTCCCGCCCCAATAAGAGTTTGCAAATCAGCAATTGTTTCTGCATCCAATAAGTCGCCAAGGGTATCAGCAACGCGAGCAAAGGCGTCTGCGATTGTTTCAAGAAACTCGATTACGGACTGAACATCCAGAGCGTCCATCTTAGTTTGAAGAGTATCAAAAAAATCCGTGAACTTGCTAATCATATTCCCAATTGGTGTTCTGCCCTCGGAATCAACCCTGACAAGCGCAGAGATGAGCGAAGAAACATTCGTGACTACCGAAGATATTGTTTCCCCAAGAGTCCCATAAAACTCATTGAAATCACCGTTCGCAGCTCCTTGAAGGCCAGTAACCAAATCAGAAAACCCCGTGACAAGATTTGTCAATAAGCCGGGGATGTCTAGCCCTTCCAAAAGCGAGGAGAATCCTTGAACAACCAAATCTATCGCTCCAGCGACCTTCTGTCCTAACAAAGTTGCAAGTATCTGGAACGTTGCCAGATTATTCTCCCAAAAACGTCTAATTCTGTCTCCTGCGGTTGCGAGAAACTCTGCGGGAGAAAGAACAGAAATCAGGCTGTTAAAGAACGTTCCGAAAACTCTTGATGCCCCACCAATAACCCCGACAACCGTCTCAAAAAATCCGGCGATTGGCTTAATGTTTTCTCTCAAAAGAACAAACGCGCTAGAAAGACTTGAAGAGACAATAGTGGCCAGTTCTTTGAAAACGTCCGCGAGCGGTCCTGCCGAATCGCGCAACAACTCTTTGAAAGGGCCGACCGCTTTCAGAAGTTCAGGAACCAGGGCACCTCCAACGTCATCCAAAAAGTTGTTCAAGCTATTGCGCATCACATCAATAACCCCGCCAACACTATTCACACTGCGTTCAAACTCCCTCAAAGTGCTATTACCCGTCTCGAACTGACTATTGGCACTCTCCATTATTGCTTCCACTTGCCCCCAGTTATTCAACAAAGCATTTGCGGACTTGGCCCCTCGAACACCAAGAGCATCAACTATTATTCCAAGCCGTTCTGCCGCGTTCTCATTCCCCTGAACCGATTGTAAGAAATCTTTCATGAACCCAACAGCATCCGTTCCAATACTATTGCGAACCTCATCCCCTGTCATGCCCATGATGGATCCTACATCGTCAGCACTTTTGATTATCCCTTCGAAAGCCCTGCGAATGCTTGTTCCAGCAGTAGCAGCAGGTAAAAAACCAGTGGTTATCGAGGCAGTAACTAAACTCGCCGCGTCCTCGAAACTAACCCCGAGAGCGGCCAAAGTACTTCCCGCATTACTGATTGCTTGAATGATTTCGTCACCACTCGCACTCGTGGTGTTAGACAATTCATTGACGACGTTTCCCATCTTTCGAACATTATCAATCTCTCCTTCAAGGTTGAAAACGTCCATTGCTCGAGCGAAAACAGTCGCGGTTTCTGAGGCGTTAATGTCCAAAGCAACACTTAACCGGTCAATCTCCCTTGTGAATTGAGAAATATTATCTGTCCCTCTTATACCCACTTGTCCCGCAACAACCGCAATCTGTGCTAAATCGTTCACGCTAGTACGAGTTTGCAGACTCATGTCTTTCAGTTGCTTCCTCAGCTCTTGTATTCTTTCCGTTGATAGACCAGTGGTTCTTCGAACATCTACAAGAACATCATCCAACTTCGTGAACTGTTTAGCTGCCGCAACCCCGACCAACGTTCCGAGACCTGCCACCGACGCGAAAGCGCTTCCCGCAGCCACTCCAAGAAGCTTTAGTGGAGAAATCAAGGAAACATCAATCACTTTTCCCATTATCTTAAAGCCTGCGCTCCACGTTTTTATCCCGGCCTCGATTATGGTTGTGACTGCCCCAATAACCGTCTGGATTGCCATGAACGCCCATCGAAACTTATTGAGTTGCGCAAGAATCCCGCCGATGCCACTACCTAATCCGCTAGTTGAGTCCTTGAACTCTTTAAGTTCTCTCTTCGCACCCGCTACGCCATCTAGTTCAAGTTTTATCTTGAGTGTTCCAATAGTGGTGCTGGGCATTAGGAATTCCTCCTTTTGTTGAAAGCCGTTTTCTTACCCTTACTTCCATAACTGTTCAGTTTATTGTTCTGCCTAAGCAAGAGGTCAACTTCTGCTAGTGTGAGTGAAGGGATGTCAAAGAAAGTGTAGCCGAGGTTGTGCAACGCCGCGCTTCTCAGAGCTGAGTCGTTATCACGTTTGACCAGTTCGTACAACCGTCTCTTCTCACTTTTCTTGGCTTCGAGGCCCGCGGGCTTCCTGCCAATCTTTGAAATATCAAATCCGCATTCGTGCAACAAAGTTTTCAGAATCCTTGTGGATATGTCCACCTTTCCACTCTTGAGCTCGTCAAAAGATAGTTCTGGCTTAATCAAGCAACGACCAAGTATTCTGTTAAGCTCATCCGAGGAATCTCCCTCTAGTTCCCTTTCATAGTTGAACTCGTCAATTTCTCCGAGAGTCAGCGGCTTCATAATGATTTCTTGTTCAATGCTTCCCAGGAGTGGAACTTTCATAGGAAGAAGCTTGCCATCAGTCCCTCTAGGGAATAATCGTCTTGGACGATTATTGCTGTTCAGTATTTTCTTTTTCGGCTTCATTCAAAAACTCAAC
>LFUF01004287.1_pt1 | contig 38337 bp, 46 predicted proteins | sample 633261 | NCBI WGS metagenome assembly LFUF01 (sample SAMN03781032, study PRJNA287316) | hypersaline lake metagenome | isolation source: virus filtrate of water collected from the Namib Desert Hosabes playa | place: Namibia | collected 2013
GCACAGCAAAAGATACGGGATGCCACCGAGTGTGAGTTGATAAAATACACAGTAGGCGACGATTATTATGTTGATCTTGGTGCTGTGCAAAATTATCACACTATCCAAACCGCCCTGAAAGCCCTTGAAGCGTTGTGCAGGGGTATTAAGCACCCAGAAGATAGAACTGCCTACGACATAGCGCAGGAATTTATGAAGGAGATTTGAATATGAATAGATTAAAAAACTACTTAATACAACAGTCTTTTATTCACGAAGAAGCAGAAACTCTCTTAAAAGATCTTGAACAAACACAATCCTATATTAAGAAACTGGAAGGGGTTTTGGGGAGCATTGCTAGACGTGAAGATAACGTATTAATACAACCACATGAAAAAGCCAAACAAGCCCTAGAAGGACAGAACAATGGCAAATGAAAACGATATTGAAAGACTAATTAAAGACGCTTATGAAAACATACCGTACAGCACTTTGGACGCGGTTGTAGATGTTATGTATTGGTTAAACGAACAGGGCTGTCTCCGCACCCCAACCGTAACCAAACAAGAAGCACAGGCGGCTTATTATACCATAGCACTTGATTATTATTTCGGCAATGGTAAAATCAGTACAGATAGAGCCATAAAAATAATCAAAAAACTACTAATTGCACAAGGAGCGAACGAATGACCGATAAACCAACGAACGAAGAAGCTTTGAAGTCTTTGGATAGATTGTCTGAAATTGCATGGCTGTATCTTGATTTACGTGATGAAGAGTATGATAACACAGACGAAAACATTATAAAGCAAGCCCTACAAGCGCAACCGAAAGAGGTTGATTTGGATAAGTTAAAACGTCTAACAGACAGAAGCAACGAAAGATGGGCAATGAATGAAGTGTGGAACAACTGCCTAGACTACATAAAACAAAAATGGAAGGTGATTGAGAGATGATGTATAGTTTAAAAAAGATTAAATTACTAGAAGGTAAAGACTCTAAAGTATATGAAGGTACTGAAAGTGTTTTACCACACGTTAAGTTATATAAGAACAGTGAGTTTAGGGCAATTGATTCCTTGAAAGATCTTGAAGAAGACGGTCAAGTTGTTTTACACTCTCCTACTAACTACCATCGTACAAGCCCTATTCAACGTCTTGTAGAAGTTACAGACGACAAGGCTGTATTTGAAACGATGACTTCCGTATATGAGTTAACAAAACTACAAACAGAATAACATCAAACGTTGGAAGCGGAGGTGTTGACAAAGGTTGCTACTACGGCTGGCAAGTACTGGTGGGACAGAGATAAACTGCGTAGGTGAAAGATCCACCCAACCTTTGTTTTAATTTAGAAAGGACATGCTATGATATGTTTTAAAGACAGAACCTTTTGTGGGTCACCCAACTGTAAGAATGAGTGTGGGAGACAGCTTACACCAGAGGTACAAGAAGCTGCTAGAAAGTGGTGGGGAGGAAAAGGTGCTCCTATCAGTATAGGCTTTTTCTGTGAGGATGAACCAGATGAAAAGGTCGCTACTAAGGAAGAACAAGGCAAAACATAAGAAACGTCAAAGGAATTGAAATGAGCACACAAATAAAAGATGATAAATTAAAAAAGTTAATGTTAAACTTCTTTGATGGAGTGCTTCCTGAACGTTTATACACTCTTGATATTGAGGCTAACAGTCTTGATCCAGACGTAATTTGGTGTGTAGTTTTAAGAGACTTCTATACAAAAGAAGAACACAAGTTTTACCATGAAAAGTCCCACGAGTTCTGGAGCGAGTCTTTCAGAAGTTTTATTGACGATGACTGCTACTTCATAGGTCACAACTTAATAGGTTACGACGTACCTGTTATGAACAAGCTTCTAAAAACAAATATATCTTTAAGACAGATTGTTGACACATTAGTTGTATCACGCTTATGTAGACCTGTATCACCTTTTAAAAATGAGTTCGGTGCTTTGAAGAAACGTGGTGAAGACACAAGAGCTGGAGGACACTCCCTTGATGCATGGGGTAAACGTTTAGGATACGCTAAGATTGACTTCAATGACTTCTCTAAGTACACTGATGAAATGTTAACTTACTGTGTAGGAGATGTCAGACTGACCGAACGTGTATTCATGAAACTGTTGACAGAGTTTACAGGCTTCTCTTACTACTCAATGCGACTTGAACACAAGGTTGCTGAGATGTTGAACGTACAAGAAAAGAACGGTTTCTTCTTAGATCAAACTGCTACAAGACAGATGCAGTACGAGACCAACGAACTTCTTGAAGAGATGAATGAACAGTTACAAACCTTGTTCCCTCCTAAGGAGATCTTCCAGAGAAACCTAGAAATCAGAACAACTAAATCTGGAGACTTTAATAAAGTAGATCTTAAAACATTAGATAGGTATCAAAACTCAGATAACTGTTCTGCTAAGGAATTGAAAGATGGTACGTATGATCTTTATATAATTGAAGAGTTTAATCCACAATCTTCTAAACAGATTGGCGAGAGATTACTAGACGTTGGGTGGGAGCCTAAGGTGTTTACGCCTACAGGAAGCCCTAAGACCAGTAAAGACGTTCTTGGTGACGCTATTGATGAGCTTATCATACGGTATCCTCACCTCGAACAGTTAACTGCCCTAAGTAACTATAACATTATAGCAGATCGATTACAGAAGGCTTCTAAATGGCTCTCTTTGGTTGAAGAAGATAACCGCGTCCATGGTCAAATTAACCCTATTGGTGCAGGTACTCATAGATGTTCACACTATAACGACAACATGGCTAACATCGCTTCAGTACAGACTAAGAAGAAACCTAAAAGTAGTTTTGACGCTATAGACTTCTCAAAGTTAGAAGAATTTGATAGGTTTGATAATAATAAAATACTGTTACATCATGATGACGAAGATGTAGAGTACGCTTTATCAGGACTAGAAGGTGCTTTTGGATGGGATTCAAGAAACTGCTGGACTGCTTCTTCTAAAGAACATTGTATCGTAGGCGCAGACGCTAGTGGTATACAGCTTAGAGGATTAGCTCACTACATGAACGACCCTTCCTATACTAAAGAACTTTTAGAAGGTGATATTCACACTGCTAATGGCAGAGCTGCTGGGATTTTAGATCTTAACGGCAATGTTCTTAGACCTAAAGCTAAAACGTTCATATACGCCTGGCTTCTAGGGGCAGGTGATGAAAAGGTTGGATTGATTGTAGGGGTTGTCCCAGAAGAGTACAAAGAACTCTTTGCGTGGGCTAAGAACTACTCTATGAACAATTTCTATGACAGAGGTGATCCCTCTAAACAGACTCTTATACATTATGTGATGGGAGGTCTTAGACACAAAGGAAGGAAAGCAGATGAAATAACTGTAGCAACAATTATAAAAGGCTTCAAGGTCAAGAAACAGTTCCTAGAAAGAACTCCATCCCTGAAAAGGCTAAAGGAAGAAGAGATACCTGCTGTTGCAGATCAAGGATACTTAATAGGTCTTGACGGCAGAAAGTTACACGTCCCAAGTGAACATCTAGCAATGTCTCTATACCTTCAAGGTTACGAGGCTGTAATAATGAAACTTGCCATGTACCTCTACCAGAAAACGCTAAAGGAAAAAGACATACCCTTTATGCAGGTAGCGTTCGTTCACGATGAGTTTCAGATAGAGACACGTTGGGAACACGCTCCAATTGTAGGACAAGCTGTTGTTGATGGTATTATTGAAGCAGGTAAACAACTAGAAAGCAGATGTCCATTAGACGGAGAGTATAAAATAGGGTCGTCGTGGGCTAAAACACATTAATCAAGAGGAGACAAAGATGAATAACAACGTATTTACTAAAAAATATCAAACACCACATGGAGAAGTTACTTTCTCAGCAAAGATTGGGGCAGAGTATATCGATAGGTACTTTAGAAAACTAAACCTACCTATTAAGGAACCTGATTGGGTGAGAGGTGTAACACGAAGAGACTTTGAATTAGAGGCAACACAAGAACGTGCTGAACAAATCTCCTCAACCATCCACAATTTAGCTAAAAGAAAGGAATAGGTCATGCCAAATAATAGGTATACAGTCGGTAGTGGTATTTCCGCAGATTTAGAGAGTTGGCTTTCTGAATATGTTTTTACTCCTCGAGAAGAAGGGGTAGCAGTACAGAGTGCTTCTCATGGTGACCCTCTGGTTAGGTGGGATAATTCAACCGATGCGTACCCCTCGCAAAGGAGAGTAACTACTACTGATGAACGTATAAAAGAACATAGGGAAAAAATACAAAAAGCTTTAAAACTGTGTGATGAAATACATAAAATTATTAGAGACAGATTAAAAGACCCTGTGTTAAAACAGCTTTTTGACAACCACTGTTTCTACGCAGGAGGGATGTTTAGAGATAGCTTTACAGGAGAAGAATATAGCATTAATGATATCGATATTTTTTATGCAGACCCAACAACTTTAGGGACGTTTACAAAACTTCTAGAGGCTACAACAGAGTTTCAAATAAACGATAATGGTAACTATAAAACTAGACGCCAAGTACATGTTTCAGACGACAACGGTGTCCTAAGATGTCACGCCAGTTTTAACGTAGGTTCATCCGCTGGTGTAGGTTCTCCCGATGATGTTATTAAAAAGTTTGATTTTTCTTTTAATCAACACTATTACAGACCTGCAACTTCTACATATCGTTTTGACGAAGATACCTTCTACAAGAAAGGACACTTAACAAGACCACTAGCAGATCTATCTTTACATGTTCTAAACTTAAGAAGCAGTAACAACATCCCAGAGAAAGATTTAAAGGAAGTTACAGACGCTTTGGGAACTCTCGTACGTTACTTTAGGTTTGTGTCAGAAGGATGGGACATAGAGGCCAGTAAAGCGGTGCAACTGTACTTACACGTTTTAAAGATGACATACTCAATAGGGTTTCGGGATGGTTATACTCAAAATGCTTCTTCAGAAAACAGTCCTTCGATAGATTACATAGCTTTGATGGAACCTTTTAAAGACAGTTTAGATTCCCTATACGACACGATAACATCTTCTGTGTCTGACGCTCCTAATAGGAGTATGTTTTTTAATAAATTGAAAACAAGTTTTCGCAGAAGATCAAGAATGCTGCAAGGCATAGTGCTACGAAGTAATTCACCTAATTCATAAAAAAGATCTTGACATTTAGGACGCTTTGTAGTATAATACTAACATAAATAACAAAAGGATATAAATATGAAAGAAGAAGAGTTTAACGCAATACCAGAAAGTGAAAGAGCTAACCGTGTTCTTACAGGAACATTTTATTACGCTCACCTTCACACCCCTGACCACAAGTCAGTACAACGTCTGAAAGAAAAACTTGGCGTTGATTCTGAACTTCGTTACAAGGTTCAACTTGGTCTTGAAGATGCTGAACTAGCGAAAGCTAAAGCATGGGGACTTCGTGTTAAAGAACCTACAGACGCCATTCCTATGGAACACGTAGAGATCTTTAGGAAGATTAAGCCTCCTGCTACAGAAGAGACTGTAAAAGTCCCAGTAGTAGATTCACTTCAGAACCCTATTCCTAGTGATGTTCTCATTGGCAACGGTTCTAAAGGCAAGGTTAAGTTTGCTACGTATTACTACAAGAACAACGGTGGAGGTGTTAACCCTGCTATGTTAAAGACACAGATTCTTGACCTTGTAGAGTACGACAATACAGACGATGCGTTTGACATGGAAGAAGGCGGCTTTACAGTTGCGAGTACTCCTGCTGAAGATGATATTCCCCCATTTGAAGCAGATGAACCCGCCCCGAAGACTGCTAACGCTTTGTTCGACGACTAAGGTTTAAATGTGAAAACAAGAAGGTTCCAAGCTACCTTCAAGAGAATACAAATAATCCAAAAAACTTTCACATACAGTAGTTTACGGATCTACTTTAAAAAACCGTATTTCTTTTCATTAAAACACTGGAGTAAACATGCCTTCAATAGACACATTGATTGAGGATATTTATGGTATCTTTGATAAAGAAGAACACGCAGTTTGTGAAGAGAACCTTGATAACTTTGCTAACAATTTAAAAGATGTGATACGTTCACGTTTGAATAAGAGTAAGGACGATTTAGGTTCTGCTGAAGATAAACATAAGAAGTCTTTAGTAAGGATGTCTAAACTAGGTGTTAAAGACAGAAAACTTTGGTACGAATTTAACGACCCTGAAGAGTACGGCTCTGATATAACTGGTTCAACACATATTAAGTTTATGTACGGAGATCTTTTAGAAGAACTTCTTCTCTTTTACGCTAAAGAAGCAGGACATACTGTTGAAGGTGAACAAGGGGAACTGGACATAGATGGTGTTAAAGGACACAGAGACTGTATTATAGATGGCATAACAACAGATGTGAAGACAGCTTCTAACTCCGCCTTTCAAAAGTTCAGTAAAGGTAAGTTGTTTGAAAACGATCCTTTTGGATACATCACACAGATCAGTTGTTACGCCTACGCTGATAAGTCTCCTTACGGAGCTTTTCTAGCAATTAACAAAGAGAGTGGTGAGCTAAGTGTTTTAAAAGTTCAACCAATTGATATGGTAGATCCACCCTCTAGGATAGCGAGGGTACGAGAGATTGAAACAATGTCTTCTCCACCAGAAGAAAAATGCTATCCAGACAAACCACAGAATAAAAAGAATCCTACAGGCAATAGAATCTTAGATTCAAACTGTAGATATTGCCGTTTCAAAGAACAATGTTGGTCAGATGCTAACAATGGAAACGGTTTACGCAAATTCAAATACAGTAATAAGATCGAGTATTTTACATCTGTATTGAATACACCAAGAGTAGATGAAATTTTAGACGAGTAGATTCTTCCTCTGGTTAACTTAAACTCATAAACATAAAAGGAGAAATAATATGAGTAACTTCATTACACTAACACGTGTTTACAAAAACAAAGGTCAAACTGGTCTTAACCAGCAGTCTATTAAAGTACGTAAGAGCGCAGTAGCCTCAATTCGTCCAAGCAACCGTTTGGGCTATCCTGCACACCGTTCTACAATTACTCTTATGGATGGTACTTCTTACGATCTTGCTGATAAGTACTCAGTAGTTTCAAGCGCAGCGGCCTAGTAAATACTAAGGAAAAACTATGCGAAGTACTTTTGAAAAAAACATTGCTAAACTTCTAAAGAAGAACAAAGTAAAGTTCGACTATGAGAAGCACAGTTTTTCCTATACCCTTGAGTACGTGTATACTCCTGATTTTATCATTGGGGATATGTACATTGAGGCTAAAGGTTATCTGAGACCCAGGGACAGGAAACTCTTACTACGTATCAAAGAGACTTATCCCGATCTGGATCTCAGACTTTGGTTCCAAAAAGATGGATACCTAAACAATAAAACAAAAGCTACTACGTATAGTAAATGGGCTAAGCGTAATGGTTTTAAGTACCACGTAGGAGAGAACCTTCCTAAAAAATGGTTCAAAGAATAATTATGCAACGTTCATCTAATTGGTAAGATCAGATTCTTTAATCTGGAATGTGGGTTCGACTCCCTCACGTTGCGCTTACTAAAAAATACTTGACAATCGATAAAAAATAAGGTATAATAGGACTATGCAAGAATCAAATTTCGTAATAGAAGTAGAACTAGGGTTAACACAAGAAGAGTTTGTTGGCTTTAAAAAGGTTTCCGACACTACAGGTACAGCTTTTGACAAGGTTGTTAGAGAGTGTCTTGCTGAGGGGCTACTTCTAAACTTAAAGAAAATAGAAAACATTGACAACGATAAGCAAGACAACAATCAATAAAGAGTTACGTGAGAATCTTTTAAAAGAAATGTCTCTGATACGTTTATCTAAGACAGGACTGTTTAAAAGGATTCCAATTCTCACTGACGATACCTCTATTTACAATGAGGTTAATCTTTTTAGATGTGTGTTAGACAGAGCTTTGGTCGATTTGTTTTCTACTAATGATTCAATAAGAGAAGACGTTATTGATTGGCTAGATAAAGAGAACCCATCGTTTCAGGAGGTATGTCATTTGTCTATGCTAGACCTAGAGGAAGTCTTCGAAACTTTTAAAGAAGTTAAAATGTTATTAAAAGGTTCCAAGGCTTCTTTCAGAGCTGTTGGTGAAACAAAAGAAGCACAAAAACAAAGGTTAGATACTCCCAATGATGGACAATAAAAATTTAGATTTAATACCAGACTATACTTTCGACAAGTATTGGGCTAACGTATTAAAACAAAAGATTCAAGAATATTACAAAACTATCGGCAACACAAATGTTAAGGTTTGGTTAGAGATGCAGAAGACTGCAGACGGTCGAAAGTTTTGGAATGTGCGTAGTAATATTGTGTGTGATTTTACACAATAAAATTCTCCTCACTACCGATTACGAGTGATTCTTCCTGTTATGTTATAATGGGAGTTTCACTCGTAATTATTTATAATACATACAACACAGGAACAAACAATGCAAGCAGTAGAATTTGTAATTAAAAGAGACGGCACTAGAGTGTCATACGAAGTGGTAAAGGTTGCCAGAGTAATTGAAAGAGCCATGGAAAATGTTGACCAAATAGATAGAGATACGGCTATGATGTTAGCTGAGATGGTCACAAGCTCCTTGTCTTTACTAAACCTACAGACAGTATCAGTAGACTTGATTCACTCTGAAGTAGAGAAGTGTCTCATGGCTGAAAAGCTTTACGATGTAGCTAGGGCGTACATTACCTACAGAGATGCTCACAAGCCTGACATTTTCAGAGAAAGAAAAGAAATCTTACCTAGAGAGTACTCATCTTTTGTAGAATATGTTGAAGCCATTAACCACTCCTTTTGGCTACACACAGAGTTTAATTATAATCCAGACATTCAAGACTTCAAAGTAAACATGAATGCTAAAGAAGTTTCAGCAGCTACTAGAGCTATGTTGGCTATTTCTCAAATTGAGTCTGCTGTTAAGACGTTCTGGGGAAGACTAGACATGAAGCTTCCTAAACCTGAAATAACAAGTGTAGGAGCTACGTTTGCAGAGTCAGAGGTAAGACATGAAAGAGCTTATTCCTTTCTGCTTGAGAAGCTAGGGTTGACCGAAGATTTTAAAAAACTAAAAGATGTACCTAGTATTGGTAAGCGTATGAACTATTTAGCTAAGGTTAATAAGTCTGTAAAGTCTGTGGACAACAAAGACTTCTTCGAGGCAATCATTCTCTTTTCTATGTTTGTAGAAAACGTTTCTTTATTCTCACAGTTTTTAATTCTAATGTCGTTTAATAAACATTCTAATATGTTAAAGGGTATTAGTAATGCTATCGAAGCTACTTCTAAAGAAGAGATTATTCATGCTCACTTTGGATTTGAACTTGTTAACATCATAAAGGAAGAGAACCCAGACTGGTTTAACGAAGATTTAATCAAGCGTGTAAAAGATATTACTTACGAAGCTTTTGAAGCAGAGAAGGAAGTAGTTGAATGGATTTACGAAGAGGGTGATTTAAAAGTTATTCCTAAAAACGTTGTTATAGAGTACATCAAAAAGAGATTGAACATGTCTTTAACTGAGATAGGTATTGATCCTATATTTGGTGTTGACGAAGAGGTTTTAAAAGAAGCTGAATGGTTTGACGATGAGATTACAATAACTAAGTTAAACGATTTCTTTGTAAAACGAAGTGTAAATTATGATAAGATGTCAAAGTCTGTAACAAAAGATGATCTATTTTAGGAGGAGATATTACTATGGAAAAGTTTAATTGGCTAAATAAAGAAGCAAGAACATTTTTAAAAAGAGGTTACCTAGCAGAGGGTCAAGAACCTGAAGATAGAGTTAAGGTAATCGCAGAAAGAGCAGAAGAGTTAACAAAGATTGACGGTTTTGCAGACAAGTTTTACGACTATATGTCCAAGGGGTACTACAGCTTAAGTTCTCCTGTATGGTCTAACTACGGAACAGACAGAGGGTTACCAGTGAGTTGTTTTAACAGCCATTTAGGTGACTCTATGGAGGACATTCTCTTCACAACTAGCGAGGTGGGGATGTTGTCTAAGTTTGGTGGTGGAACATCTGGGTATATAGGCGATCTAAGACCAAGAGGAAGTCTTATCCAAAAGGATGGTTCTTCATTTGGTTCAGTACACTTCATGGAGCTGTTTGACACTCTTACTAATGTGGTTAGTCAGGGGTGTTACGACGCTTCTACTGAGGTTTTAACTGACAAGGGGTGGAGACTTTTCTCTGAAGTAATTGAAGATAAAACCTTAAAGGTGGCCCAGGTCACAGATGAAGATAAAATAGAGTTTGTAACCCCTTTAGATTACATGGCGTACGAAGTTGATGAGAACCTTATTCGTTTTTCTGACGGTAAGAACATAGACATTCTTGTTACTAAGAACCACAACATGGAGTTTAAGTACGAACGAAAGGTTTTTGATGAAGACAGAAAGTCTTACTCTAGAGAGGTTGTTCCTGAGTACCGCACTAAGGTAGCAGAGGCAGTTCCTACACACAGGGATGTTAAGTTTGTCTTTTCTTCTAGGGCTAGGGAGGGGGCAGGACTAACTCCTAAAGAACAACTTTTAGTAGCTTTTCAAGCAGACGGTTCACAGGGTTCTGGTAATTCTGAAACATCTACTCGGTTTAGGTTTTCAAAAGAAAGAAAAGCAAAAAGACTAGAACAGATTCTAAAAGATTGCGAGATAGAGTATGCATACTCATTTTATGAAAAAGACCAAACTTATAATTACTACTTTAATACTAAAGAGATCTTTCCTAAGAACCTGTCAGACTGGGTAAACCTAGAAGAGGTAAGCTACCAGTGGGCTGCTGACTTCTTGCATGAGGTTGCTAACTGGGATAGCAATGTATACGGAGACTACGGCTCGTACGTGTATTCTTCTATTATAAAGGACAACGTTGATACAGTACAGGCAGTTGCTTCCCTTTGTGATTGGAAGTGTTACGTCTCAAAAGACGACCGTACTAACGAGGAAAACAAGTCTCCTATATATAAGGCAAGTGTCTCATACCACAAGTATTTCGGTGTTGAAAAACTAGAGCCTAAAGAAGAACATTATAAAGGTTTTGTTTACTGCGTAGAAGTACCTTCAAATAGACTTATTGTGAGAAGCAATGGGCGAACACTTGTTTGCGGAAACTCCGTACGCAGAGGGTTTTTCTCACCCTACCTCCCTATCGAACATAAAGATTTCGACGAGTTTGTTGGAATTGGTTCAGAAGGACACCCGATACAGAACTTGACACACGGTATTACTGTGACTGATGAGTTCATGGATAAGATGATTGCGGGTGATGAGGATAAGAGAACACGATGGGCTAAGGTCATTCAAAAAAGAGGAGAAGTTGGATATCCGTATATCTTCTTTAAGGACAATGTTAATAGACAGTCCGTAGATGTGTATAAGAACACCTCTGCTGACGTTAAGTCTTCTAACATGTGTACGGAAATAACACTTCCTTCTACTGAAGACGAGTCCTTTGTTTGTGTCCTTTCTTCTATGAATCTACTCCATTACGATTCTTGGAAGGATACAGATGCTGTTGAAACCTTGACAATCTTTTTAGATACAGTTGTCACAGAGTTTCTTCAAAAGATTGAGAACATGACTGGTAAGAAAAGGTACTTTATGGAACGTGTATATCAGTTTGCTAAACGTCACAGAGCCTTAGGGTTAGGTGTACTAGGTTGGCATTCTTATTTACAGTCCAACATGATTCCTTTTGAGAGCTTAGAGGCTTCTAAACTTAACAGTCAGATCTTTAAGAACATTAACGATAAGGCTTGGAAAGCTAGTCAAGAGATGGCTTCCATGTGGGGTGAACCTGAGTTGTTGAAAGGTTACGGACGTCGTAACACTACTCTAACAGCTATAGCACCTACTAAGTCAAGTTCGTATATCTTAGGGCAAGTATCTCAATCAATTGAACCTGAGTTCTCTAACTTCTATATTAAAGATCTAGCTAAGGTGAAACAGACTTATCGAAATCCTTATTTAGTAGATGTGCTAGAGAAACACGGTTCTAATACAGCAGAGGTTTGGGTATCAATCAAAGAAGCTGACGGAAGTGTTCAACACTTAGAATTTCTAACAGATGTTGAGAAGGAAGTTTTCAAGACTATCTTCGAGATTAACCCAGAGGCGATTCTAAACCAAGCAGCCGTAAGGCAAGGGTATGTTGACCAAGCACAAAGTCTTAATCTTATGATTGATCCCAAAACTTCCGCCAAAGATATTAACAAACTATACATAACAGCGTGGCAACTTGGTATTAAAACACTATACTACCAATACAGTTTGTCAGCAGCCCAAGCGTACATGAGAGATAAATACATGAACAAACAGGGTTGTGCTGCGTGTGAAGCTTAACATAGAGAGGAGAGACTTATGAGTAGTCCAGAAATTGAACAACTACTATACAGAATATTACGATCCGACAGAGTTGACGTTATCAAAGAGATGGTAGCCGATCATTTAGAAGTAGATGTGGAGGAGTACCTAGAAGACTCCTTAGATCTATCTGCTTATAACGATGGTGACGACAGTAGTGATGTAACTTTTGATATTGATGAATTGGAATTTTAATAATGAGTATAAGTGAATTAGAAAGAAAGATGCAGGAGTTTCATGACGCCGTTACGGACGTTGTAACTTCTGATATAGTAGAGCTTAAAGAAGATGTAGTCAATCATCCTAAGCATTATACACAACACCCTTCAGGAGTTGAGTGTATTGACATTACCGAACACATGGGTTTCAATCTAGGTAACGCTTTAAAGTATATCTGGAGATGCGATCTCAAAAGAGATGCCGTTGAAGACTTGCAAAAAGCTAAATGGTATATTGAAAGAGAGATAGACAGGAGATTGAGACATGTTAAAGAAGTTTCTTAAAAAGAAAGAACTTAACAATCCTAAGGACGAGACCCTTACTTCTAAAGTAAAAGATGTAGACTATATGTTCTCAGGTGTAATGCCTAGAAATCTCTTTAAATACGAATTAGGTGAAACTGTTTATGCCAAGTTCCTCAACCTTGAGACCAATACTATGGACGATATAATTGGTAAGGTTATACAAGCCACTGCCGAGTTTGACTATTACGTTATTGAAGAGTTGAACCCTCAGGGAGAGAAGGGATTCGCGTCCGTACCCCATGAAAACATTAAAATAGCAGGGATGGCGTAAGTTTTTACTTGACAAACGTCTCTAAATTTAGTATAATGTATAAATAATGGGTAGAAAAACTTCAAAATATAACGAGAAATCCTCCAAGGAATACTCACCTCCTAAAGCTCTAACAGAGAAACAACAAGAGCTTATTGACACTATCTTAACCCACGAGATGGTGTTTATATTGGGACCAGCAGGTACAGGTAAGACTTACGTAACAACATGTCTAGCTGCTTATCTTTATAAGCAAAAGGTTATAGACAAGATCGTTATCACAAGACCTACAGTACCTACTGGTCGCTCTATTGGTTTCTTTCCTGGAGATCTAGAAGAAAAGATGGCTCCGTGGGCTGTACCTGTAATAAGTGTTTTAGAAGAATACTTATCTCAAGGTGCAGTTGAGACTATGTTAAAGAAGGGTTCAATAGAAATTGTACCGTTTGAAGTAATAAGAGGTCGAACATTCGACAATAGTTTTGTGATCCTTGACGAGGCTCAGAACGCTACTGTTGAAGAGTTAAAAGCCTTCCTAACAAGACATGGTAAACATAGTAAAACAATAATCAATGGAGACCTTTCACAGACAGACCTAAAGAAAACAGGTCTAAAGTACGTCCTCGACATTCTTAATAAAGGTAAAACCTTACAGAGAAAAGTTAAAACAGTAGAGTTTGACAGCAAGGATGTTGTTAGATCTGGTGTTTGTGGTCTATGGGTGAAAGCGTTTAACAGAGAGATGAAAAATGACTCACAATAGTAAAACAAAAGAAACAATATATCTGGGAGAAGGTACAAGTACTAGGCGTAAACTATTCAAAAATCTTATTGAAGAGTCCCCACTAGACAAGTACGATATTACAGACAAATTGGAAGAAGCAGATTATGTTTTCTTCTTTGATACTGATATACACACCTCTTTAGATATTCACACTGGTCTTGTGGCTGAGTTGGTTGAAGAAGGATTAAACGTCATAGTTGACATTACAAAAGATCTATACACAGATAATGTGGCAGGATCGTTTCTAACATTGCTGACAGTCTGCGCTAAGTTCATTACGTGTTCTGATGCTTTAATTCAGGAAAAGATTTACTTCAACACAGGAAGACTAGCAGGTATTGTTAACACTCCTACGTCAGAAACATCCTTTACTCCCCCAGTAGTTTACGACGTCCCTACTAAAGAGGACTTAGACATACTATGGGTGGGAACTTCACAGGCTCAATTCTCTATTAAGAGAGCTGAACAAGAACATCCAGATGTAACCTTTAATACATTCACCCTTTCTGCTCCTAAGAGAGCGTACGAGAAAGCTTTTACAAAGAGTGATCTTGTATACCTTCCTAAAACTTTTACTGAGGAAGATGAAGAGGTAAGGGTATTAATGGTTATTGAGGCTATTGGAAGAGGTAAGTTTGTTATCGCTCCTGATATGTCCTCATACGAATTTCTCTCATGTGCTGAGTCACTTGACGAGGGTATTGCAGTCTACCTTAAAGACTTAAATAAAGTAGAACGTATCATTACTGAACGCCAAGAGATACTAAGGGAACAATCTTCTCCTACACGATCTCTTGAACAACTAGAAAACTGTTTGAACCAATCATTAGAAGATACTTTCCTAGAGGACTTTGATGATCTGGACGAAACAGAAAGTTTATTCATTTAAAGAAAGGGGTTTATTATGCCCATTAACTTAGGTTCTTCTACAACACCTAGAGATCACTTAATCGTACCTGATGAACACGCCTATCCTGGAGATAACTTCAGAAGGTTTAAATGGTTGGGTGAATACATTTTAGAACACAAACCAAGCGTTATTGTTAGGCTAGGCGATATGTGGGACATGACGTCTCTCTGCTCCTACGACAAAGGAAAGAAAAGTTTTGTATTCCAGAACATTAAAGACGATATAGAGTCTGGACACAAGGCAGAAAAGCTTATATTCTCGCCGATGTTAAAACATAACGCACAGCAGAAACGTAATAAGGCTAAACAATATAGACCTACTATCATAAAACTACTTGGCAACCATGAGGCAAGACTCTCTAAACTACTTGAGTATGAACCTCGTTGGGAAGGAAGTATCGACATGAGTGTTTTCAATACTCGTTTAGATATAAAGGAAGAGGTAATTCCATTCCAGGACTTTGTAGCAATTGATGGCATAGCGTACTCACATTACTTTGTTTCTGGTGTTATGGGCAGACCATGTGCGTCCGCACGTGCTTTAATGATGAAGAAGGTAATGAGCTGTACAATGGGGCATACACACCTCTTAGACACAGCACATACAACCAAGCCTACTGGAGAGAATATTAGAGCCCTTATAGGTGGTTCTTTCCATGATCCTGACCACAAATCCTTTGCTGGAGAGCAAGTTGACGAGCTTTGGTGGAACGGTTTACTTCACAAACACGATGTCTTAGACGGGGACTATGACCTAGAAGAGATACGTGTAGAACGTTTACAAAGGATGTATGGGTAACTTGCATTCTTCCCTTGTTTGTGGTATAATGGTATTAGAGATACTGACAAATCAGGAGCTAACATGTCCAAGAAAAAGCAAGATGCTACAAAGAATAAGTTAAAAAAACACGGATTAAAAGGTGTAAACAAACCTAAAAGAACCCCTAACCACCCTAAAAAATCCCACGTTGTTCTTGCTAAGGAAGGTGACAAAACAAAGTTAATACGTTTTGGTCAACAAGGGGTAAAGGGCGCAGGTAAGTCTCCTAGTTCAAGTAAACAAAAGGCTAGACAAAAGTCTTTTAAAGCCAGACACGCTAGTAACATTAAAAAAGGAAAGATGTCAGCAGCGTATTGGGCGGATAAAGTAAAATGGTAACAACGAGGGGAAACATGCCTAGAAACTATCGAAAAGAATATGCTAAATATCACTCTAAACCTAAGCAAAAGAAGCGTAGAGCACAACGTAATGCTGCTAGAAGTAAGATGAAGAAGGCTGGAAGAGTCCGTAAAGGCGATGGTAAAGATGTACATCACAAGGACAACAATACTTCCAACAACTCTTCTAAGAACTTAAGTGTAAAGTCTAAAAGCAGTAACAGATCTTTTGCTAGAAATAAAAAAGGCGGTGTTAAGAAAAGGAAGAAGTAACATGGATAAGAAATCAAAAAAACGTAGTCCATACGCAACCTCCCTTTTCACAAACCCTCTTTTTAAACCTAAAAAAATCAAAGACAAGAAAAAAGAAACCAATAAGAAACTTACTAGAAAGAAAGTAGAGATTCCCAATGAGTAATGACGAAGATAAAACAATTCATATTGACGATTTTAAAGAAAAGATTTTAAAAAGCAAAGCTGCCGTTTCTAATAGCGGCGACGACTTGTTTGACGGTAAACCTGTAGATGACGCTGTGTCTTTTGGCATAGAACAGTTTAACAAGTTTATGGAAACACAAGGAGAATCTTTCGTTGCTGTTGCTTTTGATGAAAACGACAGTCCTGTAATCATTTACGCTGGAGACCTAGATGTTCTCACTACTGCAGGAGTTCTGGATTACGCTAAGCAGAAGTTTTTCCAAGAGCTCGGTTAAAATAATGGTTAAACCTAATTTCAAAGTAGACTGGGGCTTTATCTCAGAACTGGAAGGCTTTTCATACATGGGGTATATCCCTGAAGAAGAGAACACGTCCAGAAATAAAATTAAGTCTGGTGTCACGATTGCTTCTGGTATTGATTTAGGACAGATGGGTGAGGGAGATTTACTTTCCCTGTACCTTCCTTCATCGTTATATCAGAAGCTTTCTCCCTACCTTTTAAGAAGAGGTGAGGACGCTGTAAACTTCTTAAAGGCCCACCCTCTCAGAGTTACTAGTGAAGAAGCTAAGATCCTAGAGGAAGCTGTACGAGAAGATAAACTACTTTTATTAGAACAGAGGTTTAACAACTCTTCAACAAAAGAGTTCAGAGACTTAACTGCTCCTCAACAAACAATTATTGCTTCAGTAGCCTTTCAATATGGTGATCTTGGAAGACGTACTCCAACCTTTTGGGGGCACGTTACAGATCTAGATTGGGAAAGTGCTATTGAAGAATTAAAGGACTTCGGTGATTCCTATAAAACTCGCCGTAACAAAGAAGCTAAATACTTAAAAGAAGGATTATAATATCATGGAAAACGAAGTACTAAACCCTTTACTCCTCACTGTTGCTGCAGCCGTTGGTGGTTTCATTCCAGTGATTGCCACTAAGCTTTTTGGAAAGATTAAAACTTTTGTAGGAAAGACTGAAAACAAATTTGATGACGAGATTCTCGCATCATTTGAACGTTCTATTCAGTCAGCAGCTACTAAAGCTATTAATAAACAAAAAGAAAAAGAAGCAAAGAAGTAAGCACATGAGTTTAAGCAACCTTATTCCTTTACTGAAAAGTGTAATAGATCAAGTCTCTAAGTTCTTCTTAGGACTGTTTATATACAATTCTGGGAAGGATAAGGTGCGCTTAGATTCCTCAGAAGAGGAGTTAGACGATGTTAAAGAGTCAAAGAAGCTTAGTAGCAATATTGATATGCTTGATGATGATACTCTTAATAGTGGGTTGCACAAGCGTAAAGGAAAGACTACAAGGGACTAAGGACACTAAGGGAGTCGACACTTCTCTTAATATCTGTACGTCCGACGTTAAGGTTTTCACCTTTAGTGAAGAAGTCCTTATGAAGTTGTCTAGAGACAATAAAGAAAATGCTTTGCAAATTAATTGTATGCTTCATAAATGTGGTTACTCCGTTCCTAATCCTGATCTTTGCGACGCCTTATCCTAAGTATCTTCATACCAAAATCCAACAAAGCTTTAAAAATAGTCTCCTGGTTCTTACGAATAAATCCAGTAGCACTAAATATAAACTTTAATAAGTCTTGACACAGCAGAGCAATCATAGCTACAACGAAGAATGTGTCTCCTTGACTGAAACCTCTTTCATACATCATCACGCCTGCTAAAGCTCCTACAGGCATTGCTGTGGAAATTGATATAATGTACGCCATAATAGACCTGTTCTTAGGACTAAACACAGTCGCTATAAAACCAAACAAACCAGACCACATAAGTATCTTACTTTGTTGATACACTGTGTCAGCTATCTCTCCTATTAATTCCTTCATATCCACTATTTCCCCTCTGTTCCTAGAACTTTAGACAGATCCTGCACATGTCCTCTAGAAGCTTTCCTAGCCTCTTCTGGTCTGAACCTTGGATCAATTCGTTGTTTCACAGCGTCCATCACGCTTCTATTAAACGCCTTAAAGTCAATCGGAATATCTTCTTTCCTACCAAACTCTTGTAAATCAAGTAACACTTCAGAGTAGTCTTCTGTAAGCTCCTTAACCTTCTTAGCGTCGTTATCTGCTCTAGCTCTTGCTAACTTAGTAGCGATTCTTTTAGCTTTAGTACGCATCCTATCGATACCAGTACGATACTTCATATCAGCTAACATGCCATAGTACATCTCTTCTCTCTTAGAGGCTATCTGATCTGATGTAACACCTATTGCTCTTAGAAGCCTTGTCTGAGCAGTTGTATCTTCAGGAGTAACAAGTTGTATTCCCCTTCTAGTAGACACACCCTCACTGCCCATATTAATTGACTTCACTATGTTAGATGGAACTACTGGTAATAGAGCAGCCCCTGCAGTAGCTATAGACGCCCCTGAGTTGTATTGAGACCAAGCTTCACCAGCACCTGTTAGAATGCTTCCCTGCACCCCTAGAAACGCCGTAGGATCGCTCTTACGAATACCTAACATCGAGAATAGTATATCTTGTCCTGGTACGGGTATGCCTGTTCTTCTGGCTAAGTCCGATCCTAGTGCAGACCTACCTAGACCTTGTGTTATAAACTTAGCAAAAGTAGAACTTCCTGTTAAACCGTATATCTTTTCTCTTATTAGAAGGTCTAAATCTTCCTCACTCCCTGTTACTTCCTTTTCAACAAATTCAATAAGCTCTTTCAAGAGTTCCATACCAGGAAGACCTAACAACCCTCCTACTGCATACATCCCTCCCAACATTGCCATAATAGCCCTACGACCATCTTTACCACTTCTACCAAATCTAGCTAGAAGTTCTAGCATGTAATGAGGATAGGTCATAAAGGGAACTACGATAGCACCACCAGCCCCTCTCATATATTCTACACGACCCACTTTACCAAAGATAGCATGAGCCTCATCCATACTGAACAGAGCTAAATTCTCAGCCATTGTCAAGTCTTGTTGAGCGTTTAACTGCGCTAAGAATCTAGGGTCTTTACCAAGCTGCCTAACAGCATTATCTAAAGCAGTTTTATTGTTTGTTAACATGTCGTGTGTAGCCATAACAGTAGCAAAACGAGTTGCTTGCTCCATACTAGACACAGGGATACCTGCAAGACTGGAAAAGTTACTAAGCTTCTCTCTCATACCACCACCACGAGAACGTGTCTCAAAAGGTTTACCACCTGTGTATTCTTGGGATTCAACAGCTTTAATACTTCCCATCTCACCTGTTTTACGAAGTAAGTTAGCAGCACTCTTATCAATCACACCTCTGTCTACAAGGTCTTTCAAAATTGCTGGATCGTTCATTCTGAAATGGAGGTTACCGTCTCTTAAGTTAGCAGCATTTTTAGCAGGATTTAAAAACTCCTTACCAAAGATACCTAACCACTTATTAATGTGTTTACCATTCTGTAGGTAGTTAGGATTAAACCTTGTCATCTGCCCTATTGTAGAAGTGGGAAGCGTCATAAGCTGTAGTAATGCTGTAGAAACGTTACCGCCCATAGTCCATAAGAAGTTTATCTGACGAACCATCTGGTAGTCTTCCTGAGGTGTGTCCATATACTTCATGTAGCTTTGAAGTTTGTCACGAAGCCTAGGGTCGATTATAGAATCTACTTCTTCCTTTAACTTAGGAAGTTTAGCGCTGTATTCAAAACCTGAGAAGTAGTGTGCAGCTCCTGATAGGTAAGCGTGTTGAACTCTGTCCCAATCCTTAGAGTATCCATCCATCCTTTTTGTTTCAGAGAAACGTCTGGCAAAGCCTTTATTAACGATGTCATTAAAGATTTCTGTTTTTAGTTCGTTGTACTCTGCTTCGTCCAAACCTTTACTATAAAGGAGTGAAGACAGTAGTTCAATATTAATAAACCTAGGGTCTACTTCGTTGGTAATATTATTCTTTGTCAACACAAAGGGTTGAAGGTTTTCTATTGAATTAAGATCAGTAATAGCACCTTTGTTAGGATTGCCTATGATCTTATACTTACTTGTGTCTGAATACTTCTCTTTATATTTCTTCTGTAACTGTTCTAGTTGCCACGTATCAAACGTACTTTTAAAACTCCCCTCCTCGATAGTGTCAAAAGAGACTGTCTCATTTGTTTCAATATCTTTTACTGCGAAACCATACTTACCAAAACGCATCTTAGGCGTAAAGTCCTTATCCTTCATCTTACGAATACTTGTTAAGGTGTCTGTTAGGTTTTCAAGGATCTGCCCATTACGTTCACCTGTTAGCATAGGCTGCATTTGCTGAATAACATCGTCTGTCAGTTCCATCTCTGCTGTTAAAGGAGTGTCTTCCTTACCTTCTATAATAGCCTTCTTAGCAGCTTCTCTTGCACTGTCTTCGTAGTCTGTTAAAACAGATGCATATGCTTCTTGCATTTCCATATAACGTTCGGACAGTTCTTTGTCCTTCAAACGAACAATAACCCCATCCCTCTCGTACATTAAATATCCATCTTTATCTAATCTTGATTTCTGACCAGTATTGTTTAAGTAATCACTTAGTTCATGTAACTGGTGTCTAATACCTCTGTCTAAATTAGAGAATTTCTCTAGTCTAGAAGCGTACCTCTCCATAAGAGTATTAGACTTTATAAGACGACTTCTAACAGCTTCAAAGACTTTAGCAGCCATAGGGTAACGTGGATCAGACGCTAGTGCTGCAATAGACTGTGTATACCTACCCCATGCTCCATACTTCTTTATTGAACTACTGTCGTTAGTGAGTTTTAGAGCGTCTTCTTCAAGACTCTTAGCGTACTCCATAGTATCTGTGTAGTCGTTGTGAGCCTTCTGCGTCTGAGTAGAGAGCTTTTGCATACGAGCTTCTTGTGATATTTGTTGCATGTTAGCAAGAAGATCTTGAGTTCTACTTCCAGTATACACAGAGTTCATAATATCATCGAAGGATCTGAATCCAAGACCCTGTAAAGCATTTCTAAGTCTTTGGTAATAGTTGCTCATCTTTCTAAACGCTCTACGGAACGCTGGAGGAAGTAATTTATTACCATCTTCGTTACCAAGATATTTATCACTCATCCATAGACCAGCAGCGTTAGCTCTAATCTCTTCTCTACCAGCAGGTGTTTCTAACAACGTAGCGAAGTCTTGTCCACTGAGGAACTCATTACGGCTTATATACTCTTTTAGACGTTTTGTTTGGTTCTCAATAATCTCTATCTCTTGTTTAGAAAAAGCACCACTTCTTTCAAATGCGTGCCAAGCTTCATGGTAAGCAGTTTCAATACCTTGGTCGAAGGTTACTGTGTCGTTTAAAGCAATGCCAATGTCGTTATACAACTGGTAACCAGCAATTGGGGCGTTAGTTGGATCTTCTTTTAAAGCAGCAAAGGGTTTCAGGTTTAACTTACCACCAGATACTTCATTTAAAATTCTGTGAACTGTGTTTAAAATTGTCCCGTATTGTTTACTACCTTTTTCTGTTAACGGCATTCCTTTTAAATTCTTAGCAATAGCTACAGGAGCTACAAAGTCTTCAAAGAAGTTACCTGTAGTAGGTAGTTGTACTTTTTGAAACTTAGCTTCAGTAGCAAGTCGAACAACGTCTAGTTCAGGAGGACGTATCTTTGTGTCTCCCTGTTTATAGTTCTTGTTCATACTCTTTAACATTCCTTGACGGAAGGCGTTAATCTGTTTTGGAGTAAGACCAATGTTATCAGTAAGCCAGTTCCTATACTCTTGCTTCTTTTTAGATGTGTTAGGAGAACCTGCTACGTATATGGCCTTTTCAATATCATTATTAAAGTCAACTTCAGCTGTTTTATAACGAGGCTTAGCACCTTTTAAGGCAGAAGGCAGTTTTAAATCCTCAGGACGAGTTGTTGCTTTGATGTATTGTTTTACATTCTTGTTGCTGTCCACCACTTCCATACGAGCGAAGGGATTTTGCATCACCTCTCCTGTTGAGATAGGAGCACCTGTAACAATCTCTCCATCTCCTACAATAAACTCGTTATCAGTTCTGGTTTGGTTACCAATGTTTGTTAAACGTTTACTTTGAATATCTTGTAGTGTCGCACTTTGCTCCTGGTTCTCTCCTTTAGAAAGATCTCTTAGAGTAACAGGCCCAGTAGCATTTCCAAGACTAGTTAGGGTCAACATTGAATCTTCTACTTCACGAGCAGAAAGGTTAGCAACAGACTCTTTACGCACACCTAGTAGGTTTAATTGCTTATCTACTTCAGGAGTTGTGTAAATAGGTTCTACAACAGAGTCTTCAAGAAGGCTTTCATTTGTATCAGGCAAGTCCTTATATCTAGGAGCTACTGCTACAACTTCTTCTTGCATACGTGTTTCAATAGTGTTCTTGTCTTTAGGAGAAAGTTTACTCATGTCAAACTGTGAGTCTTGTTCTGTCTGCATAAGGGGTGCAGTTGCTCCTCCCATTACACCACCACCAACAGCACCTTTTAAACCAGCGTCTATGAGCTTGGTAATGTTTTCTTTAGAGAACATATCAGGGTTATCTAGTATAAACTCTTCTGCTATGATGTCAAGACCTTCTTGAGCACTTTCAGTAAGACCTTCTGCACCTGCTGTCTTTGCTGTTTGAACACCTATCTTTTTAAGAAGAGTATCTCCAACAACGTCAGAAGCATTTGGCCCAAGTATCTTCTTCAACACACCTACTTCAGGGATAATATCTAAACCTGCTTTTAAACCACCAGTTAAGATGGCAGTCAAAGGAGCGTCTTCACCCTGTTCTAATAGGTTGAAATAAGATTCTGGAATTGTCTGAGCACCTGAAGTCGTAAGAGTACTTGCTAAGATCCCCTTATTCATAGCCTTTTTAACTTGTTCGTCAGTAAGCTGTGTCCCAGCTCTTTTAGCAAGCTGTTTTACACCCATCTTAACACCCATACCAACTGCTGCACCGCCTGTTAATTGAGCTGCCATTTGTGGTACAAGTTCACCAGCAGCACCACCTATGTATCCAGCGACGTCACCAGCACCTTTTAACATACCATCTTCAAACGAGATGTCTTTAAATGATGAGAACTCTGTAGGGTATTTTCTTTGAGCTTTAGATACGTCTTCTTGATAACGTACCATGTTTTCTGTGGGATCAAAGATGTCTAAACCAGTTGCTTTATTAGCGGTTGCTTTAGCAATACCAGGAACACCTTCTGTAACAAGGGATTTAGAAGTTTCAAAACCTCTTTTAACACCTCTTGTAAACTCAGTGCCTTGATTGATTGGATCTAGTTCAGGATACTTAGCAGATATGGCTTCTCGTATATCATCGTCAGACCATGTTTCATCAAAGTCTACTAAAAGTCCGTCAGGCATCTTTACTGTTCTGACTTCCATTTAGTCCACCTTGTAAAAATCTTCTGCGTTTATATGTCCTAGTCCTGTTCCTGCCATAGTTCCCCCAGCTAACGCCGTGGCTCTTTGTAAAGCCTCTTCGTCAGGTATAGTGGGGTTACCTTCTTTAATAATCTTGAAGTAGTTGTCTACACGTTTCTGTGTTTCTTTATCAGAAGAACTTAGACTCTTTAGAACGTCTGCTTCTGCTTTAGCTAGTTTGTATGGAGCCATTTGTTCTGTAAGAGCTACCTGACGTTGGTAAGCTTCTGCTCTCATTTGATCAATTTCATCTTGAGCCTTTTGTCTAGCAATTAATCTCATACGATCTTCTTCGTCTTGCTTAGTAGTAGCGTAAGCTTCCGTAGCCTGTCCTAAAGCACCAAAGAAATCATCGTTTGCACTTAATAGCTTAGCGCCAAACTGTAATAGAGGCATGTTGATTCCACCTCTTTTCTCAGGTTCAGGTTCTTGTCTTAAATTCTCTTTAGTGATTGTTCCGTCTAGACCACCTTTTGAGTTTCTTTCAGCAGCCATACTTCTCCACATGTCAATCATCTCTTGTGGTTTTCTCTCTGGAGTTGGAACGTCTTTAGCAGCAGCTCTCTGAGCCTCTATTAAATCGTCTCTGGAAGGCCCAGATGGCTCTAATAACCAACCAGCAAAGTCACTCGCCGTGTCTCCTGCGGCAACAATCCCTCTTGGTATTAGTGTTCCTGTATAGTCTACAACATTACCTGTGGCTTTTAATCCTCTTTTTAAACGAGAGTCTTGAGGAGAATGTGTAAAAGGTGTTCTAAATACTTTTTCTCGCACTGTGTTTAATTCAGGTTTATGCATCTGTCTAATTAATTCTTCTGTTTCTTCGTTTGTGAAAGTGCCGAGACTTCCTCTTGGAGAAACATACCCACCGTCGTTATAACCTCTAACTCTACCACCTTCGTTAAGTTTTGGAGGTTTTATACCAGGCATAGGTAATGCGCCTGAGCCACCTGCAAAATTCATCATTTCTGGAGCTCCAAACATACTACCAATACCGTTTATAGCATCTAGACCCATTCCTCCGATAGCACTGCCTAATCCTCCTAGACCTACAGCACTTCCTAAAGAACCTAATCCAGACATAGTAGCCCCCATACCACCTAAACCTCCCATAAGAGAAGCACCGCCAGTAAATGGAGCAGCAGCAATAGAGGCAATACCAAGAGCTTTACCGAGGAACCCTGAGTCACCTTCTTCAGTCTCTTGCTCTTGCACTGTTGTAGAGCCCTTCATCATATTAGCAATAGGATTAATCATGCCAGAAGCGAACTGTAATTGCTCATAGGGGTATCTTTGTTCTGTAAGGAAGTCTTCGTAACCGATATCAAGATCTCTTTGAAGTAGTCCTCGTTGGTCTGCTCCAGAAGTAGCTAATGCGCCTATACCTTGTATACCAGCTTGTTGTCTCTGTCCTGTGATGTTGCTTAAAGCACTAGCAGCGTTACCAGCCATTTGAGTACCCTGCATAGCACTGCCTAAACCTGATTGGTAAGCGTCTGCAAGACCTGTCATCTCATAGTCTGCCATGTTTCTGGCAAAGTTATCGTAGAGATTTTGTTCACCAATAGCAGCTCTTGAACCACCAAAAGCACCTATAGAAGCATTACGAGAAGCTAGATCATTCTTAGCTCTGTCAAACTCTTCGATACGTCTACGTTTAGCTACGTCAAGAACATTCTCGACATAAGGATTCATAAAAGGTTGAAGTTGTTCAGAAGTGAACCCGTCCAAACCACGTTGAGCCACCTGTCCAGCAATACCCTGTGCTTGTTGCATAAAGGGATCAGCTTGACCAGTAAGGTTACGCATCATCTGTTGCGCTCTTAACTCATCTTCTGTAAAGCCAGCAGTACGTTCGCCGCCATACGCAACGTAAGGATTATCTAAAAGATCTGTGGTTCTGGATACTAAGTCTTTAGTAGGGCCTTTTAACCAACCAGGAAGAGTTGTTGTCTGTGTTGAAGTTGTTGTGGTATCTCCACCGCCTCCACCTAGTAAACCGCCTATAGCACCGCCCATTATTCAGTATCCTCTTTGTCTGCAAGGTGATCGAAGTAAAAAACAGTACCTGCTTCCTCGAAACCTTTTCTTTTCAATAGCTTGCCTTTACGGTGGAAGCCTATACCGAAGATATCAAAGATAATATCCATATTCCCCATTATACCATATTCCTTACCTGCTTCCAAAAGATCATTTGCCACAGAACTCCCTCTAGCTTCTTCTTTTACGTGAAACAAAAAGGATGTGAGAATAGGTTCTTTTGACCACCAGAAGTTGCTTATTTGCATCCCAAGTACGCCTTGTATAACGTCATCATCGTTACGATAGACAAGAACAACGTCGTTCATAATAGCTTCAGTAAGCTTTTCAATTGTCGTAGGGAGGTCTACTGGACTTCTAGTAAACCCTATCTCTTCATACGTTGTGTAGGTGAATGCAGAAAGAACCGCTACATCTTCTGGTTTAGCGAACTTAACGTTTTCTTTACTCATTAGCTGTTACTCCATTGGAACACCAGCAATACCTTGTTGAGGAGCTTCTCCAGCCATGCTTTTACCAGTTTCTTTTAGCTCTTCGTGTATCACGTCAAGCATTTGAACACCTTTATTATAGTCACCTTCGCCTAAAGCGATAATAGCAGGTACACTAAAAACGTATTCATTTTCTGTAAGCATAGCAGGGACTGTGTCCTTATTAACCTCAGGAGACATCATTATCTGCTCCTTAGTAGGAAGACCTTGCTGTTGTTTGATTATATCTTTTTTATTTACTGTTGCCATGTTTCACCATTATACCATGTTTGTGTGTTAAAGTCAAGGGTTTAAAGTTTCTCAATAAGCAAGTAACTGTCAGTTGCTAGGGCTATAGTGCCAGAAGCAGCTTGCTGTTCAGTGTCTACAGAGAACGTTCCAGAAGAAGTGTACTCAATAATATCTACTAAAGTGTCTCCAGCTTCTTCGTGACCGCTAGAATTTCTAATATAGTTAGAACCTGCGTGAGAAGAGTACGGAGATCCGTCTTTATTCAAAATGAAACCTACGTTACCGTTAGTCACTGTTCCAGAAAGAGATACCTTTACTGTAAACTTATAAAGACCTACTGGCAGTGAAATACTTTCAGAGTTAACTGTTGAACCTGTTATTGTATTAATAGTAGCTGTACCATACTCTAAAGTATCTGTTACGTTTACATCCGCAGGGCCGCTAAAAGGTACTCTGATAACTTCTGTTGTTTGATGTGGAAGAGTAACCCATTCTCCGTCTCCCCTTAAGTATGTAGAAGTTGAAGGCGTCCCAGTCGTATTGATATCTGATATATCTACACTTGTTAGATAGGCTTGTAGATCGGATATTTGAGACTCAGTCAGTGTTAGGTCTGCTTCATGTTGTGTAATGTTACTGGAGGCTACTCTAGCGTCATCTAAAACACCGCTTGTAATATCAGTAGTAGCTATCTCAGACCATTCACCATCTCCGTTTAAATACGTAGAACTAGAGGCTGTTCCAGTTGTGTCTAAGTCTCCTATAGTAATAGAGTTCAATCTGTTCTCTACGTTCTGAAAGTTAATCCAGACATCTTTAGCAAACGCTTCTGGATTAGAGATAGAGCTTAATCTGAATACCCGTCTTAACTGTTCAGACATTAACGTTCTCCATCTGGTTGGATGCCGATTCGCATTTTACCTATTTCAAAGTCACCACCTGTAGCAGTCACCTTATATTGTATGGACATCTGTCTGCCTCTACCCCGCATAGAGATTTTATTCTTAGCGTTGTCAAAGAAGAACGGCCCTTTCTCAATAATTCTAGAACGAGGATGTGGGTATTTCTTAAAGAAAGCTGTGATCTCAATATTCTTATTATCTGGAAGACGTATATCAGGAAGTATCCTATCAATAAACAACAGGTCTTCTCCTTCCTCTATGTCAAAGTAACTGCTACGGATGAAAGCATCCATAGGCGTACCATCGTCGTCTTTACCTGTTTCATGGATGTAGAGACGTCCTTCACTGTTAAAGGCATAGGGTTTAGAGAACAATCCTCTGTCTTCCCAAGCCGTACGTTCCATAGAACCGTGATCAGAAACATTCTCAATATAGTTATATTTTATATAATGACTATTCTCTTCTCTGTCGTGCCTGGGGTAGAAGAAAAAGATCTCATTAAATTCCTTGTTAATACCTGCAAAAGCTTTCTCTTCTTGAGTAGTGTTTACTCGTCCTTCTCCATCTTGGTCAAAGATGTATTTATCTAGTGAAGTAGGAAGTATGTTAACGCTCCCGTTGTAGTAATAAAAATTATCCTTTCCTTGCCAGTACACTGTGTTGTTAACTTCGACAAAAGAATTTTGAGAGAGAACCGTGATATTCGTTCCAACTGGTTCAACCTGGAATACATTGTTACCTCCTATGTAACGCATTGAGTATAGTGTTGTGTCAGTAAATACTAAGATTTCGTGTTTAGTCTGGATAGCACCTGCTATAAAGTTTCCTTGAGGAAGTCGGTACTCACCAGCAGTATTGGTGTCTGTAATAGCCCAGTTATTTAAGGTCTCTTGTTCAGGCCATCTAATAATAAGTGGGTCAAAGACTCCTGTCGCTTCCACTTCTGATCCAAAAGCAACTAAGTGTCTAATAGGCTGTGCAACAAGAATAAAAGAATTTTGTACAGGAGCATTACTAAGTATTTGAGCTCTAGTAGAGATACCATTAGTTCTATCCCAATGATAAATACTCCCATCACGTACGCAAGCAACTGCGTCCTCACCCCAAGTATCCATGCTCCACTGACGAAGTTTTAAACCACCATCAGTACCTGTACGAGGTCTACCCCAACCACCGTTACTAACACCTGGTGTGTTCCAAGTACCACCACCCCAACCAGAGAAAGAGCCATTTGAAACAGCTCCATTTTCTAACAAATAGTCGATATCTAAAGCTCCACCTCCACCAGAAGTAGTTCCAGAGGCATTAGTACCAGAGTCAATCTTAAAATTGTCTAGGTCTATTACTTCAGTTACTTGATAGCTTCCAGACAACGTGATACCGTCTACAGCAGAAGCTTGGCTGTTAACATACACAAAGTCATCAACATCTAGATTGTGATTCACACCTTCTATAGTAACTTCTGAGTCTCCTGAAGCAGTAGTTATAGCGTCCGTAAGGGTGTTCTCTTGTCTTACAGGAGTGATGTCGTGCACTTTGTTATTGTTGAACAGTTCTAACTTCTGATGAGTACCTGTTAAAAGAAATCTTGAGAACCCTAAGTCATTCCAAGAAAGTGTTTTACGAGGTACTCCAGTAAATGTTGTAACTGTAGGATCTTCAAATTGTTCAACTGTTTCAGAAACCCATCCCCCAATCTTCTCAGGACGTCCGTTCCTAAAACGAATCTTATCTCCATCTACCCAATACCCTTCAGCCATAAGTTCAGTTGTATCCTTTAAGATACCTGCTTTAAAAGTTATAGGTGAAAGAATAGTGTCTGTCATTATTAAGCAGTCCTTTTCCACATATGAACAACGATGTACGGTTGTAAGTTGTTGTGAGCTTGGTCGCCACCTACAGTCTCAGTGTCTCTAGTATCAATTGCAATAGGACCACCCCCTGTTAAACCAAATTGTTCAGGGCTTCCACTTTCTTTTGGGTATTTATCGAAGTACTCATGCTCGTGCGAAGGCATTTCATCAACTGTTAGTTGGTGTTCTTTAGAGCCTCCTGTTTCTTCAGCTGTATCAAAATCTGTGTCGCCAGAATCTTTACCCACCATAACACGCCCTGACGCAAAAGCTTCCCAGGTTCCAAAACCTAGAAGAGTTCCTGGATTAGTATCGTCAGAAGCGTTAGTATAAATAGAGCCTACAGGATATATTAGGTTTAAAATATCTGAATCACTTATGCCAAGGTTATCTCTTGATGTAGAAACGCTAGCAACATCTGACAGATTATTAGATATTTCTAAATATGCACTTAAGTCAGGAGCAGCATTGTCTGCAATCTTTTCAATGTTTGTACCATTTGTGTATACAATATAGTTTAAACCTGTCGTAAGCTCAATACCACTTCCTCCTCCTGAAGGGATGATCGTCACAACACCCCCTGAGTAGTCTGCTTTTATGAGATACGTCTTTTCCACAGAAGGTACAATAAGATTGATGTCAGTAGAAATCACACCAGTAAGCTCTAACACTGCATGTCTAGCAGTATCAGTACCACCGTTAACAGCAGATGTGGATATATTGACATCAGAAGATCCTGACACGTCCACTTCTGCAACACCAGCAATGGCCTCTTCTAGAAGCTCTGTTACCTGTGTGTTAACGACCTGTCCCCATGTTGTAGGATTGTCGTCATCGCCCTGTTTAGTAAGTCTTAAATTATCTGTATATGTTGCTACCATTGTTCTTCCTAACTATTGCTGTCGATTGTATGGTTCAAATTGTTTGGGCCGCCATCGGGATTCATTGGTACTTCTCCGTCATCCCTTCTCTTTCTCTTAGCGTTGTAGTTCCACCCGTCCCTACTTATTGTGTAATCTCTTTCCCATCTTTCTACCTGAGACCAAGCTTTCATAAACTTAGCCATCTCTACCATTGTAGCATAATAAAGGATCTCATTGCAATTATCAGTGTAGTAATTGGTTTCGTTAGTAAGACTTAGTCTGTCAGGTTCTTTATTATATCGTACCTCATAAGGGTAGTTAATATCTGGTGTAGGGACAATCTTAAAACTTGTCTCAGAATCCTCTGTATAGTACTTAGGTTCTCCTGTTTCAGACTGATCAGGCCAGTAATCATCTAGATATGTCTCCATACGGCGTTTTAAAGCCTTCTTAGAGCTGTCTGAGGTTATCACTAGGTGATGTGTATACTTATGACCAGAAGGCTTCGGTAAGGCTGTAGAGGCTGCTGTGAGCGTTCCTGTAGTTTTACTAGACTCAAGATCAGGTAAGTCCATTTCCTTGTACAGTCTTTTCTCTGCTAAATCAATAGCAGTTGGGATGAAATTAGCAAACTCTGTACCGTCATCCTCTGCTGTATCTTTAATATTCTGTACTAAATCTGAATATGAGTCTATAATAGCCATTATAAAGTTCCTAATAGTTGTGTTAATACGTATACCCAAGCTCCTAGGAAAGCCCCAGAGAGAAGCTCTGATACAGCGTGTGCGTGTTTATTTTGCCATCCTGCTTTAATCCATAGAGATGTTCCTATGTCATATGCTAAAGGCCATAAGATAGCTGGTATAATTCCACCGAATGGAAGACCCATAAGGAAGCCTTTTACTCCGAAGAATAAATTAGAGTACTTACGTCCGTATCTCTCTATTCCTACTTTATCTGCAAGCCATCTAACAAATGGACTTAAAGTGTTTACACGTTCGTCAGTAGCGTTCTTTCCCCGTCCTAACGCATTAGCGTGACCTGTCTGCATCCAGATGTATACCCAGATTGACACAAGACCTGCTATAATGTAGCCAGCTTCATGGTACACTGCAAATGAAAGTAGTATTGCAAACAAAGCTTCTGGAAGCCATGTTGCATATATCTTATCTAGAAGGTGGCTGAAAGGAAGTGAACCCCCAGCGTAACCCGCTAGAATTGCTGTTAATGGTATAATTAGTAGTTCTAACATTTTATCCTACCCTTCTGATTACTCTGTCATTAAAGTATCAAATATTTCTTTTACTTGATTTTTATTTGTAACCTCGTTGTTTTGTATCTTTTCGTAAACTAACGACTCTGTGAAAAAACATTTTTGGATAAAGTCGTGTACTCCATCAGCTATGCTAATTATAGTTGTAGCATCTAATTCGATAAAACCGTTTACAGTTTTCCAAACAATTTTATAAGCAGAATCATTCACAGCCTTTTCTCTTGCTCCTAGAATATTTGTTCTGGATTCTCTATTTGTCTGAATCGTAAGTCCGTTTAACTCTAATCCACCTACTTCTATCTCATACCTATGAGAAGCAAGAATTTTGAAAAGTTCATCTTTTGTGTAGTCAACTTTGACCCAGTTTTGTTTCCAAACATTTCCTTCTTTAACAGGAGTTCCTGAGGTATACTTACCATCTCCTAGAGAGGGTCTAGAGGTTGGTTGAATCTTTACGTACGTAGTATTACCTATTTCTAACTCTTGAAACCTTTTAGGTAACGATTTATTCTTATGTTCAGATTGTATCTGAGGTATTGTCATTGGGTACTTTACAACTGTGTTATCTTCTACTTTTGCATACATTTTTAACTCCTATTTTATAAATCCTCTTATAACTTCTACTAGACGGTCTGAGAAAAACATGTACTCTCCATCTGGTGAAAAACTAGCGTTAACTGGAACTGCCGCATATGTTTCTATGTCAAGTGATCCTGCCGCGTCGTGTGTTGCAGTTGATATATCTCCTTCTACAGTTAAATCGTATTTTGCAATATAAGACATACCGCTATTTATTCCTGTAAGGATAAGTGTTAAATCATCTGGCGACATCCAAATACCATAGAAAGCTGTGTCTAAAACCGTGTTAACATCTAAAGAGACGTCGTAGACTGCGGTAGAAACATCCCAGGCAGTGCTAAGGTTATAAGCCACAACTTTATGAGTAGTTCCATTATCTACAACATATAAAATTGTACCATCACTATTAAAAGTTATGTTATATTGTTGATGTATATTTGGGTCTGCGTTTAGATCAAAAGATTTTCCAAGGTCCAAAGAGGCTGTTGAAGGATCCCAAGCAGTACTAAGACTATATCGATCAAGATTGCCACTAGCTACCTCTGAAATAAACATCTTTGTACCATCATCTTTAAAGGCAATTCCTCTTGCAGGTGGAATAGAAGACAGTTCTTTGCTACTATTTCTAGTAGCATAGAGAGGATTCCACTCTACATCAGTTTCAAAGGTTCTGACTTTATTATTTGTGGTGTCAACAGTAAAAAATGTCACCCCGTCATCTTTAAAATACATTTGAGTTGTCGCATCGTCAAAAGATTCCATGTTATAATTACGAGGGTTTGAATTAGAAGCAGTAGAAACGTCCCAATTAGTAGACATAGTAAAGTGGTTAGCGATATCAGCATCGAATTTATTTTGAAGAATATAGAACTCCTCACCGTTGGGGTTAAATAATAAAGAAAACGGGGGCATTAGAATAGAGTTTAATAAAGGGATATCAAATCTTTTGCTACTGTTTTCTGTTCCTGTTGATACATCCCAAGCGGTGGTAAGCTCAACCGTGAAGATCCTGCGAGCAGTATTATCGCCTAAATAAACCTCTGTTCCATCGTCTTTAAAATCTAGACATATTATACCAGTGTCAAATGCACTTGTATCGAAATCATCTGCAGCAACACGTGTGATTGATCCACCAGAAAAATCCCAGGCAGTAGGAAGTGTATACTTTTTAATAGCGTCGTCCCCAAAATTGACAGCATAGACATCTATCCCATTATCCCTTATATAAAAATCATACGTCGGACCAAGACTAACGCTTCCTGCTACAATAGTTCCAGAAGAAGGATCCCAGGCCGTAGACAAACTGTAAGTATATACTTCATCATCCGAAGCTAATAAGTATAGTTCAGTTCCATCTGTTTTAAATCTAATAGCCTTAAGTGACAAACCAATGCCACCTGATGTAGCAAGTGTTTTTGAAGAATTATAGACAGCATCAGTTAAGTCGTACGGAGTACTTAAGTCGTATGTATAAATAACCGTACCATCTAAAAGATAAAAGGCATTGCCAGAATCTCCGAAAGCATCGTCATCAACGGCATCTGCCACTTCATGAAATGATAAAGATTTACCACCAGGATACGTCATTTCAGCAGGAGTATAAGAGACTTCACCACTGCCGCTATTTAACATTGATAAAAAGACGGACGAAGACATTAACTGAAATCCTCCCCGCTCAATAGACCCCTAACTGTTCCGTCATCATCCGCAACAAAGACGAGAATATCTGTACCCCCAGACGTTAACGTAGGAGCCGTTCCTCCTGGCCACTGATCAACACCTGTCCAAGTAATAGTATGGTCTCCTCCATTCACTAGTTCTAGGACGTATACTCTCGGTTTACCTGAAACTGGTGTGACATCGAGAGTAAAATTTCCAGAGGCTGTTACTTTTCTATATTCGTGTGTGTTCATATTCAAAGTAGTTGTACCAGAAGAGGGTGACACATCAGAATCTTGTAGTATTAAATCTGAATTTAAGGGAACTTCTCCTTGAGCTTTCCCTGTATTGTAAATAACTACGTCCCCATGGGTGTCGTTGTATGTATCTAACTCATCAATAGCAGCCTGGACATCTACAGCTGTTAAACCAGAAGAAGAATTACTGTAAACAATATCATTAGCATCTCCACTTAAATCTGCAATAGATTGAGCAGTAACAGTTTTTATATTGTCTGAATCACTTGTGTCTTGCACAACAACCTTATCAGTACTTTCAACGGTTACAGAAGTTAGGGAAGCCCCGTCTAGAGCTGCAGTGACATTAGCAGTGTCAGTTACGTCTGCATTGGCTTCGATATTAGACAGTTTAGTTTCTTCTGCTGTTGTGTATGAAGCAGTTGTAGCGTCCAGAATAGCGCTGTGAGCCTGAACGTCTGCTCCTATTTCAAGACCAAGGTTAGTACGTGCTGTAGCAGCGTTGTTTAAATCACTTAAGTTGTTTGTTACAGTAAGAAATAGGGACGTGTCTACTTCTCCATCAAGAGTACCTGCTGCATCATCGTATGTCCATTGAATAGTAGTAGTATCTTGTATTAAAGCTGCTACACGATCATCAATGTTTTCATTTTCTTCTGCTACAATCTCGTCAATAGCTCCTTGAACAGTAGTCGCTGTAAGACCACTGACAGAGTTATCATAGGTGTCAAAAGCATTGGCTAATAGAACGTCCTTAGTTACCTGTTTCATTGTGTCATTTTGCCATAGAAGAAGTAAATCGTCCGAATTAAACGGTGTGTCTGCTATGGGATACTGATCTGGCTTAGGCATTATGCATTTATCCTTCTATCGTTTGTGAATAACTGAGCATCAATTGGAAGATCGTCATCGTCTAACACAAAGGCTCCATTCTCATCTGTTAAAAACAAGTCTAACGTTTGATCTTGCTCTGGTCTAGCATCTGCTATTGGTGTAGGGTCATCAAAGTCTACAAAGTCTGGTACTCTAGCTAAAGGGTGTGTTACTTGGTTAAAACCTCCATCACTCTCACTTCTATGAATAAGGTATCCTGTACCAGGTTCAATAATCATCTCAGAACGAGGGAATTTAAATCCACTTCTGTCAGAAATAGCTTTACCAAAACTTCTGGTCGACTTACCTCCCACTGATACCCCCTGGCCTAATACTCATGTCCACTCTTTCTCTGTCCTCATCAAAGGCATCAGGAAGAGCTCTTAGATAATCGTTCTGTAACCTGTTTTTAGTGTTTTCATCAATACCAACTCTTTTTAAACTCATCTCATAACGTAACCATTTAACTACTAAAGGTAAGTACCTAGGAGGTAGATCTAGTTTTTGATAAGCAGCATTGACGTCCTCAATCTTCTTAGACACAAATAAGTTTAGTGTGTACGCAGCATTAGGAACAGGCCATAACTTTAAATTAACATTATTGTTTAGTCTTTCTGTTGCCCATAAAGTAGGTCTGTCAGAATTAGATTTATTAGGTATCTCATGGTACTCTCTTAAACCCCATCTTTTTATAGGAACTTCGTAGTTTTCTGTATCCTTTTTTATAGTAGCTTCTAGAACATCTTTAATACTTGTGTCTAATGTGTAGTCGTGATCTCCACTTGTTACAGCTTGTGTCGTTGTAGCTAGTTTGTTTAACGTTATATTCTTGTTGCTTAATTCAATAAGGATGAGGTTTAATTCTCTTCTAGCAGATTTAGCTTCGTTACCACTTGTGTGTTCTCCACCAAGATTCTCTAACGCAGATTCAATAATCTCATCTACGTCTAAAGTAAAGTCTGTTGTTCCGCTAGTCGTGCTAACCATTAAAGAATCTCCTCGTTCGCATAAAACTCATCCTCTGCCACCGTAACAACGTCAGGATGCTCTGTGGCGTTCCCTTCCTCGTCATAGGTCGTAAGATCATCACCGACTATTAAAGCGTACTTGTGAAGCGTGTAGCTGTCATCTAGGGCTGTATAGGCTGGATTGTCATCAAGCGTACCCTCTTCATCAATAACCAACTGCCTAGGAATATTCATTAGTTCAGCATACTCTGCTTTGGTCAGCGTTGTCGTTGCTTTCAGCTTCTTACGGCTGTACTTATAACGCGTTATAGAACCAGTGAGTTGGTTGTTCTGCCAATCCCAATCCTTAGCGGCTTCTTCTGTGTCGAATATAATTGCTTTCATGTTATGTTATCCCAAAGTAAGAGTTAATATTTGCTTCTATGTCTTCGCGGTTTGCTGTTTGATCACTGTCAAAGAATATAATCTCAGAAAATGGTTTTTCTGAAAAGAACGCGGTAGCCCCAGAAATAGAACCTGTATCAATATCTATCGCACCAACATCAGAATTAACATCGTTGTTAATCACAGAACCATCTACACTTATATCAGCTACAGTCCCGCTATCGGTTAAGCTAATTAATGTCACATTTTCATCAACTGTTACTGTATCTCCAATAGTTCTGCTTGCCCCTGATGTATCTCTTTTGAAGAAGCGATATTTTGTTGTATTAACTGGACCAAGTAAAGCACTTTGACCTGCACCAGAAAATGATAATAGTCTGTCTTGTGATGTAGCACTACCTTCAAAATCCATTACTATAAAGATACTGTATGGGTTATCAGTCCCCGTTAATAATGAGTCACCAACAGAATCTATATCTAAGAAGGTATCAACGCCATTCCCTTTAAGTGCGGCATTACCATTGGTATCTGTTATCCCTGCACCATCCTCAACAATCAATGGCTGATTAGATGCTGTTGTTTGTAAAGCATCTTTTGATGTCAGCATATTCTCAAAGCCAAGGCGGCTGTAATCGCCTGTAATGACAAAGTCGGACGTTCCAACAAGGTCAACAACGCCTCCGCCAACACTATTTAGCGTCCATTCATGCTCAACCGTTGTTTTATCAGTGCCATATATCTTTAAGTCACGTATTGCGTTATTGCCCTTAAACGAATTACTTCCAATACTCGCACCAATAGTATGAAGATACGCCTTATTTGCGTCTGCTGGTTGTGTTCCTACTTGGCTGGTATGCGAGGGTATTGTCAAAGAAACACCATCGAATAATACTTGTGTAGGCGCAGAGTTATCGCCCCCATATGTTACATCAATTTCATATTCAACATCGTTCTCTAGCGTATAACCAATGTCAATATCGTAATACCGTGACTGCGTTATGCTTGTCCATCTATTAAACACACGTATCTGATCATTGGCTGCAAAGTAAATGTCATAGCGATAACCATCGCCATCAATTAACCCGAATAAACCTTGAGAGCCAGACACATTGTTTTTATGAACATACTTGAATGTGACACGTTTATTAAGCAAGCCATCAATAACATTAGACGCAACCGCATATGTGTTTGTTGCCGCTTGGTCTGTGGGAATTAATCCTGAGTTATTCGTAGGCACACGCTGGTCATACCATGCTGTTACAAAACTATCAAACCCCTGCCCTGTAAATAGTGCAGGCGAACCGTTGACTGTACCATCGTTACTTCCTATTTGGTCTTCCCAGTCTGCGTTTGTGTTGCCGCCCCCAATATAGTAAAGCTCTGTCGCTTCACCTTCGTTTATACGCACGTTTTTTATAACAGCATTTGCGGAGCTTGTAGGTCTTCCTACATATTCAACTGAGATTTTCCCACAAGCGTTTGACCCTTCTGGATTTCCATCTACTGCTAAATCATAGCCTGTTCCGTTCCATACTAATTCAACTTCATACTTAGTATTTTTAGATAAATTGAAGCTAAAGTTCCTAAAGCCCCCACTTTCAAATACAGTTAATCCTGAGGAAGCGTTTGTTTGTATTGTTTCACTGTCAGTATTACTATAAAACAAGTTTCTGTTTTCAGTATTATCTGTCGTTACTAATGTAAATGCTATGCTTTCAACTTCTACTTTTGTCGTAAATGCAACATTATCGTTTACGCCATCAAAATACATAGCATTATTATACAACGCCTGAACACCCGTAGGTACTACCCAATCAAGCATAGTATCATTGTCAATCTCTGCCGCACTGAAATCCTGCTCCGCATCATCACTTGATCTGCGAACACGCACAACATCGCCGCCGCTGTTAAGCTGCCTTAGGCTATAGGCTGCCGATGCTCCTGAATATGTGTCTAGAAAAGATGGGACAATGCTTCCACCACGTTTATATCTTCGTAGCGGGGACAGCATAGTACTTCCCATTGCGTTAAACATTGCAACCATGTTTTAAATGTATCCTTGAACCTTAGCGTTATCTGTCGTACCAGTCTTAACAACTCTTATGTAAGTCCATGGCCCGTATAATAC
>LFUF01002132.1_pt1 | contig 33621 bp, 45 predicted proteins | sample 633261 | NCBI WGS metagenome assembly LFUF01 (sample SAMN03781032, study PRJNA287316) | hypersaline lake metagenome | isolation source: virus filtrate of water collected from the Namib Desert Hosabes playa | place: Namibia | collected 2013
AAATGCTGGACGACATAGAATGGGTTCAAAGTGAAATTGAAAACGAACTCATGCGAGAGGTTCTAAAAGCAGTTGAAAAGACGGCTTTTGATGGAAATGGAGCAGGACAGGAGCATAACGGGGTAGCTAATACAGCCTCCGCTTTTGCTGCCGGAGCTTTTGCTTTAGCGATTGACAATGCCAATGAGGTTGACGTCTTAACAGTTGCAATCAATCAAATTAGAGTAGCCCAGGAAATGGACGCGGAGCCTAATTTTATCCTCATGCACCCTACGGATATTACTAAACTATTAACTATCAAAGTTGGGGCTTCTGACAAGAGATATGTAGATAGATTAGTTCAAGTAGGTAGAACTTTAATCCTAGATGGTATCCCAATTTTGCCTACTACTCTAGTAGCGGTTGGGGATTATTTAGTGGGTGATTTTAATTTAGCCTTATTGATTACCCGTACTGGAATGAGATTTGATATTGGTTTAGATGGGAATGATTTTACCGAAAACATGAGAACGGTTCTAGGTGAATGGAGGGGTCTTACAGTTGTTAAAACTAATAAGCGATCCGCTTTCGTTTATGGTGATTTTGCAACGGACAAAGCAGCCTTAGAAACAGCCTAAATTGTTTTTAGTAACCTTCTTTAATTAGGAGGTTACTTTTAAAATATTTGATAACTTAAATTTTAATAAAGTGAAATACTCTAAAAAACAGAAAGAAACGCTAAACATAGTAACAGTTGAGGGACTACCAGTTACTAAAAATGGAAAGCCTCAACATTTGATAGCAGGCAAAAAGTTTGAGGTTACAATAGAAACTGCTGATGCACTTGTAAAAAGTAAGCAGGCTAAAATTGTTTCCGGTACTAAAGATGCCTCTAAAGAGGATTAAACCAAACTAAAAAGTAGATTAATGGCTTTACCAAATATAAATAATAATGATTTTTCTGGATGGGTTAAAATTGTAACTAATTCATTTAAGCAAGCAGATTTAACTAGTTATATTGAAACTTTTAGGGAGCAGTATTTAAGAAGTATTATTGGGAATGCAGCTTTTTATAAGATCGAAAATGAAACTAGAACAAAATGGACTGACTTGTTAGATGGAGTTAATTACAAAAACTTTAACAGCATCCAGGATTATTTTTACGGTTTAAAACAGCCATTAATCTACTTTATTTATTTTGAATATGTTAGGGATAATTTTATAAGCACCCAAACCGGAAAAGTTAAATCCTCCTCAGAGAATAGCACTAATTTAAACCCTGAAGCTACCCTAAATTTAGCACGATCCCGCTATAATAAAGCAGTGCAACTAATTAATAATTCACTACCCAATTTTTTAGAAACCTACAAAGAAATTAAAACCCATATCACTAATTCAGTTGATAATTTAGATAACACCTATACATTAACGGTTAGTAATACAAAATATTTAGAAGCTAATGATACATTAAAGATTAGCAATGTATCTTATGATGTACAATCAATAGTTGAGGATGCTTCTATAGTGATTGATGCAGGACAAACCGGATTAGATTTTAACGGAAGTGATGCAATTTGGGAGCCTTTTGAGGATGTGGATTTTTGCATTTTAGAATATTGTGGAATATGAAGTTAACAGTTGACATATTAGATGATTTTATAAGTTCTCTTTATTTAGGAGGTGCTATAGATGCTTCCTCAAACGATGGAACAAACACTATTATAGAAGTTCCTTATACCTACCATGCCAGGGAGGGGATGACTATTAGCATTGATTTAGGAAGTTATGAAATTATATCAGTTGTTAACAACGTGTCTATTACACTATCAGGAGTTATTAATGATCCAATAGCCTATGAAATCCCTAAGCCTAAATATTTTCACGGTACTCCACTAATGGTAAACGCTAATCATATATCAGGGGCAAAACCGGATGATAAAGTACCTATGATTTATTTGTATGAGATCATTAGAGAAGTTGATAAATCGGAAAATAGTAGAGTTAAAAAGGAAGCAGATTTAAGGCTATTCTTTTTAGATGAAGCTAATTTTTCAGAGTGGACTACAAATAACCATTATTCTAAAAGACTATTAGGACTAAATAATTTAGTGGACAAGTTTATAGAATCTGCTAAAAAATATTCATGTTGTTTCTACTTATATGAAACTGATTTTACCCGGATAAACCATGCTAATTGGGGTATCTATCAAAATAATCAGGGACATATTAAGAAGGTTTTTGATGATGATTTAACAGGAGTTGAATTGGATTTTACCCTTCCATTAATAGAATGTAATTAATTTGTAACCTTTAAATAAAATGAAAAATGGAATTTTGTGCATGTAATGGAACCTTAAAAAATACAGGGGTTCCCGCTAAACAAAGAGTTGTAGCTTCCGGTGTGTTACTGGTGGCTGTTAGAATGAAGGCAGACGATGGAACCTTAAACCAAATCGCTAATGATGCTACTTTGGACCAGGCTTTCATTGATGCTTTAATTAACAATGAGGATGATTCTAAAAGATGGTATCCAATTGGTCAGTTCAAGAATCAGGAGGATGTAAGAGCAGACCCGCAAACGGAGAGTTTCAATGATGGGTCTAGTATTATTACTCAACAAGGCGTAAGGACTTTTACCGGGTGGTTGATCAATTACGCTCCTGAATATCTGGATTCTTTAGAAGCATTCAAGTGTTTTGATTTTGGACTATACGTTGTTGATACTTGTGGTGCTTTGATTGGATCACTTTCTAAGGATGGTACAAAGCTAAATCCTATTCGAGTAAACTCTAAAAGCTGGAACCCTACTTATGTGAAAGCAACTCCTACAGTTTCCGCTAAAGTTCAATTGAGCTTTGAATTTTCACAGCTTGAAAAGGACAAGGAACTAAGGGTGATTAGTGAGGACGAAACCACGGCTAATTTATTAGAAATTGAAGGCCTTACACCCCTAAAAGCTGATATATCTGGAGAAGCAACCACGGGGTTTGTGGCTGCTATCACAGTTGATTATGATATATTTTTAGAATCTGAAAAGGCTAAAGTTATTGGATGGTTGATAGGTGATTTTGCAGTACAGAACAAAACTACTAATTCAAGTGTAACAATAACCAGCGTAACGGAAGCACCGGAGGGGACATATACTTTTGTTATCCCTGCTCAAAGCGCAAGCGATGTTTTGGAGCTAACAAATGTTAAAACTTCTGGACAAAAGCCGGGATTTGGTTTGAAGCAGACTATTAATATTCCTTAAAATCTAAATTAGATTATTATGAAAAAGATAGGAAACACATCGTTTAATGAAGAGGCAGTTAAGAATATGACCCTAAAGCAATTCATCAAAACTTATGAGGAGTTGCTAAAGGGTCAAAATCTTGAAGAGGTCTATAACCAATTAAAGGGTAAATCTCCAAATTCCTAAATGTTAGAATGGGGGCGACTAGGTGATTTAGTTAAAAATGGTAGGAGGTTATCTTATGATGATAGCCTTCTATTTATTTTTTCAATGGATCATATACAATTGTTTGCAATTGAACTAAACACCGGGAGTCCTAACATTAAAGAGTATGGCCAATTATTCCTGCATGGAATTGATTCTAAGGGAATATTACTCAGTAAAATTGGGGGAGATTATGCACCCAGGACTATAGAACTAAAGGAGCTACAAAATTTGCCTTTCAACCATATTACGCTTTATGATGAGGGTGATTTTTATAGGTCTTTTGACATCAAAGTGAACAAAAAATCATTCACTATAATTGCAGATTCAGCTAAAGAAGATGAGGATTTAACCGAAAGATGGGGAGATAACATAATAGGTTTAACAGATGAAAGCATTAGCAAACTTAATATCGAGGTATTACCGGAACTTATTAAATACATTCTTAGCGAGTTACTACACTAGTTTAGATGATATGCCAATCCTAAATTTTAATAGATGCTTGTGTGGTGAACTCGAATTTTTGAGTAAGAATAATTACTGCAGTTCTGCTAAAGCATCTAAAATATGGGAACACCTTTTCAATACCTACATTAAAGAACACGGATTACCCGAGAGCTACACTAGCTATATTGAGAAAATGAAAAAGGCTTTAGCTCATTATGAAAAAGCATATTCTGGTAAAAAGTGGGAGATTGTCAAAGCACGAATTTATGAGGCTGAAGCAATGCAGTTTTTAACAGGTGAAACGGAGGACATTAAATTAACTTGTGCTAAAATTAGCAAGTTCTTAGGCTTCCCGGTTAGAGCTAATGAAGTATCAGTTAATGATTTTTACAGTTATATAAAATTAATGAGTAATGGCTAAGAGTAAACCAATTAAATATAGTCAGATTGCAGAGCCAAAACTTTTTGATCCTCTAAAAAAGGAAATTGAAGAGGTTAATAGTCTGTTAAAATTAACTGAAGATAACCTAAAAACTATCATTTCGGAATCTGCCAAAATAGCTAAATCTACTCCTTTAGATTCATATAAGAATTTGAGCAAAGTTGAAAAAGGGATAAAAGATACTACCGAAGCAGTACAGGAATTAGACAAGATAGAAAAGGATAGAGCTAAACTAGAGGCAAGAAAAAAGCAGTTAGAAAATGATAGTATCAAAAGAAATTTTGAGCTAAAAGAGGAGATTAGGCTACAAACAAAAGAGCTAAGGGATAATGCCAAAGCAGCTAAAGCTTCCGGTAATGCTTATGAGGTTCTGAAGAAATCAACTAATGAGGCACAGTTAGAGGCCAAAAGATTAGCTGCCGAATTTGGGGCTAATTCTAAACAGGCTGAAGGAGCTGTCAAGGAGTTTGAAAGGTTAGACGATCAATTGAGGGCTGTTAATGAAAGGATGAGAGATGGTAGAAGAGACGTTGGCAGATATGAATTAGGGACTAGAAGATTAACGGGTGCTTTCAAAGCCTTTGCTAGTGCTACAATCGTTCTAAAAGTATTTGAACTGCTAGGTACTTCCATCCAAAATAATTCAGAAGGTGCTGCCGAATTTGAAAAGGTAATGGTTAGGCTAACCACTTTTATTGAGGTGTTTGGCAGGAGATTTGTTGAAATACTCCCTATAATAACTGCTAAATTTGATCAGTTAATTTTGTCTTTTAAAATTGGTTTAGCAGAATTGAAGGGCTTATTTGGTTCAAATAGTGATGAACTAAGCAAGCTGAAAAAAGAGTATGAGGAGGTTTCTAAAATAGCTGATAAAGATTTAGCAGGGGCTTTCAAAGGATTGGGAGAAGAGATAGAGGATTTAACAGCTAAAAAGATTAAGCTAATTGATGATACTATAGCATATCGGAGGGAAATTATTGGTGTGCAAAGGGATATTGCTAAATTAATTCCTACTCAGGAAAAATTAAGAGCACAGTTTGAGAATGACAGAAATAGTTTAGAAGAGCAAATAGAAGCGGGTCTATTATTTAGGGAAAGCCTCCAAAAAACACAGTCATTAGAAGAGCAAATAGCATTAAAGAAACTGCAATTAGCGGAGCAAAATGCTAAAGCAAACTCTGTAAATTTAGAGGCTCAGGAAGCATTAGCAGAAGCTACGTTAGCATATAATCAATTAGTTGCAGATCAGGCAGCCGAACTAATAGGAGTTGAAAAAGAGATACAAAGAGCAAGAGACGATTCAACACAACTAAATTTAGACTTCTATATAGATGATTTTGATAATAGAAAGACAATAAATGAAAGGATAATTGCGGATGAAACCCAAACTTTTGAAAAAAGGAGGCAGCTACTAAAAGAGAACCAAAGGTTTACAGAGGAGACATTTAGATTAGAGGAGGAAGCACTAAATAAATCTTTAGAGGAAAGAGGTAAAGCTACTCTAAATTATGATGAATTAGTTTCAAATTCGGCGGAACAAAACGCAAAAATTGTTAGGGAATCAGGGATTAGTGAAGATTTAGCTATTAGGGTTTTGGAAGTAATTAGAGAACGTAGAATGTTCCTACAGGATAATGCAGAGGCTCAAAGGGATTTGAATAAGGCTGAAGATGAATCTAGGCTAATTCAGTCTGATATAATTTTACAAAGAGAAGCACTAAACAAGCTAGATAAAGAGGGAGTTGATCTGAATTTGGTTTTGGAATCACTAGCTAATAAACGAGTTCAAAATGAGATTGATAATTTAAGACTTAGATTAGCACTTGCTAAAGACGGTTCAGCAGAATTTTTAGCGGTTAATCAGGAGTTAAATGAGAAACTATTAGAGCAGGATCAACAGCGATTGAATAAAGAAAAAGACCTTCAGGCTAAGAGAATTGAATCAGTTAAAGAAGGTGTTGAACTGTTAAATGACTTATTCCAGCAGCGATCAGAAAAAAGAATTGAGAGTATTGATAAGGAACTTGAAGCGGAAAATTCACGTGCTGAAAGACTACAAGAATTAGCAGAACAGGGTAATGAAGATGCACAAAGGAACCTCGCCATAACTGAAAAAAGGCAAGCGGAGTTAGAGCTACAGAGGCAACAACAATTAGAAAGACAGCAGAGAAGTGAACTGGCCTTATCCGCTATTCAGTCTTATAGCGAAAAAGTACAAGCAGGTGATCCAAACCCTTTAGCCTCTACTATTTCGGACATATCAGTTCTTAGAGCTTTTATTAATTCGTTGCCTTCCTTCTATGAGGGTACTGAAGATACCGGAAAGGTAACTAATCCCCTGGATTCTAAAGGAGGAAGGTTAACAGTTCTACATGATAATGAACGGGTAATTGATAAGGCAAATAACAAATTAATTGGGCAAATGTCGAATAGAGAATTAGCACAATTGGCGAGTAAAGAAAGAATTAAAGCTAAAGAATTTCAAAGCTTTGAACCTTTAATAAATGAGGTTAAGAACCTTACTAAAATAACACAAAATAAACCCGTGTATTTAGGTACAGATTATGATAATTTAGCGGATGCTATTATTAGCAAAGTTAAAAAAGGATCAACTTTAGAAAAAACACATAAAAGAAATGGAGGGATTTGGGGATAATGGGAACTACTATTAACATAAACGGAAAACAGTTAAACCCTCCAAAAGGCTTTTTTGATGTGGGAGTGAAGGCCTCATTTGGTGAAAATATACAGGCTAATTTAACTACCGAAGAGTTCACTTTTATTTTAGAGGCATATCAGGAGATAATTGATTGGATTGCACAAGGTCAAAACAATGGAGTTGGGATATTTGAGGGAGTGCCTTTTTCAATCATTAATTCTGATAGCACTAATAATGCTACAATATTTAAGGGGATAATTGATCTTCAAAATAATGCTTCAATCCAGCCCAATTTAAAGCAAATTAATGCTAAACTAAGACAGGATGAAAGCCTTAATCAACTGGATGAACTTTTAGAACCTTTAGATTATGGCTATTTAAAAAAGATTGGTTTGATTAATTCAAGTGATTATATTGATATTAATTATGTAGTCAATAAACCGGATAATACACTAGAAACTATTACAACGTTAATAACTATTTACCTTCTCAGTAAGCAATTGGCGGATAGTGTAAAAGAGATAGGTGAAACGGTGGCCACAGTTTCGGGTATATCAGCTTCAGGAGTGACAGGCCCGGTCGGAGCGACTATATATTCAATAGCAGTAGCAATCTTACAGGTTGCTTATTCAGCTACTTTGTTAGTTTTAATAATTGATTTTGGCACTGACTTAATAAATAATTTAGTTCAACCTTTAAGAACTCATAAGGGAATTTCTTTAAAAACCTTATTAGAAAAAGCATGCACTCATATAGGATTTAGCTTTAACTCTACTATTGACGACCTTGAAAAAATTGTCTACTTACCTAGCAATCAAAATTTAGATGAGTTTGGTTTAAAAAATATCCTTCAAAAAGAGGGTTCTATAACTGAGGGGATTCCTAATACCCTGGACTTTGGGTACACTTGCAAAGAAATGTTTGAAGCTGCAAGGAATATTTTTAATGCCAGGTTTGCGGTGTTAAATAATGTAGTTGAATTTCATTCTATTAATTCTGCTTTTTGGTTAAAAGATTCTGGTTGGATAAAGCCTAACAATCAAAAAGAAATTGCTCAAAGATCATTTCGTTATAATACAGATGAATTAAAATCTTCAATACTTATTAGTTTTCAAACAGATATCACAGATCAATACACAATTGATAATTATAAGGGAACTTCTTATCAAGTCCTAACAGATGCAAAAATTACTAATGTTGAGCTAAACAAAACAATTAAAGGACTAGACAGGGTGCAAATTCCTTTTGCTTTAGGTAGTAGAAAAGATGATCTAAATTATTTTGAGCAATCATTGTTAGGTTTAGCAAATTTATTTGATTCTTTAGCTAATGTATTTGGGGGAAATAGTAATTTGGCTTCTAAAATTAAAACCAAAATAGGAGTGCTGGAGGTTAGCAATAATAGCCACAATTTGCCCAAATTACTCTACATTCAAAACGGTAAAATACCCTCTAATTACCGGGATTTACTAAGTGCCAAAACGCTCTGGAATAAGTATCATAATGAAAAATCTTTTGTTGAAAATGGCTATAGCAGGCAAAGAAGGTACTATGAGAATGAAACTATCCCTTTTCGGTTATCAGACTTTGTAAAGCTGTTAAATAATTCGTATTTTAAGGATGAAAATGGGAAGGATGGAAAAGTGACTGAGTTAGAATGGAACTTCACAAAGGATGAAGCAATAATAAGCTATTGGATTGAGGAGGTATACACAACCAATTTAATTGAAACTAAAATAGAGCCGGAATGATGCACAATGACCTACAAAATAAAGTAGAGGATTTAAAATCCTTAATGGATACCCAATTAGCAGAAGCTAAAAAAGGCCTGGATAAATTACCTGAAGGAGAGCTAAAGCATAAGCTCAATTTACTGCTAAAAGAAAGTTCTAAAGGTAAAGTTGATACTAAAACAGCATTATTAAAGCTAAAAAATATTCTAAAAGATGCCAGTTAATATAGACTTCTACGGGTTCAAATGTTGGAACCAATTAAAAAACGGGGAGGACTTTGATCTAAACACCTCTGATTTTACTCCTAATTTAGTGGGCAATGTAGGTGAAAAAGTAAAGGTTGAGTTCAAGATAAAAGTTACTCAATCAGCTTTTGCCAGTGCCGTTGATGAGTGGGAGATAGTTAACACGGTAGGAATTAAAGAAATCCGTAGAAGTTCGGGATCATTCCTAGATGATGATATCCAGGTGGGTGATAAATACGAGTTTTTTGCAGATTGGGAGAATAGAAAGTCTGGAAGTGCTGAATATTTTGGAACAGTTGAATCTATTAGCAGTGATGGGAAGATAATTCAATACTCAGTAGATTCATTAACTGATAGCACAAACGGAACTGTTAGCAATGTTGGCCTTTCATTTGATCAAAGAAACAGCACTAATATTAACACTGCTTTATTTCTAAAATTTGGATTAATAGAAAATGCTGAAAACTTTAATTTCATTTCTAAAACGTCTCAAAATCAACAAGTGTATTATAGGGGTGATCTAACTATCCTTAATGCAGATGTGGAAAGGGTAGCGGAATCAATAGGCAATATTAAAGCCTGGGTTACGGGTTCGGCAACGTTTGAAATTAATTCACTAGAAACAGATTTTAACGATGCTGAATATATTATTAGACATGAATTTGTAATTAATCCATTTTTCATTTTAGGGTACAGGCAATTTTTAAATAATGACAAGCTGCCTCCACTTTTTGAGGGGTCTAATTCTCTAAAATATTCGGCATTATGTGAACTAAGAAAAACACTTAGCAATACAGGATCGAGTAAGCAGAATATTTTTAATGGATTGGATGGTTTTGTAGGATGGTACAATGAGAACTTTAACGGTTTAGCTCCTGATTATGAAATAGTATCAATAAATTATGAAGATGATGCTAGTGGCGATCCTCTAACGTCTGTCAATATTAGTGCATCAACTAAGATAACAATTGAAGTTAGCAAAAAATCCGGTGATATTGTAGACTATAATTGCGGAGCTTATTTAATTACTCTTCCAACTTCTGAAGATCAATATGAGGATACTTTAACGGACTTAGAGTATAATTTTATAAGACGTTCAAGGACTTTAACGAGTCCAACTACTTCAGGAACCGGGATAGCAACATCTTTAAGCAGTGGTAACTTAATTATTGAGTTTAAAATTGATTATACTACATCAGAAAAATTAAGGTTAACACCCGACAATGAATTTTTATTATCGGTTCAGGTTGAAGATGATAATTTAAGTTCGGGAAGTTCTGACAGAGTTATGCTTCTATGTGACATTAAAAATTACATAGAGGATAATTTCATAGATGGTTTTGTCAATGTAGATACTTACAATTTCTTGCAGCATGGAGAATTTTTAGCGGACACGGAGGGCAATTCAAGTATAGAAACATCTAATGAGGACGGAATTTTATTGAATGCCTTAATTGGAGTAGATACAACTAAAGAGGTTGTTATTAATTCTATTAAAGCTAAACTTTTAGCCTATGATGGAAGCAATAGTTTTGAATTAGATAGCTATGATTTTAACATCGGAGAAGTTGAACTAATAGGATTAATCCAACAAATTAATTTAGATACCCAAAGGGGCTACCCTTTAAAAACAGGAGATGAATTTAATTTAGTTAAAGTTCAAACATCTAATTTGGATGGGGATTTTCAAAACTTTGTTGTCCAATTGGGGCAGAAAATTAAATGGCAGGATTGGGTATTAAATCCTAATGTTCCGGCCTCATTTTTTGATAGCTCAAAACCCAATAATAACCTAAATTTCAAATCATCTAATTATTCAGATGAAAACAGCTACAAGATATATTTAGTTTTAGTTATTAATGTTACTGGATTAGATGCTTTAGGGAAGGTTAATACCGGAGATTTCATAAATTACGGTGATCCTATAATAGTTAATGACTATGACGAATCTTCAGACGGAGTAACCGGAATTATTGAGACATTTGACCCAACTACGGGTAATTCATTGGATGGGAACATTCTATTTAACGGGCAAGATACCTTATTCAAAGCGACTTTTGAAAATGCCGGATCAATGGAGTATGGCATACATAGGATTGAACCTTCACAAAATAGTGGTGATGGAATTTTAGAATTATCCTCAGTAGTTGACCAATTTACACCTAATTTATTAAAGCCTTTAGCGGGTGAAACTAAGCTAAAATTTACTAAAGTTGGAAGCGATTTAACGACTGAATGTTTAATTGATGGTAGCCTGTTAACTGAAGGTATTAAATATAAATTGTCTGCGAGGGTGGGAGTGTTACCTTTAGACCTATCAGATGCTTTTGATATATTAGCTAGTAATACAAATAATAATAACGCTTACATTCCACAAAATGAGTTTTAATCCAGTTCGATCACATAGCAAGCCAGTAATAACTTTTAATGGCATTAATCAGTTTTTGAAAGGAACCTCTCCTTTTGGTTTAGCACATAATGAAAGTTGGGCGGTTAGGTTTTGGTTTAAACCTGTTTTAGGAAGTATTATGGCTATAATTACAGATCAGGAGCAGGGAACGACAAAAAGAGGGGTACAGATAAAGGTTGAAGCAGCAGGAGAGATTAGCGTATTAATTAGCCACGATGCAGATGCTACACCTGATCAGCTAGTTGTACAGGCAGAAACAACAATTTTTAGTAATGATGGGCAGTGGAATTACGGGGAGGTAGAGTGGACAGGAGCCACGGGGACACTATCTGATTTAACAATAAAAATCAATGAGGTTAGTTCTCCTTTCACTGAGACTATTGATAATGACATATCAGGAGGGATTATAAGCACAGAAAATATAAGAGTTGGGGTGGATACTTCTGAAAGTTCATCATTTTTTGAAGGTGAAATTAGTTCAATCCTTATAGAAAAATCAGGAAGTAATCACGTATTCTTAGAACTCTATGAATCGGCCGAAATTATTGCGCTCGATTCTGAGAAAAACAACAATCATAGCTTAGAAGGTGCAGAATGGTTATTAGCACAATCAGGCTGTAATGATTCGCTGGCTAGTAATCCGGCAGAAACGGGGTTAGCGCAGTTGATTGATAGGGAAATAAACAGTTATAAAATATTCAATACTAGCGATACTGGTACATCTATTACTGAGCAAAACTATACAGGGGATTTTGATATAGAATTTGTTATTGGAATATTTTCTATACCTAATACAGGCGTATTTCTCACATCAAAAAACACGACTTTAGGTGCATTTCGTATAGATGCTGATGGAACTGTTAAATTTGCGAGTGGTGGTACTTATTCTTTTTCCCCTAAATACACAATAGGAACAATTGACACAATTCGCTATCAAAGAGTTGGTAATCAAATGACGGTAACTACCGCAAATGGAAGTGAAACAAAAACAGTCACAACAAATACAATCAACTTTAATAAGATAGGATTTCCAAACTCAACCTGGTCGGCTAATATGGTTGTGTTTGATGTTAGAAATAATTCAACTTCAATTTATGACGCGGTAAGAAATATCGGTTATGGTGTAATTGAAGACCCCAACAATGCGGGCTTTGATTTAATAGGTAAAGCAATCCAAAAATTTCTCAAAATCGGAGGCGTTCAAAAGAAATGGAACATCATCAGCAATACTTATTTTGAAACTACCGACACGCTTACAGCAAATGAATTTGCAGTATTTTTCGTGATTGATGGATTGGCATTATCAGCCCTTACAGATGCAATATTGCTAGATGCGAGGGATTCTGATAATGTAGGAATATTGCTGCATATCAATTCATCCGGCTATCCTGAAATTCAGTACAATACGCAAGACGTGGCAGCTAGTAGTGTACTAGATGATGCTATCCAGGTTATCACTTTTTGGGCTACGGATACGGATTTGAAGATTAGAATCTACGGTGTAGAAGTAGCGACAGCCACAAAAACCGGAGGCAGCATAACAGCAACGAACTTTATCACATTATTTGCAGAAGCGTTCGGCACGAGAGCAAATTATTTTGAGGGGCAATGTGCTAAGGTTTTGTTTAAAAATAAGTTAGTTGATTTAGTTAATGTAGAAAAAATAGAAGATTATTTAACAGAAAATTACTCAATATGACAAATTCACAGGTAAGAAAAGAGCTAAATTCTAAGGGAATATATTTAGCAGATATCACTAGACATAAATTTACACATCCTTTTATAAGTGTTCCTTTAGAAGCTTATGAAATGAGGATAATTGATTTTATTAATGGTCACCCTGATTTAACTCCAGATGAAAAGGAGAGCTTTATAACTGAGTTTGTTAATAGTTTTGCTATAAAAGTAGTTGAGGAAGCAGAAGGCATAATCAATGAAATGGTATATAATGAATTAACTTTTAAGGAGCTTGCTATTTTAATGGCTAATGAAAGTTCAACGTACTATTTAATTAGTGATCCTAAAATAAAATTTAAGTTGGTTGAGGTTCCTTTGTACTACAACTTTGAAGGCAAAAGAAAAAGATTTGAGAAGATAGGTAAAGGGTTTGATCCTCCGTTTTTTACTTATGAAGTACACGGAAACGCTTTTAAACAATTTTTATCAACATGAGCGGAGTAGTAATTAAACTAGAAACAAACCCCATTAGATATATTGAAAAGGTTGAGGAGGGTTCTTTGATCTTTTGCCCTTGTGACTTTCGTTGTGACTTTGAGGAGAAAGTCTTTGCGGATGCTTCAGGGGATGGGATTAAAAATGATGTAACCGATTTTTTTTTTAAAAAGATTGTAGCTAGTGACACAGTCACGATTGAATTAATAAAAGATGGTTACTCAGTAGCAACTATAATCAATGATGATTATGGAACCTACTATAATGGATTTACTAATTACCCTCTGTACGTAGGTTGGTTAGCGGACTGGACATTAATCTATAATGCTTTTTCCGGTGGACGTTATCAAGTTAAAGTTACTCAAATTATTTTAGGGGAAACCTCCACTTTCTTTAGTAGGTATTTTAGATTAAATTCTTATGATGATCTTTCCGCAAATGGAACTATCAAAATTGAAACTACTCAGAAGGGATCAATAGCAAATAGTGAATTTAACTTTACTAACCTATTACCGGAAGGGTGGAAAACATCAATTAGACTACTTGGCGAATTTGGTAAAATGCAGCCCACTTTAGAGCGGGATATTTACCAGGATACTAGTTTTAGAGAAGTTCAAAATAGGGATCAAATAATTAGGGCTTATACGCTAAAGGCTAACTTAGTCCCGGAATCAATTCAGAATAAACTAGCCATTACGGATATGTTAGCTAATGAAGTATTTATAACTTCCTATGATGTCCTACAGGAAAAGAAATACACTAAATTTCCGGTTGTCCCTGAGAGCTTTGAAGAGGTTAGATACGACGGTTTAGGGAATACTCATTTTGAAATTAGGTTTAGTGATAGACAAAAGAACATAATAAAAAGCAATGTGTAAATGGCTGCTAGTGACCTATTAAACCATATTTATGAACACTGGATAGAGTATACAACTGCTGCTCTAGCGGGTGGAAGTTCTGCTTTTGGCGTAAAGAGGATTACGGATGCTAAACAAGATCAAAAAATAAAAGCTTTGGAACAAGCCATTTTAGATTTAAAATTACTGAGTCCTATGGCTGCTAAAGATATTCAAGCTAAAAATTTAGAGCAGGATAAAAGGTTAAATAGTTTATTGGAAAGTAACTTAACTATTACTAATTCTATAACCAGACTAGAGGAAGCACTAAAAGCAAACTCCGAAAGGGATTTAGCTCATAGGCAAGAAATAAGGAACTCAATATTAGATATTAAATCTAGTATAGCCATGATGATTGAAGATAACAGGGTAACAAGAAAAGAGATAATAGAGCTTTATAAACAAAAATAATATGGATATTGTAACCAATTTATTAGAGGTTTACCCACTGCATACAATTAGTGAAATGCAGATACAGGGGAAACACTTATGTTACGTACTGGAGGATACATTAAGGCCTTCAGGAATTAAGGTAAAGAGGTGGACTGCCCTCCCACGTACCGGGATGAGTGCATACTATAAGATAGGAACCCGGTTTAGTCCTTCATTTGATAGGGAAATGTTATCTATCTATAATCAAAAAGACGGTGTTACTATTAATTTTGGAGGAGTTTCATTTGTATATGCCATGTTCCACGGGGGCAATACACATTTAAATACTGAAGGGTGTCCTCTAGTTGCATATGATCTTAGTAAATTAAGGAGGGTTAAAATGCAGTACGCTGAAAAAGAATTTAGCATTGAAGATAAAATTATTTTCAATTCTGCTGAAGCTGATCTATTTGATATGGTTAGTCCTTTGGTAAAAAAGGATGTTGAGGTTAGATTATTTATGAATTATTAATTATGGGATTTTTAGGAAGATTATTAGGTAATCCGGTTGATCTAAGTAAAACAGTTGAGGCCGTTGGGAATGGATTTGATAGGTTCATTTATACTAAAGAAGAGAAAGCAGAAGATTATGCTAAGACGGTAACAGAGGGAAGGCAGATGTTAGTCAAGTGGATGGAATCCACACAAGGGCAAAATCTATCTAGGCGTATTATCAGCTTATCAATTACTCTTGTATGGCTGTTAATGTATCTCACTAGGATGTGTCTGTCAATGGCTGCTATTTGGATGGATCACACAAAAGAATTTAACGCTTCAGCGCAAATTATAGGTGACAACATAGAGCAAATGAACGGAGCAGTAATGCTAATTTTAGGGTTCTATTTTGCTAGTCCTTATTTAGGTAAGATTGCAGAATCTGCTATGCAAAAATTTGGTAAGGAGTCAAAATAAAAAGACTACTCACTAAATATATCTAAGCTTTCAATAGTCATTTCTAAATTGTCAATTACATCCTGAAGATTATCTATCTTTTCTTGAAACACTTCACCACGTTCAGAATCTTGCCATTTCTCCGATCGCTCTTCAAATGTGATTTCCATTTCATCTAATTTTTCTTCAAGATCAGACTTTAAAGATTCTAGTTGTTTTCTAATATTTTTCATATAGAGTTTAAGTTTTTTGTTGCAGTTCATTTTCAGCATAGAACCCTTCTAAGCCTTCTAATTCATAAAAAAAGGCTCCAGCCATTGGGATAATTGAAACTATTTTCCTAATCTCCCTAGTTTCTTTAACCCTAACGACGGAACCTTTTTTAAACTTTGGTTTAAACATTAATCTAACCTTCTGGTAAATTAGCTTCTCCTAATTTAGCCCATTTCTCTACCATCTTTTTGCCTTTAGCATTCAGACAATTAAATTGAGCGTTCAAGAGCTCTATAAAATCACAAGCATCTAGCAGAGTATTAGCTAACTCTTCCTGCCCTTTCTTAGCGTTATCAAGGGTAGAAGTATTAATCAAACCTTCAAACTCATTTGCGGGTGCTTCTTTAGCTTGTGCTTCCGGCTCTTTAGCTGCTTTTGCTTTAGAAGATTTTTTGGCCTTTGGCTTAGAAGTGCCTCCTCCTTTCATTGCTTTGCGAACCTGGCTAATTGTCACGCTGTTAGGCATTCCATATTTTTTCTGTATCTCAGAGTTTTTCAACTCCTCATTTTCCGGTAATGAGCAAACAAACTGAACCAATTCTTTAGTGCTTTCAAACTCTTGCCCTTCAGCAATCAAATTAGAGTAGTCGTTTTCATTTGAAGGCTCCGGTGCAGCTTCCTTAACTGCTTTTTTAGATTTCCTTTTCTTAGGAGTTGTCTCCTCAGTGTCCGGGGCAACAAAGCCTTCTAAATCGGAAGTCTCTAATTCAAAAAGTTTACCTTTTCGGTTGCCCTTTGGAGGGGTGGAAACTTGGATTATTGAATAATCTCCTTTACTCGCTTCCGGGAAGCCATCAAAATGATATTCTTTTGATCCAATTGTTAACAAGTCTCCTTGCTCAATAGGCTCCTGCCCTGCTTCTAATTCTGAGCTAAAATTAAAATGATTGTGTACTAGATTTCCCATTATTATATAATTTAGTTAAAATTGATTTTGCTAAAGTAGTCTTTAGGAACGAAATTAAAAAGGGATTTATCCATATTTTTAAAATGTATGAAATTTAGCATATACTGCATTGCATCCTCACAGTCATAGAATCCCACTAATCTCATAGTATATCTTCTCCTATTTATATTAATACATCCCCTATAGTGTAATTTTTCGTTTGATAAATAAACCTCAATAAAATGTATCTCCGTTAACATTATGCAACATATATTAGAGTTGCTATATAGTTGCATATTAGGGAATAACTTAGAATGATTTTTCTCTAGCTTGTCAAGAGCTAAATCAATTAGAGGCTCAAATTCCTGATAGAGTTTAAATCCTTTCATTCCTTTAGTAAGTTTATTTTTTGTTTTGCAGTTAATTCTTTATCGAATAATTCGGTTATACCAACTACAATATTTACCCATTCATATGGGAGAACATGGTCTTTTACTAGAGTCGATTTTTCATAATACCTTAAAAATCCCGTGCAAAAATAAAGGCATTCACCATTATTAGTATTTAGGATTTTTAGTTTATAACCGGATGAATTATTAGGTACATAAAACTTTAGCTTTCTCTGCCAATAAACCCTCCAGGGGAGCAGATGACATATATTAAATAATTTGTCTTTTGACAATTTTCTAACATTCTCAACAAGGCAATTATAAGGATCACTTTCTAACGTCTCAAAATATTCCTGTCTAATCAACTCCTCAATCATAGTAGCCTTTTTAGGTGTTTATTATCTAAGTATTTTTTGATGTAATGCTTTGCGCTATCCTCATCAGCAAAAAAGGCAGCCCATTCGTTTGATGACAAATAATTTAGCCAGTCATTTTGTGCCTTTAAATGATCTGAAGATTTTAATTCACCATTTAATTTATAGGGAGTTGAAGCTTTGATCTCTAGTGCTAATCCTACGTAGTAGGGAGTACTTTCAAATATTAGTAGGTCTGGAAACCCTGAATGAGATTTTAGATTTTTAGTCCTTGCAGCCTGCTTAATACTCCTATATTCACCATCTAATGAGCTATAGAACCGGATTTTTGGATATTGATACCTAATCCACTGGACTACTCTATTATGCACACCTTTTTCTAAGTCAGCTTTTCCGGCTTTGCTTCGTTTTGCTGCCTTAGTCATTTTGAAATATGGATGGTCTTTAGCCTTCATAGTGTTTTGCAACATCTATTTCTAACAACTCAAATATTAAGACATTAGAATAGTTGATATACTTAATTTTGCCATATTTTAGATTTAGTAACGTGTCATAACTAATCTTATTTTCTTTACACCATGCAGCCCAATTTTTGATGCTATCAATTTTTTCATTTAGCTCTTGATATAAGCTAGGCAAAATGAATATCTTTGATTTGTAAGCACTTTCTAAAACTGATTTGTTAAGGGTAATAGTATGATTTAGGGTATTTCTGACTTTCATAATTCAACTAGTTCATAATGTTTTACAAGATAAGTAAGTGCTTCTAACTCTTCTAATCCTTCAGCCATTTCTAAGGGATAATCAGCAACATCAATAGTAAATGTTTTATAAGGAGGTTTTTTCATTGCTGCTATCAAAAAAAAACTATCCAAATTAGCTATTTTCATATATAAGCCTCCTTCTCCAAAATAGCCGTATTTGCTACAGGACTTAACGAATTGGTTTTCAGAGGTGCAGGAAGTAGATTTTAGATCAATCCCAACTTTATTTTTTCTCAAATCTATTATACCTCCCCAATCTCCTCTAATATTTTCTTGCTCAATGATCCGGTTTTTTGCGCTTCTGTAAATATCCCAAAATGTAGGATTATCTTCTATTGCCTCAACCATTCTATCCAGGTGCTCCTCCTGTTCATCTGACATTAATTTGCAAGGCCTTAAAGGCTCTAAGCATCTCTTATGAAATTCACCTCCGAATTTTAGGTGTACCTCCATTCCTTCTATCTCACTTAATAGGGGCTGCCCTAATAGCATAGATTTAACCCTTTGCAAGTAGGATTTAGAGAGATATTTCCTTCCTAATTCTGAAACCGTTTTGGCTTTTGGATACTTTTTTAGTGTATATCTAGCTGCCATAAGCTTTTTGTATTTGCTTAATTCTAAGGCTTAGAAATTGAACTGAGGAAGCTGGAATAATCACACTAATTTTTAACTCTAATTTTTGAATATTTGCGCCTTCTTTTAGTGCTTCAGTTTCAAAAGTATTACCTAGATAATATAATAAACTAGGTAAGTCATGAACCGGATCAATAAATTTCTGTATGAGGTCTAAATAAATATAGTATCCCCCTTTATAAAATTTGCCTCTAACATTTCCGGCCTCATGTCTTTCATTTTTATCATGAGCAAATTCCAGCATCTTTAAGTAGCTCTTATTAGAAAAATCAACTACTAATTTTAATTCCCTAATGACTAAATTGTTGTTATTGTTAAAGTATTCTCCTTTATCTCTTACTAATTTTAATACTTCAATTATAACTTTGTCGGGTGTTCCTGTTATGGTTTGCATCTTTAGAAGATTAGTGTTAAAAGTTTGATTAATAGGCAGGCACAAACTATAGTTACTACAATTTGAGCAATTAGATATTGATAAAATTTAATTCTTTTCATAGTTTGTTTCTGATTAGGTTAGGGAGGAGGGATTTTACACCCTCCATTAAATTATTTTCTTCTCCGTCTACGTGGTTTAGGAGCTTCCTCCTCTTCCTCCTCATCATCAAAAGGTAAATCATCATCCTCCGGTTCGGGTGCTTTCTTCACTCTTTTAGATCGTCTAGGTTTAGGAGCTTCCTCCTCTTCCTCATCATCAACAACCTTTTTAGCTACCCTCTTTCCTTTCTTAGCTTTTCTACCTTCTGTCTCCTCAACTGCTATCTCATACTCCTCCGTTTCGCAAATTTTATTTTGCATCCATTCAGGTAATAATGCGAGTTCTTCAATGTCAAACTCTTCAGGCTCCAAACTAAAAATAATTTCGTCTTGCATACCCTCTTGAACATTCTTTGATTGCTTTTTTGAAAGTGACATTAGGCCAACAATATTAGCATATCCTTCATTATGCTCTACCTGAACTTGCCCGGCAGTTCCTAACAGATCGGCCATTTCAAATCCATCCTCATCAACTTCAGGTGTTCTCCCTAACCAGCTTTTAATGTCTCTGTACAAATTTGATTTTGACCCCATTGAAAAGGTATAGCTTTTGCCCATTACAAAAGTTTCTTCTCCTCTTTCATCATCCCAAACATGAGTTTCATCTACCAATTCCCAAGCTATGTATAATTGCCTTTTATCGCCGAATTTGGTTTCTTGAGTGCCTAAGTCTGCAATCCAGCAAATCCGTCCTTCATGGATTCCTTCAGGGGCTAAAGTCCTTTCTCCTCCCGTGTCTTTAACTTTCATAGTATATAGTTTTTAAAGTTTGAATTTTTACGAATGTACAAATAAATTGTATACTTACAAATATTTTGTATTTATTTTCAAAATGATTTGGAATTGTGGTAAGTATATGCTTACTTAGCATTATTGAATTAAACGAAACACTAACAAATAAGATTATGAAAACTTACAACTTAACAAAACGAATTTCTAAGCAAGCTAGACAGGTAATTGAAAATACCATTGCAACAAACGCAAAATATAGAAACGCCTACTTTTGGACACCTTATGGAAATGCGTCTAGCCGGAGAAAATCTGAAGCTATATTTGCTAAGAATAACCCTCCCTACAAGCTTATAACTAATAGGGGAGTGATTGAAGTAAGAATGAGCTACTCAGAATCATGTAAAAATGTTTACTACTCTTTAGAAGTCATAAAAAATTATAAAGGTTCAAATGTAACTATACTAAAGAATCTAATTAAATAAAGCTATGAAACATTCAAAAGGAAGTTGGGATATTATAGATGGAATAAGCGAATTATATATTTATGAATAACCTACCCGAAATTATAGAAACGCCTGAGCAGTTAAAAGAATTAGCTGCTTTGGCTTTAGGTTCAAATCAAATTCAAATTGATATTGAAACTACCGGACTGCATTTTATATTCGACAGAATACTAACTATTCAGTTAGGGTTTAATGGCTCTGAATATCTAATATTAACTGAAGAGTTCCCAGAATCATTAATAAGTGATGATGATTTAATAGAGGGTTTAGCACCCATTTTTGAATCAAATAAAATCACTAAAATAGGGCACAATCTACTATTTGATTGCTCATTTCTAACTTATCAATTAGGCTTTGATTTTGTTAATCTCTATGATACTTTTTTAGCTGAAATAGTTTTAATGGGTTTCCGGGATGAGCCAACACATAAAATTACTATGGGTCTGGATGCTGCATTGATAAGGCATAAAATAGTAGATTTAACTAAAGAAATGCAGACTAGCTGGATTGGGTTTGATCCTATAAGGGACATTCTAACTGATGAAATGATTGATTATGCATTAGATGATGTGTCCTATTTAGGGGAGCTTAAAGCTTCACAACTTTCTAAAATGTCTGATAAGGATAAAGTTATTGTTGATCTTGAAATGGAGGTTTTGCTATCAACAATTAAAATGAAATGCAACGGGATAGGCTTTAACGCTAAAAAATGGTTAGAACTGGCAAAGGTTAATAAGACACATTTTGAAATGGCAGAACATGAGCTAAATTTTCTAGCTAAAGCAAACGTTGAAAACTGGAATAGCAATAAACAGATTAAAGAGTATTTCCTAAAATATCATGGTATTGAAATAGACAGCTATGCTAATTTATCTAGTATACAGGCAAACAATAATTGCGCTATGCTGGATACTTTTATTAATTATCAAAAAACTTCTAAAGCAGTGAGTACGTATGGTGAAAGCTGGCTAAATATGAAGTTTGGCAAAAAGAAAAGTGATCCGGTTTACCCGACTGTTATTAATGATCGTGTTCATTGTGACTTTACCCAAATTATTAATACGGGTAGGTTCTCATCTTCTAAACCTAACCTTCAGCAAATCCCACGAACCGGAAATTATAGGGAATGCTTCGAAGCTGAAGAGGGTAATACTTTTGCTATTGCGGATTATTCAGGACAAGAAATAGCTATAGCTGCAATCCTTAGCAATGAGGAGAACTGGCTAGATATAATTAAGGAAGGAGGATCAATTCACGATCTAACAGCACAGACAGTCTATGGTAATAATTTCACAACTGAGCAGAGGCAAATTTGTAAAAACTTTAATTTTGGCTTTATCTACGGAGGAGGAGCTAAGACATTATCACTAACCATTAATCAAAAATTGATCGAAGCGGGTATTGAAATAGAGGTTAGCGAAAAGGAGATTAAGAGCATAATTGCTAAAATGAAAAAGAAAGTTCCTAAACTCTTCAGGTTCTTACAAAACAAAGGAAATGCTGCAAGTGAATTACAAGAAGCTTACACAAAATTAGGCAGGAGGCGCAATCTAAAATATGAGTTCAACCGATATACACAAGGAATGAATCATCCTATCCAGGGAACCGGGGCAGATATTATTAAGGTTGCAATGTGTATGATTAATGATGAATTAGTTAATTATCAGTGGGATGCTAAATTAGTTCTACAGGTACACGATGAGTTGATAACAGAAGTTTCTTTAGAAGATTCTGAGGACTGGAAATTAAGGCTTCAAGAAATTATGGAGGAAGCATCCTACAAAATATTAGGTTCTAACTTGATAAAAGCGGAACCATTTTTGACTAAAGTTTGGACTAAAAATTAAAAGTATGTCACAGATAAAATTAGACTTGAAGATGGTAAATTGATTAGAACAACTAAAAACGGAATTGATACGGTTGGTATAGATATGCGATACCCACACTTTTGTAAAGTAGAACTGTTGTAGTATTAATTTGAAATAAATTCTTAAATACTCTTGCTTTTCTGGTAAGTATATGCTTACTTAGCATTATTGAATTAAACGAAACACTAACAAATAAGATGACTCTTCAAATAATAAAAAAAACCCCTAAAAATTTTGTTCTATCTCTTAATGGTAAAAAATTACTTGTTCCTTCATCATATATACAATGTGATAATCAGAACGGGACAGTAAATATTAAAAAAGAACATAGAATGGAATTACTAAAAATGTATTAATTACCAAAGCAATAAAACCATGAAAATAAATTTTGAATCAGACCTAAAAGGACACAATTTAGCAGCTAAATTCAATGTCCTAAACTCCCTAATTAGTCTAATATTAAAGGCAGAAAATGAGGAGGAATCGTCTCATATGTGGGTACATGAAAAAGGCTTTAGTCACAGACTACTAATAGTAGAATTTTAAAATGAATACCCGAAACAAATTAGAAGGTTTAGGATTAGATTATAAAAAATTAGCGGGTTTCTTTAATCTAACTCCTAAATCCTTCTTAAATAGTTCTGCCAGAAAACGCTACGAAGAGGCAGCTTTAAAAATAGTACAGCACTTAAAAAATAACTCAGATGCTATATAAACATTTAATGATTGACCTGGAAACTATGGGACTCCCTCCAAATGGGGCCATTATTTCAATTGCAGCAGTTCCATTTAATATTGATGGTGAAATAGGAAAACCGTTTTATAAAAAAGTTGATTTAGAATCGGTAGTTAATTTGGGAATGGAAATTACACCTTCTACCCTAATGTGGTGGGTAAAACAGATCAATGAAAACAATAAAAATGAGGTTTTAGCAAAGGGTGAAGATATTAAACCCATGCTTATAAACTTTGATAACTACGTTAAGTCACTCCAAAAATTTTATCCTGCATTAAAATTATGGGCTAATTCTCCCTCATTTGATTTAGTGTTATTACAGAGAGCCTATCAACTTGCTAATATAGAGTTCCCGGTTAAGTTTTGGAATTTTATAGATGTGAGAACCATCAAATGGCTCGCTAAAAAGTTAGGAGCAAAGCAGCCTAAAATTAATAACCATAATGCAGTTGAGGACTGTAAAAACCAAATTGAAATAGTCAGTAGGGTGGTTACTAATTTGGGTTTCCTATGAATTATATGGGAAGTAAGAGGAGGATTGCCAAAGAAATTCTACCTATAATGCTAAAATATAGAACCTCCTTAGATCAATGGTGGATTGAACCATTTGTGGGAGGAGGTAATATGATTGAGAACGTGAAAGGCAATAGGTTAGGAGCAGATGGTAATTACCATGCAGTTGAGGCACTTAGAATAATTAGAGATGAGTTTTATAATCTGCCTAGAAATAATGAAGAGTTCACGGAGGAGGATTATAAAGCACTTAGAAGGGGTAGCGATTTTCATTATAAAAGTTTTGCCGGATTTGCTTATAGTTATGGAGCTAAATGGATGGGGGGCTGGAGTAGAAATGCTAAAAATAAACGGGATTATGTAGAAGAGGCTTTTACTAATGCAGCTAAACAAAGTCCTAAATTAAAAGGAGTTCGTTTAATTAACTGTGACTATCTAAAAATTCATAATTATATCCATACTATTAATAATATTATTTACTGTGATCCTCCCTATGAAAATACATCAGAGTATCACGGAATGAATTTTGATCATAATCTATTCTGGATGTGGTGTAGAAACAGAAGCAAACTAGGAGACACGATTTTTATTAGTGAATACAAAGCACCGGAGGACTTTCAATGTATATGGCAGAAGGAAATCAATAGTTCTTTAACAAAAGAAACCGGAGCTAAAAAGGGAATTGAAAAATTATTTGTTGCACCTAAACCGGAAATGGTATGGAATTAGAATTTACTAGTATCCCTAAAGATACACAAGAAATAATAATGTCAAGGGTTAAAGATGGGCATAATGACTAAAATAAATGTACTTAGCCTATTTGATGGTATTAGCTGCGGTCAATTAGCACTAAAAAGAGCAGGGTTTAAAGTGAATAAATACTTTGCTTCTGAAATAGATGAAAACGCTATGGACGTTACCTTTAAAAACTTTCCAAATACTGTTCAATTATGGGATGTTAGGAAAGTTAGGGGTTTAGACTTACCAAAAATTGATCTACTAATAGGGGGTTCTCCTTGTCAGGGTTTTAGTTTTGCAGGAAAACAATTAAATTTTGATGATCCACGGAGCAAACTGTTTTTTGAGTTTGTTAGACTGCTAAAAGAAACAAATCCTAAATACTTTTTACTTGAAAACGTGAAGATGAAAAAAGAGTATCAGAACATAATTACTGATTATTTAGGTGTTGAGCCTATTCTTATTAATAGTGCTTTGGTTTCTGCTCAAAACAGAAAACGTCTTTATTGGACAAACATTCCCAATATACAACAACCAAAAAATAAAGGTATTAGATTAAAAAGTGTTTTAGAGTTTGGAGAAGTTGATAGGAACAAAGCCTATTGTATTGATGCTAATTATGCTAAAGGAGGCAATCTAAAAAACTATTTTGAAAAGAGCAGAAGGCAATTAGTTTTTTGTGGTAGAAAACATGACGGTTATATAGATATTGAAGCTTTTAGAAAATTAACACCAGTAGAATGTGAACGTCTACAGACTTTACCTGACAACTATACAAATCAGGTAAACAACACGCAACGGTATAAAATGCTTGGCAACGCTTGGACGGTTGATGTAATAGCACACATATTTGAGAACATGAAATATGACTAAAATATCCTACTTTAAGGGCAACATAAAAAATACCAAACCAACTAAAACACTATATTTTGATGAGTACCTAGAAGCAATACAAGAGGGTGACTTCAAAAGAGAAGTCTTAAACTATAGAGCTAATCCTACCCCTGAAAACAAAGCTAACATTCTGCCTTATGTGACTACTTCAGGTGAATTTAGGCTAAAACGATCTGATAAAAACCTAATCAAGCATTCTGGTTTTATTGCGCTGGACATAGATGTTAAATCTAATAAGAGCAGAATTAGGGAATACAAGGATAAGCTAATTGATCCAAATGTTTACGCTCAACATCTATCTGTAGGAGGGGAAGGATTAGTCGCTTATATTAAAGTACCTCCTGAAGATCATGAAAAAGCATTTAGGGAAATTCAGAAACATTTTAGGAAACGATATGGCTTAATTTTAGATAGCCTTCCTGATCTGTCTCGTCCCAGGTACGTTAGCTATGACCCGGATATTATTTATAACAAAAATAGTCCGGTTTGGGGAATATCTCCTAACGCTTCAAGATCGCTAAAGATTGAATCTAGGATTAGTAGTTATGATATTGATATACAAGGACTTACACAAGCTAAAGCTTATGAAAAATTACGGGATGAATGGTTTGAGAAACAGTATGATTTTCATTCAGGCAGAAATATTAGCATTACTAAATTTTGTGGAGGTTTAGCAAGTCGAGGTATAAATAAAGGTCTTGCTAAAAAATGGTTAATTAAAGATTATGAGGAGGAGGACTTTGATTCTAACGAAATATCCCGAATTGTTAACAGTATCTTTAGCAAGAATCAGCAGGAAGATAAGGAGAAAAAAGATAAAGCCGGGTTTTGTCTAAAGAAAGCAAGCGAGGTAATGCAAGAGTATGTTTCACCCCTGGAATGGCATTTAAAACAGCTAATTGCAAAGGGTGAAATTACGTTCCTATTTGGTGATTCAAACACGGGTAAATCAGTGATAGCCGTACAGCTTGCAGACGCATGGTCTAAGGGATTACCACACGTTTTGGGTATATCCAACGATTTGCCTCCTCAAAAGGTCTTATACATGGATTTTGAGCTTACTACAAGGCAATTTCAGACCCGATACAGTGAAGAGTTCACAAAAGTAGGAAAACGGGTACAGGTTGGATTAATCAGGCATTCATTCCATGACAATTTTTTGCGTGCTGTTCCTGCCTCAAAACAAGCATCTATGCCAGAACGACAAGAGGCAATAGCGGAGGTATTAGAGAGCAGTACACCAGATATCCTAATCATTGATAATATTTCCTTCATGGTTATGAATGATGAGAAAAAAGAGGACGCCAAATCCTTCATGGCTTATATTGATGATCTGACTAAGAGCAAAGGGATGACTGTATTGATTTTAGCCCATACCCCTAAAACCTATGGCAATGAATGGGGTATACTGGAATTAAAATCTATGGCCGGGTCTGCAATGTTAAATAATTATGCAGATTGTTCTATAGGATTGGGCAAATCTAAACTAGATGGGAATGTTAGATATTTAAAACATCTAAAGGGTAGAAATGATGTTATCCTATATGATGAGAATAGCATTATTGAATGTGAGATTGTTAAAGAAGATGCCTTTACTCAATTTCAATATCTAAGATTAGGCAATGAGCTAAATCATGTTAAACCAGACAAACAAAAGCGGGATAATTTAGAGGCAGTTATTAATGAGTATATGGATGTCAACCCGGATTGGGGAGCAAAGAAAATATTTAAGAAAGTAGAGGAAGATTTTTCAACCTCGTTAAGTACAGTTAAGAGGATTTACAACAAATTAAAATCAGAATTATGAAATTAACTAAGAATGAAAAAAGCGTAGTGGTTATAATAGTAGGAACCATATTAATTATTAGCTCTTTTCTTATTAATGATGAGCTAATGAGTGCTAAACTTTTTGGACTTGGGGCGGGTGCTCTAATAACAATTCAACTAATTAGGGAATTATGAAAACTTGTTTTAATTACAACTCAAAAAAGAAATTAGTATGGCTAAATAGCTATCAGGATTATGCCTGTCTAAAATGTATTAATGACACAAAGAAATTTAAACCAAAAACACTAACAAAATGAAAAATATATTTAAGAGTAAAGAGGATTTATCTAATGTGATCGCTTCACTTGATGAGTTTATTATTTATTTGGATAATTATGAGAAACACATTAAACAAGTGGGTAAATTATGCAGGGTAGCAAGGCAGCTAAAGGGATTATCTCAAATGGATATAGCTAAAGAAATTGGAGTTAAACATCATTATATAGCTCATCTGGAATTGGGTACAATTACCCATATTGATATTGAGATTTTGGCTTTAATTGCAGCTTATTTAGACCCTCAAAATGATTGAAATTGTAAACGTACAAGAAGATTGTAAAAGCATGAAAAATACTAGTCTATCGGGACTTCCACGGGTTGACCCCCCTGAGGCCAAAAAGGGTTCAAAAAAGGGGTCACTACAAGGGGTCAAAATATTAGAGAAGGGGTTCAATATGGGGGGTCTCATGGTAGGTGTACCAGTGAACCCCAAATTCTATCCAAAAAACACACTTTTTCAACACTCAAAAACAGGGGGTTCAAAAAGGGGTTCAAAAGGGGGTCAAAAATGAAAATAGGAAATAACAAAGGGGTTCAGATTTTGAGGTATGGAAGTGAAAAAACATATCCGGAACTATTAGAAAAAGACGGATTTATATTTAGACAAATACAGGTGTCTAAATTCGCTTCAGCATATGTAAAATTCCATAAATTTAATATGAATGTTGTGGGTTTTAGGTTGATCTATGAGGATAGGGAGGATGGAGATATTAAGGCTATACAATACCCTATTTCTATAGGAGGATATCAATTAGCTTTAAAATCTTGTTTAGATCATTTTCATAATATATCTTACAATAGAATTAACCCGGTACATTATGAAGAGTTTAAAAAAGGGTTTAACATCTAAAGAAATGAGAGCCCTATTTAGTGAATTAAATTTGGTTCATTTAATAAGGCAAAAAGGTAAAGAGGATTTGCCAATATTCTTTAGTTCTAAAAACTAAAACTATGGCTAAAAGAAGAGTTACATTAAAAGAGCTTGACAAATTAAATGGTAAGATAGGTAAGCCTAGATTATTTAATGATCCTTTAGAGCTTTGGGAACTATATAAAAACTATAGACAGTGGATTTTAGATAATCCTATTGAGGTAGTTGATTACGTTGGCAAAGATGCTAAAGAAATAATTAGGAAACATTTTGAGCCTCCAACATGGCAGGGGTTCGAGGCCTATTTATTTGAGGAAGAGAGCATAGCTATTAATGCCAGTCAACCAATTAGTTTAGATAAGTATAGGTATAATTTTGAAAATAATTATTCTGATTATGTTGGGATTATTCGCGCGATTGCCTCCGCTATGTTTCAGAGAAAATTTGCAGGAGCAAGTGTGGGAGTTTATCAGCATCAAATAATTGCTAAAGAGATTGGACTTATTGAAAAGCAAGAGGTAAAAACTTTTCAGGCACCAATTTTAGAGGGAGGTAAGGAATTACCAGAAGATTAGTTACATTTGTAATCCACTTTGTTAGTCTTGTTGGTTGGTGTTTTGCCCTTGCCTTTTTTAGGCAGGGGTTTTTTATTAATTTGCCCTCCCAAATGGGGAAAATTACCACAACATCTAATTTTGATTTCATTCAATCATCTTTTATTGAGGCAAAGAAAGCCTTAAAAGAAGAGACAGCTACAGGTATTGAGCAGCCAGATAGATTAAAAGGAATTGGATTAGAGGGAGCCTCCAGGACTGGCAAGAGTTGGGATATTTGCGTTTTCCTCTGTCACTATGTTAGTCAGTATGAAGGGAAGGAAATTAATATTGGCCGTGACCATTTAGCCAGATTAAAGAAAACATTCTATAGCACGTTACGCAAAGTCTGGATTCATCATTTCAAATTCCCTAAACATTACTTTAACAAGTCAGCTACAGACATTGAATTTAACAATAATTTAATCCGGTTTGTAGGAATTAATGACGACATAATGTCTGCCCATGGGTTAGAATCTGATCTGCTAATAGTTAATGAGGCTATGAACGTAGACAAGGAAGCACTAAACCAGTTAGAGCAAAGGACAACCGAATTTTTCATCTATGATTATAACCCATCTTCTATTGAATCCCACATCTACGATAAGGAACTTTCCAAATCTTTCAGGGTTCATAAGACCACTATATTTGATAATCCCTATGCACCGTTGAATGCGAAAGCCAAAATCCTTTCCTATGCTCATCCAGATGTAAATGACAATCATATAGCGGAAAAAGCCGGATACACCCTCAAACAGTGGCAAATGCTCAAAGAACGCAATGTAATGCTACTTACAGCCCATAAGTATAATTGGGAGGTTTATGGGCTTGGAAATCGTGCAGTTGGTGAAGATGTTATTTTTGAGTGGGACACGTACACGGATGAGCAGGAACCCACAAATAACGAGGCAGACTGGACACATTTGGGAGGTGATTTTGGATTCAAAACTGATCCTACAGCTTGCGTAAAAGTTAAAAAGAAAGGAAATAATCTATATGTTAGGGAGCTATTTTATGAAACGGGGTTATTAAACAATGATATTGCAGACAAAATAAAGGAAATTAGGGAGGATACTACTCGTTCAATATGGGATAAAGCAGAGGAAAAATCTATTTTTGAACTCCGGTTTATGGGGCTGGATGCCTGGTATAGTGAGAAAGGAGCAGGCTCTATTAGTTATGGCATCCAAAAAATGCACCAGTTTAATATCCTAATTCATGAGGATTCAGACAATGTTATAAAAGAGTTCATGTTCTACAGATGGGCTAAAGATAGAGCGGGCAATTATTTAAAGAATACACTAGGAAAAAGAGTTCCGGTAGATAAATTAAATCATGCAATTGATGCAATTAGATACGTAATTCTTTATTATTATTGGGATAGTGTAGCTAATGACCATGAATCAGATATATAAAGATGTCAATTTTTAAGCAGTTTTCTAATTTTATATCCAAATCAGCCTCTAATATAGCACGTGCTTTTGTACCTCTAAATACTTTAGATTCCACGTTAATTAATTTGTTAGGGAATGATTATAGGTTTGGGGTTGATTCTAAAGATTTTCTCCTTAAAGCGTATGGCATGAACCCTTACGTTTTTATGGTCATTGATCGGATTGTACAAAGGGTTGTACAGATTAAGAAAAAGCTATTAAGTGTTAAAGGTGAAGAGATAGAGGATTTTAATTTTAACATTTTAGCAAATCAGCTAAACAATAAAGAAAATTTTGATGCTATTCTTTACCGTGCATGTGCTACATTTTTAGCGAGTGGAGAAGTTTTTATTGTTAAGGATCAAACTTTAGGGGAGAATGATAAATATTTTATCCCCATCAATTACAATGTTATAATTAATCAGGATGTTAAAGGGGAGGTTATTAGCTATAGGATAACCCACTATGGCAAGTCTGAAAACTACCTACCTAATGAGGTTAAGCATATTTTAAAGCCGGATATTACTTTTGATACAAATCATGGATTTAGCACATTAAGAGCAATTAGGAAAGTTTGGGAATCTAATAATGAGGTCTGGAGTTCGGAAGCGTCCCTCCACAAAAACAAAGGGATTAGCGGAATATTATACTCAGACGGTCAGAGGCCCATGACACCAGGAGAAGAGGAGCAGTTACAAAATAAATATGATTCTGATAATACAGGGTCTAATAATTTTGGTAAGGTTAAAGTATCATCTGCTAAATTAGGATATATCCCAATGGGTATGAATCCAAACGATCTAAAATCTATTGAAAGCAGGATAGATCATTTAAGGACTATTTGTGCTGCTTTTAATGTTGATCCTAAATTATTTGGTGATAATGAGGCCTCCACTTTTAACAATTTAGCTGAAGCACAAAGAGCATTTATTATTAATGCGGTTATTCCTTTATCTGAAATTATACTGCCTGAACTGGTTAGTTTTATTAGCAGTTCAATATTTAAGTCTTATACTATGCAGTTAGACAAGGACACTATTTTAGAGCTAAATTTAACTAATGAGCAAAAATCTGCTAGGCTAGGTAGAGAAGTAGTACAAGGAATTTTAACACCTAAACAAGCAAGGAATATTTTATATCCTGACTTAGTTGAGGAGGAAGGAAATTTAGGAGCCTCTAATAATATTCCCATAAATGATTTATTGAACTTGCAACAATCTGTAATAGAAGGCAGGACTTCCCGGGATGCTGCAATAGCAATGCTAATGAGTGCGTATGGTTTTGATGAACAAACTTCTAATGATATACTAGGATGAAACAATTAACTAAAGAGCAAAAATTAAAAACACCTTATAAAGCTAGGACAATTTCTAAAGCTGTTAAAGATGTGGATTTAGAAGCCAGAACAGTGACGGGTATATTTAATAGTTACTTCTTTATTGACAGTGATTTAGATATGCTCCTACCAAATTGTGCTTCTAAATCAATTCAGGAAAGAGGGGCTAATTCTAAAAAAGGTAACAAAATCAAACACCTAAAAGACCACGATTGGGGCAAAAATATAGCACGTATTGAGGCTATTGATGAAAGGAAAGTTAGCATTGATGGAGTTGAATTAGAGGGAATTTATCATGAATCCTATTATCCTGAAGCTACAGATTCTACGGATGTGCTAATAAAAATTCAGGAAGGCCTTTATGATGCCAGGTCTATAGGGTTCAATTATGAAAAGCTTTTGCTATGTGAAAAGGATAGCGACTATATAGAATTTGCTAAAAATTGGGAGGCTTACTATCCTTTAGCAATCAATCCAGAATTAGCGGATGAAATGGGATACTTTTGGGCTGTTAAAGAAATCAGACTTTGGGAAGGATCGGACGTTTCGTTCGGTGCTAACTCATTAACCCCAATGTTAGGAGTCAAATCCGCTAATAAAGAATCAATTAAAACGGAACTGTTTAGCAAGATAGACGTATGTCAAAGCATGTTAAAAAGTTCTAAGCTTTCAGATGAAGGATTCCATTCTTTAGAAATGGAGCTTAAATTATTGAAAGCATGTATCAATGAATTAATCAATAAGGAGCCATCTAAAAAAACCACTGTTAAGCAGCCGGATAAAGAGGATACTCCAGAATTTAATAAGTTTTATCATTCACTAATTAATTATTAAAATGAAACAATTAATTCAAAATTTGTTTTGGGCAATATTTGGAATGCTCGCCCTATTCCTGACATTCGGAAACGCTGAAGCTGCAATAGTTGGAGCTATAACTTTTCCTATAATTATGCAACTTGCAAAGCCTTTAAATTTTACTGCGCTTAGTACAGGTGCTGCTCCGGTTGCAGAGCAAAAAAGTTTCAAAGAGTTTTTGAAATCTAAAGAGATCACAGAGGAGGAGTACAAAAAGAAAAGTGCTGAAGAGATTGCATCCTTATTTAATGAATATAATGAGGAGAACCGGAATCAACTAAAAAGCCTGATTGAGGCTAAAGCTTCTAAAGAGGATATTGATAATCTAAAATCTGAGATTGTAGAGGCACAGAATGAGCAGCTAAAGCAGCTTAATGAAACCCTAAAATCACACGGTTTAGCTATCAAAAAGTTCTTAAAGCCTGAAGAAGGTGACGCTAAAAAGTCTTTCAGTGACCAGATCAAAGATTCACTAGAAGCTAATAAGGAAAAGCTAAAAGCAATGTGCGAAGATTCTGTATCCGTTGCTAAAGCTAATAGTTTTAGTTTTGAAGTAAAAGCACCTGCAAATATGACAATTGCAGGGAATGTATCAGGAGGCAATATCCCGGTAGAAGATAGGCTACAGGGCTTTGATACGTTGCCTAGCAGACGTTTAAGTTTGTTGGATATTATGAGCCAAAGAACCACTTCAAGTAACGTGGTTAGTTGGGTTTCTCAGGCCAATAAGGATGGCACAGCAGGCCAAACGGCTGAAGGATTGGTTAAGAATACAATTGATTTTGATCTTGTTGTAGATTCTGAAAGTGCAAAGAAAACTACAGCTTTTATCAAATTGTCTACCG
>LFUF01000036.1_pt1 | contig 31069 bp, 31 predicted proteins | sample 633261 | NCBI WGS metagenome assembly LFUF01 (sample SAMN03781032, study PRJNA287316) | hypersaline lake metagenome | isolation source: virus filtrate of water collected from the Namib Desert Hosabes playa | place: Namibia | collected 2013
GAGGTGGGTTTACTGTCGGCTGGCTTTAAACGATTGAGGAATGAGAACTTGCCCTTAAAAGACTGGCTAGCGCTGTTTGTGGTAGGTGCAGCACTTGCACTCGCTGCTGCTGCTGGCGTTGTGGTCGATGAGGCCACCGCATTGATTTTGCTGCTGTTGTCTTTCCTTTTACGAAGGTATCCCGGTGCCTTGCTTACATGCTGACACAGCATACAACGAACGACCTGAACACAGATAAGGTGCAAAGCAGTCGATAAATAAACTGCATTACGAAAAGACTGAGCCTCAGGTCTACATTACCACTTCGTTTCTAAGACGTTCTGGCTTTCCTCTATTCACTCTGGACATTCGCGTTCGTTCACGTATCCGCACGTGACACGTGATGGAAGGAACAAGTAGAACAGAGCACATGCCACACAACTTGTCCGTTATCTGAGGTGGCAAGTCTACCTTGTGCAGTCTCGCAGTATTGACGAAAGCTTGCGACAAGCGATGTGAAGAAGAGGACAGAACCGAAGGCGATCGTTCTAACCCGACAGCGCATGCACTCCACAAATAGCTCAACTGCTCAGCAATGGCAGAAGGTACCTCTTTCCCTAACAACGTCCGCAACTGAGGAAGCGGTGAAATTTCCATTTCCTTGCCCTGGCCACAAAAACTATCCTTGAGCCTTTGTTGGCCGGACCTCAAGTTTGTCCGGAAGGGACATAAAACGTTAACTTCCTTTCAAATTCAGGTTGGTGGTTGTGGTGGAACCATTCGCCACTTTGCATGTGCTATAGTCTTAATGGATCGTATAATCCTTCGTACCGGTATAACGGTGCCTATAGCTCCGTCGATTAAAGCATCGGCGCTCCCGACCATCGTGTTTGCGCACGGGTTGGGTATGGAGCCCACCGAGCGTGGTCATCATAATGATGCGTGGGTCCAGTTGGTCACACGATCAGTAGAAAAAATGCAATGGAATTTCATCACGTACACCGCAAGAGGGCATGGTTTAAGCACTGGGTGGGAAGATACAGCTGGAAACAATCCTGAGCAGTTTCACTGGAAATATTTGGCTGCTGACATGAGTGCCGTAGCGGAGTATTACAACGTTAGTCGTTACGTGGCAGGTGGTAGTTCCATGGGATGCGCTACATCGTTGTATGTTGCGCTCAATAATCCCACAGATATGCGAGGTCTGTTGTTGGTACGTCCCCCGGCCGCATGGGAAGCGCGTGCTCGCCGAAAAAACTATTTGCTAGCTGTTGCTAATAAACTGCAAAAGGATGTTGAAAGTCAGCCAGGAGAGCACACATCACAGATGATAAATGCTCACCATGTCATACGCGGGGCAGCATACACCGACCTGCCTCCCAAGAACTCAACAGAATACACACGAATAGGACACATACCAACGTTGATCCTGACCATCAAAGGCGACCATGTACACCCCGTCGAAGTTGCAGAGGAACTGCATAGACTTTTACCGCAAAGCATATTGCATGTGATGGAGACGCAGCACGACGCGTACTCTAAGTGGCCTGACATAATAAGATCGTTCTTGGAGTCGCTTTCGTGATCGTGGAAGACACTTGTGTAGAGTATGTGTGTCGCGCAGAGCAAGAGTGGAGTTTTGGTAAACTAAGATGATTTGACATTTGAACTTGTAGTTGCATGATTGAATACTCGCCCCTTGAATTATCCAGACAATGTCGTTCGCATTGGTAACAAGCACGATCAATCGAAGCTGAGTAGCGTTCGACTGCACGTGTCAAGTGCACATACAGTAGACCGTCTAACTTCTTATCAGCCATGCACTTCTCACTCCTTCTTTATAACAAATCGAATCTCTTCCCCTGCGCGGTTAGGATCACGTAAGCAGGACAGACATTCTCTCCCACTTGTCTGTGTCCAAATGGACAGTAGATGTTGTTTATGCACACTGGATTAACCCAGCGGCGCACAATATCAATTTTATCAAAGCGAGAGAGTCGCGAGCAACCACGCGGGGTGCTCAAAAAGAGTGCTCTATTGATGGACGTTATCTTACATAATGCTCATATATACACAGGTGCAAATTATGTAACGTAACCAAATTAGTCCTGCTTCGACCCCTTGGCACTGTCCAGTTTACTCAACGCATCTTGCGCAGGAGGCCAGATCGTGCGTCTGAGTATGTTGCAAGCAAACAGTAAGCACGATGAATGCTGTATACTTTAATACATACACTTACTTGATTTCCCGCCACAGTCCCACTCTGTAGATGTTGGGAGGCAGCTCAGCGCCCGGGTCGTCGGGCAGCTCGCTGGGGATATCTGTCAGCGTCTCGATCAGTCGCCGCACCACGTGCATCTCGCCCTGTGGGGTGCAAACATGCCGAACAAAAGCGACGTCAACAACAAAAAGTACATGGCGCCAAAAGTACACACAATACAGTGCAAAACGCGGAGTGCACTGAGTGAAGGGAGCAACCCACCTGGTTTTCCTTCAGAAATGGAGACTGTGCATCTGCGGGACCGGCGGGTGTCGCTGTTTTGGTCTTCTTTCCGCCCTTTTTGGCCTCCTTCTCACTCCCCTTACTGTTGCTAGCACCGCTGGTACCACTACCACTGGCACCAGAGATGGACGGCACGCATCCGACATTGTTGCTGTCATCAATGGCGGCGCGCAGGCCCGGTGCAGTGGTAGGGGCTGGGGACCGGGGCATCACCGTGCCACCCTTAGCATCACCACAGCCAACCACAGCCTGTAGAGCATTCACTGCCTGTGCTGCTGCCGCGGCGGAGGATATGCTGGTGCTGGCGGCGCTGTTTGCTTTCACCGCCAGGTCCAGCGCCTGCTTCAACTGCACCGGCGTCGGGGCTGTCTTGCTTTCCGCCATCGCCGCCAGAGCAGACACTACGGCGCCTGTTGCCTCATGCGCCCCTTGAGCACACTCCTGACACCTTAGCACCGCTTCCTCTACTGCAGTTGCTGCGCCATAAACCTGGGCTGTCACCGCACCAGACGGTACTGCACTGGAGGGAGAGGGTGCTGCAGGCGCGGCAAGGGTAGTTACGCCTCTACGTTTGCAGCCCTCGAGATAGCGCTTGTGGGCTTTCTTCATGTCTGCATGGGCCGCGCGGAACGAACCTGTGCGCACGACAATAGCAAACATTGCGTCAAACAATGCTGGAATGGTGGTAAACTCGGTTGCCATGCACAGCTGAAGGGCATCTGCTTTAAAGAAAACCCCTTGCAGATTCCTCAGCGCGTGCGACAGATTTCTGTGTAGTATTCTTACCCCACTTGAAGGTCTCGTTGGTGGTGCGGCCCGTCCACAGCAAGTACACGTGGTACAGGAAGAACCCCCTACAATGTACGTCACGAAGACCATGCATAATTCTCTCACTTAACAATAAGGCTAACCGCTGAATTGAATAGCATCTATTCAGCAGTCTCATATATTCTAAGGATAATGTATGGCACAGTCAACAGACTGCCCCTGGTTAATCAAACTTACGTGATGGCGAATCCCATGACCAAAGCGAAGAAGAAGACGCCCACCAGCAGGATGTTGTCCTTGAACACGTACTGCGCCAGCATCATGTACGTCGCCTTGTACTCCTGGACGATCCGGTATGGTGACACATGTAAAATCGAGTACGTCAAGAAAAGACAACGCTTGTGGTCATGATGAACTGCGGCAACATATACACAGTCCACTAAAGCAACTACTTGGCAAGGTGCACATCTTGAATGCACTGTTAGTCAAGGAAATCTTACCACACGTGTCCGTCGGTTGACAAATGTTGCGTTCAGCAGGTCTCGCTCGTAAATCTAAACATGCAGCAAGTTTGCTTGCTAATATTAGACTTCGTGCCATGAATTAGTGTTCAGAAGAGCAGCTTACCGGGCTAATGAGCACGTAGAAGATGAGATACGCGCCATACCAGAAGAACGCCCCGTTGGTGATAAGGAAGAACATGAAGTACTTGTAGTTCAGCTCTCCCACGCATTGATTCAGCCTAAGGTGTGTCGCGGATAGGAGTGAGAGAGTGAGCAAATGGAATAGGACAGAAAAAGATAGTGAAGTAGTGGAGAACACTTGCATATCAATCGCGCCACAGATTCCCAACACAGCAGAATCAACATACATTATTGATAATCATACTTACCAGATGCAATGGTGGTCAAATATGGGCACGCACATCTTGCACAGGGAGCAGTGCTTGGATCGTGGCGGCTGTGGAAAGCATGAGAAACATAGTGAGCAGTTGCTGCCAGAGCTAGCTTGAGCAAGCATTACCTTGGGGATTTGACAACTGCTACACTGTGATCCTTGTATGTATAACAGTCCGTCATACGGTTGGTGAGTAAAGCATTGAACATTCTCTTTCGTGATCGTGCCCGGTCCCACAGCACAAGCCAGGTAGTATGTGAACTGTGCGAAGATGACAAACGCGACTGATATGTATGCTTGCTCCTTCCCCACCAGATATGTTGGCAACTGCTGCATTCCCGTCATCATCCATGCAATAAAAGCTGCATTGATCAGGACAACGTACGCAATTTGCATTAGTGGATTCCGCTGGTTGGTCACATAGTCATAGGTACCAGCCATACAACCATACATCCGCTCTCCACAGCAAGCACGCAGAATACGGCTAAATGAGTTGGGTATTGCTTCCAAGAAGAATCGAGATACGACACCATTGGGACCTTCGTCAGAGGTATCAGAACACATGAGCAGATACATTGGAATGGTTAACAGTGTGAAATACAGCACCATGAGAGGAACTGTATAATCTTTCAGCGACAATGCCGCCAATTTGACTAGATTCACAACATCGTCCATTGTCCACGAGCCCTTCATGACCGAGCAGCTCGCAAACTTGGCGTTTGAAAAGTGGGACGAAGAACGGTCGCCAGTCTTAACTCCTAAATCGGTTAATTCCTTTTTGCGAATCAAGTTTTGCGGTCCAATCGCAAATTCCATCCTGCTGAGCAGATTTTTCCATATAGCATGAGCTCGTCGTTTATATGTACAATTTGCCGGTCAGAATTTGCGTCCCGCAACAAGCTCTTCGCTCATGTACGGAAGTGTTCGACGGGAACGCTAGTCGCTTCACAGGAATCGCCGGCTGGAAGCAACGCAACAGTATCTACGGACCACTATGTGTACGTCGTTGGTGGTAGACAGCGTGGTAGGACTTTGAGGTCGGTTGAACGATACTCGTTGATGAGGAAGGTTTGGGAAGAATGCCCACAAATGATGGAAAATCGGGGTAGTCACGGTGCTGCCAGCGCGGGGGGATTTCTATATGCAGTAGGCGGTGGTGGTTTTAGATCCAACCTCTCTTCATGCGAGAAGTTTGATGGCCAGGTATGGACTGGTGCAGCACCGCTGGCAGTAAGCCGACATGCACTTGCTGTGGTAGGTGCGAACAACGACACGATCTATGCAGTGGGCGGATGGATCGACGGCAAGGAATGTTCTTCAGTGGTCGAGCGATTCACCACAGCTTCCAATGCATGGAGCACCGTCGCTCCTCTGAACCAAGCCCGCCGATTGCACGGTGTCGCCGCATTCCCGGCTGCGGACGGTGGTGATGATGACCTGTATGCATTCGGAGGGAACTGCGACGACCCTTACTGGCACACCAACACAGCTGAAGTTTTCCGTGCCGCCACGAATTCTTGGCATTTTGTTGCTTCTATGCCGGCGGCGGGTGGTGCGGCAGCGGTCACAGTTAGACCGTTCGTGTTTGTTTTTCTGCACGGCAAGTACGTACTGCGCTACGACCCGGTAACTGATAGCTACCTAAAACTGAGCGCGCTGCCGCTGCCGGATTGGCACTGCTTTGACGCCGTGGTGGTGCCGCACAGCACACAGGTGTTGCTGTTGGGTGGTGTCACCAACGGTCGCTGGTGCAAAGCAGTGTGGAGCTATGATGCAGCCAAGGATTCGTGGGAGCAGTGGCCGTCCATGAAGACAGCGCGCAGACGATGCGCTTCGGCCATTGTACCTGCTGCTTTAGCAGACCAAGATCGGGTGGGATTTTCAGATGCTGGCAGTAGTTCCGGTGATGTTGGTGGCACTGTGGACGGTGGTGCAGGTGGTGCAGGTGGTGTACATGATGTTGGCGCAAAGAAACAGAAAACGGATAGTGCGTAATACATTAATTACAAGTGCAAGAGCGATGGAGTATTATGTTTCTGAATTCATCCGAATCGTTTCTATGTGTTAGTTGACAGGACTATTTACGTTGAAAGGTTGACTTTCCCCCGGACTTATGCATCAACTTGATGTCTGATATGATAATATCATGCGAAACCGCCTTGAGCATGTCGTATATGCACATCGCAGCGTTAGATGCGCCAACCATGGCCTCCATCTCCACACCCGTCTTGCCCGTAGTTTTGGCAATACAGTCCACGGTAAGTTCGAATCTGTCCGACCCGGGAGATGCAACCACTGGTGTAACTGTCACTTTGCAATCGTCCAACGCGATTGGGTGGCAGAAAGGAATCAATTCGGAAGTTTTCTTGGCTGCCATCACCCCAGCAATAATGGCCGTGCTGAACACTGGACCTTTTGCGCTCATGATATCTTGCTGGATGACCGAAGGTGACGAGGATAGCATGCTGACAACCTCGCTTGGAAGTGAAACACTGGCCTAACCATCAATAAAGATCCATTACTAAGGATAGGTGGTGGGCAATAAAGGAAACTGCACCTGTGCATGGGCAACTCGCAAGGTGGTTGGCTTTCCAGACACGTCCACCATGGTCGGCTTTCCACTGATGCTGTCCACGTGACTAAGAGAAAATCTCCTGGTCGACTGGACAAAGCTATAAGGTTTACATCGGAATTTCGAAACGAACATTTTCCAAGCGATAGAAACGATGGTAATGCAGTCCTTGAGTCCAGTTTTTTGCGCGCCTCATGACGAAGTGAGGCAACTGGTTGCTCACCTTGCCGAGTGTTTAAAAATTGTACGTACTGTGGTCACGACCATACGTTGACTTTGGTTGTTTTACCGAGAGAGTTGTCTTTTAATTGGTGGATACTGGTTAAATCGTTGGCTTTTATTCACGCTCCGTGCTCACACTGTCGCAAGGCTGCAAGCCGCCTCGAGGCACGTGATCGATCAGAAATAAACCACCGCTGTCTGCTTCTCACCTAGTCTATTATGGCGAAGTTGACCTCCGTAAACAAGTCTAAGATCGTGAAGAAGAGGACCAAGTCCTTCGAGCGCCACCAGTACCAGCGCTTCAAGCGCATTGGTAACTCTTCGTGGAGAAAGCAGAAGGGTATTGACTCCAGAGTGAGAAGGAGATTTAAGGGCACCATCCCCCAGCCTTCTATTGGATATGGTACGATTGTTTGTTTCTCCATTCTGTGCGGTCTCTTCTCATCTGTTCAATTTCACAACTTGCAGGCTCCGACAAGACCACCCGAAACTTGCTGCCCAACGGTTTCTACAAGTTCCTCGTCCACAATCCCCAGGAGCTTGAAATGCTTTTGATGCACAACAGAAAATACTGCGCCGAGATTGCCCACAACGTGTCTTCGAAGACCAGAAAGGTGATCGTTGAGCGTGCCAACCAGCTGAACATCAAGGTGACCAACGCCTTCGCCAAGCTCAGAGTGGAGGAGAACGCATAAGCCCACTCTGTTGATCTTAGTGTAAATTTAAGGGGGTTGCGGTGGTAAAAGTGATTTCTTTCTTTGTTTGCATGCTCTCACCTGTGCAAGTTGGATATCAGCAGCATTTTATTACTGTTGCCACATTACACGAACTGTAGTGTTCTTGCGATCAGTTCCATTCATTGGAGTTAGAGAACATCCAACCCATCCTTATTACCACGCAAACACCACGCATCCTCAAGAATCAACTTTGCCCGTGCATGCAACAGTGATTATGCGAGCCCCTCTGCCGCCTTGAACTCTTCCTCGGACAGGGGAGGCAACTCTTTCAGCTTGCGATTGAGATTGTGCCGGTGCCACTCGCTCCTGTTCAAACAGCCATACAAAAACTTAAACTGTAAGAGCTTGTCTTTTCTCGAACATAGTCAGTCTTGCAGAGCTGCTCGACTGTTGTGTGACCTACAATGGCAACTTACCGGAAGTGCTGTCGGTACTTGACCGCGTCAGTAAAAGCCCCTCCGCAGGTCGTGCAGCGCTGCACTGTGCCCGTCTCACTTGTGGATCCTGTTGCTGCTCCAGATGCAGCCGCAGCGGTGGTCCCAGCAGCGCCTGACCCCTCAGCACCAGCGCTGTGTGCCTGGCTGCTCTGCAACTGCTCCTGCCGTCTGCGCAGCTGCTCGGCCTCGCTGTCCAGGCGCGCCTGCAGGGCCTGGGCACGCTGCTGGCGCTCCGCCTGCGCCTCCTTCTCCAGACGCTTGCCGCGCTTCCCCTGCTTGTCGCCGCCAGCACCAGCACCAGCAGCCGTTCCCCCGGTGACCACGCTGCTGCCCCCAGCCGCGCTGCCACTGGCCTCCTTGGCCTTGCCGTGCTCTGCGCCGTCGCCTTCCTTGCCACCACCTTCAGCGGCCACGGTCTCCACAAACACGTAGTCCTCGCTCTTCTCCTCAACTCCTGCGGTGCCGTCGTCGCCATCACTACCTCCACTGACACTACCATCCCCACCCTGAGTAGTGGCAGCCTTGGCCTTGGCGATTTTCTTCTTTTGCTTCTTTTCCCGTGTCTTCTCCTTGCGTTTCTGCAATAAACGGGGGACAACGGTATGGATACACAATTTGGTTAGAGCGAATAGATCGGTGTGCTCGAGGGGTCCAGTTGTGAAATGGGCAGAACGCATCGACATGAACTCAACGGACATTTGATGCAACAAATCCGACATATTAGCACAACCTTCGACACTTTCTATCACACAGAGAGTTTGACTTACATTCAGCGACGGGGCCTTGTTGATGTGGCCCAGCACGTCCACCCCGTCCCCCTCCTCATCGGACAGCGCCAGCGGCAGGCCCATGCTAGCCCTCTCCCTCGCCGCCGCCAGCATCGCGGCCTCCACCCCCGCCGCCCCCGGGTTGGGGGAGGGCGCACTGCGGGCTGGTGTCTCCGTGGCGCTGGGTTGTTCCGCCGCCGTGGTGGTAGCGGTGTCCTGCAGAGACAGCGCCTGCTCCGTCTGTGCGCTCAGACTGGCGTCCATCGTACCACCCGCTGCAGCAGAGGGCCCGCCGCTGCGCATCTGCAGCACCTCCATGCGCACTCCGTCTGCAATTTTAAATCCAAGTTTCGTGTTACATCTCAGTGTGTGACCGCTGCATGGGATAAACATCGTGCCCAGGATTCATGCGTAACACACAGGTACCTGCTGCCAGCGCCTTGACCATCATCTCGACAGCCCTGTACACCTCCGGCTCAATCTCAAAATCTACACTCGTCTCTGCGCCTTCAGTACCTGCACCTGAAGCCCCTGAAGTAGCAGTGGTGGCGGCAGTGCTGCTGGCTGTGGAGGTAAGTATGCGAGCACCTTCCTTGCTCAGGCGAGAGCGAATGGTCAGGTCATCTACACGCAGGAACAAATCAAAAGATCAAAACCATTACGTTGCTGCGTAATCTCTCACAGTGGACCCAACAAAGAAAGGATAAGCACGTCATTATTCTGAGTTCATACCTCGTGGATTGTAGTGCAAGCGCAACAACATCTTTGTTCTCTTGATCGGCATTATTTCTTTTAGTTTCTTAATAACCTCCAATGCCTGAATGAAATTGCAATCGCATACGAACGATAGTTAAGACGAGAGAGAAATGCCGTGGTGAAATAAACTGACCTGTGCTTTCGAAGTTTTCGATGTGTTCACAGAGAACTGAATTTGCTTCATGGCGTTCTGAATAATCGACACTGTATATGGGCGATCATTTTCAGGGTTGATGGTCTTATCGACAACAATGCTGGCAATGTCTTTGAACATGGACTCTTGAAGGGCGATACGTTCTTGATCAGAGACTTGCATCTCGCCCTTGTTCAAGATTTCAATGCATACAAGTTTCTTGTCCGTGGTACCGAAGGCACTCTCAATATCCTTTGCGCTTGCCAATAGACCTTTCGATACATTGGAGAATACTGAATCTATCTGAAGCACTTCGTTGATATCGGTCTCTACTTTGTTTCGCCAACTCAGAGCCTTGTTTCTGTAGCAAGCGATTTCAAATCGCTTTCCCCCTTTCTGCAGCCTAACATAGGCGACATTGGTTAAGCGAACCTGATTCACTGGAGTAAAGCCGCTCATGACTTCGAATTCGCGACCAGTTCTTGTTCTGTTGGAACAATCAGGCCGTGCAAGTGCACGTCTTGAAGTTCCCAGCACGCTTGTGCCAACTCTTTACACGCTTTTTAGCATAATGGAAATGTTTAAAACGCACGTTTATACGGTACAGTTTAGTTTCTTTAATAAGCATTGATTTTATTGTAAAGCAATATACAAAAAGTTACTCTTTATGGAATGCTTGCCGAACTTCGTAGAACGAACTTCGCAGCTCTCACCAAAGTTGCAGAACGAAGAAACTAAAAAAATGGTTAAGGAGATTCAGAGTTTGGATGAGTTTCAACGTGAGACTGCCGGCCCTGGGTTGGTCGTAGTCGATTTCTTTACAACCTGGTGTGGTCCGTGCAAAGCAATCGCTCCTTTCATTGACAGTCTGGCTGCAAAGTATCCTGAGGTGAAATTCATTAAGGTCGACATAGAGAAGAATGAGGATATTGCTGGTCCCCGACGTATCAGTTCGATTCCAACCTTTCATTTCATTGTGAAGGGACAGCTGGTGGATGAGATGAAGGGGGCAGACCCAAAAGCTGTTGAGCAGAAAGTGCAGCAGCACAAAGTCGACACTAACCCGTTTAAAGGTGCGGGCAACAGGCTTTCTGATTCGCCCGCTGACTCCAATGTACCAGCTTTAAGTGCTAGAGAAGCGAGACTGAAGGCATTTGCAGCTGCGGAAGGTGAACACAAGCGACCATCACCTCAGCCCGCAGCTAAGCCTTCTGGTTCTGGTGCGGAGGCGTACGATGATGAAGACGAAGCCCTTTCTAAAGCGCTTGCTTTGTCTCTTGCAGATGCCAATGCACAGCCTTCCACGGCATCCGATGCACCAGCCAAAAAAGAGGCAGCTGGTACTGGTAGAACGGCTGAGCAGAAACGACAAGACGAAGCTGACAACGCAGCAGCTGAGGCCGAACTTGCAGCCGAACAGGCCTCAGCTCCACAGCACTTCCAGGAAGCTCCCGGGCAACAGTGGGAAGAGGAAATGGTCCCCGTGCCGGTAAATGAGGCCTTTCTCGCACAGTTACTGGAGATGGGTTTCTCCGATGTCCGCGCACGGAAGTCCCTCGTGCACGGTGGCTCAGTTGACGGGGCCATGGCGTGGCTGGCGGAGCACCAGGACGATCCCGATATTGACCAGCCGTACATGGTGCGCAAGGCGGACACGCTGCCGAAGCCGCCGATGAGCGCGGAGGAGAAGGCGGCGAAGCTGGCCGCCATCAAGGAGAAAATGGCGCAGCGCAAGGCGGAGAGGGCCAAGCAGGTGCGCAAACAGTTGGTGACAGAGCACACTGGTGGTGCAAGTGTTTCATTGCTCTATGAAATCGCCTGTGCGGATGGTATTGAGGATGATCCCCTCCGCCTGATACGATGGGTGTTTTGTACACTTTGCACGGTTGAATTTTCCTGACATCTGTTGCTGTTGTTGCCGTTGCTGCCATCTCTCATAGGAGCGCGCTGAGGAGATCCGGAAGGAGAAGGAGCGCCGCGAGCGCGGGCAGAAGATCGACGAGACGCTGGAGGAGAGGCAGCGCCTGCAGCGCAAGAGGGACGCCGAGCGGCTCAAGAAGGAGAAGCAGGAGCAAGAGAAGGAGCGCCAGCGGCTGCGTGCCGAGATCGCCGCGGACAAGGAGCGGCGCCGCGCGAACAACGGCGTGCTGCCCTCGGTGCTGGGCGTGGACGGCTACAACCCCTCCATCATCCAGTACGATGTGCCTGCTAGTGCTCCAGCTGGAGCTGCGGCGGCAGGGGCCAGTGCGGGTGATGCAGCGGCTCCAACTGTGCCAGGTGAGTTGTGTGCAGGCGTAGTTGCGTGATCATAGTGAATGAATATCTATCCCTAATCTGATGCCCAATGTGCAAATATTGGATATGCTCAGCTGATGCACTATTATCCTGTTGTTGTCAATGCAGCCAAGCGCACCAATGAGTCGCCCACGCCAGCGGCCTCCACCACTGCGGCAGCCCCTGCTCCGGCCAAGGTTCCCCTTGCCAAGAAGCCGACGACCACCTCCTCCGCCACCGCAGCAGCAGCCGCGGCCAACACGAGCCCCGAGGCCCGCATCGACAGCGCCATCCAGACCATCATGCGCTACCGTACGGGCGGGGACGGCGGCAACGCGCTCAAGCTGTTGCTCACCTTTGTGCGCAATGTAGCGGACAACCCCACAGAGCCGAAGTACCAGTCGATCAGCACGGAGAGCAATGCGTTTAAGACCAAGCTGCTGCCGCTGGTGGGACCGTTGATCCTGCTGAAGGCGGTGGGCTTTCAGAAGGGAGAGGGGGCGGATGAGAGCAAGCTCAAGTTCGAAGGGTAAGAGCGCCGCAACATGCTTGGGTTTGTTTGAAGCTGGAAATTGCTTTACTATGTCTTGGTGAATCGCTTCCTGACAGACGATGCATCCTTTATATATGCTAACCATAAGTGCTGTGTTTTTTTATGTTATATCTGGAAACAGGGACCCGACGAGCCCGCTGCTGCGAGATACTGTGACGAAGCTTGCCAACGCCGAGGCGCTCTACTGGCAGCAGAACAGCGCATAGATTCCGGAGAGAGGGCTGCTGGCAAGACACCTGGACAGGGAGTGGCTTGCAAAGGCCATCCTCCGCTTGCACCTGGAGCTGTCTCAGATGATGTACACAGCTGCTAGCTTGGGCAACAATGTGTGGCAATGTTTGGCTCTTTTAAATGCATTTACCCCACACTATTGTGCTTTTCTTTTCGACATCGTTGTTACAGTACGTGGAAAAGCAAGACGGCACTGACACGAGTGCTGGGAAGAGACCACGTGCAAATCACCTCAACTTAACTCTGTCCAGCCAGTTCACGGAGACACTCACTATTTTGAAGCAACGCATTTAGCTGCTCTTCCATCCCAGCGCTGCCTTCTTTTTTCTTCAAGAGCTCCGCCTCCATCACGCTGACGCGATCCTTCAGTTCTCCCTTCTCCTTCTGCAGTTGCGCGATCGTCTGCTCTGCCTTCGCAAGTTCCTCTCTGACTCGCACCAGTGCAATGGCAATAGGGTGCTTGGCTTCGCGGCTCTGGTTGAGTGCGGCTTCCAATTGCCTTTTGAGAGCGCCGTTCTCAAAGGTCAAAGAGTGTATCTGCGCGGCACTTGTTGCAGTTGCCGCTGTAGCTTCAGTGACTGCTTTGTCGCGCTCTGCTTTCAAAGCTCTGTTCTCCTTTTTCAGTTGTGCATTCTGCAAGGTTATTTCTACATTTTGCTTGTAAATATCGGATGAATTGCCGGTAAACCTGCTGTTGGATGACTCTGCCTTTCCTGTATTGGTGCATGGCGTCAAGGATGGAACAGGAGCTTTCTTCTTTGAAACCGGTCGAGTCTCAACCTCCCCAGCTTGAGGAGCAGGTTCAGTCTCGTTCAGCGGTGGCGGTGGAGGTAAGTCCTGTTCAGTGGCAGCGCTCGTGCCCGGCAAGCTAGCTCTGTTGCGATTTGTAGTTGAGCTCTCGCGTACCTTTTCAACACGCATTCCGCTGCCCATAATTCTGAATGTGGCAGAGGTTTTGTAGCTCCATCTGCAACTTTCTGGGGATAAACTTGGACCTGTGCTCCAGCAAACATCTTCATTACCATCGTTCACAATCCAGATGTTATTTCTCTTGAACAATGTGCAGCGACTCTTGATATATCGCGCGGGACCAGTCTTTTTGTAGGTCCCATTTATATCTTTGAGCTTGCACTCTTTGATCGTCAATGTGGGTTGTGCTGACATGATTTTTCGTGGCACGCTTGTTCTGGAGATTTCCTTTGGAAAATGCCGATCGACCGAGCCCTCTGCTGGGAGGCTGTCCCAACGTTCCCAGACTTGCCGTTACGCCATCACACAGGTTGAACTTGAACACTCTCTTTGAAACTATCCAAACTTTCGCGTTATATCGTCAACTATCAACTATCACCACATCCTATAACTACTACAACAAAGCTACATTCCTTACCATCACATGTGCTCACACTAATCCCATGATGGTGCCTTACTAGTCCAGCTCATAGTCTCCTGCGTTCTTCGTATGCAGCAGCGGTGCTGGTGTGGGAGGCAACACAACCTCGTCCCATTGTGCAGCAGGCACTGCAGTTCTGGGCCAAGGAGACGGATCACCAGCACCTGCGGCAGATGGGTGAGTAAAAGGACCAGCCTCTCTGGAGGACGGAGGAGAGGCTCCTCCGGTCGAAGGTGGTGGAGGGGGTGCGGGCGCTGCTCCAGAGGCTTTTACAGGTGCTGTCCCTGTCTTCGGCGCGACCACTGCTGCTGCGGTGCTCACCGTCCTGCGTACTAAGCTGGGCACTACAAGGGACGTCACTCCAGTGCCGGTGCCGTCGTCAAAATACAAGCCCGGCAGGACCACCTGCACCTGGGCCCCCTCCTTAATTAGCCCGTGGTTTTTCGCGCCGGGGCTCAGGATCTCCTTGCAGCGCTCATTGTGGTAGGACAGTGACGCGCCCGGTTCTGGTAAAAGGAAACAGTTGGGGTCGCTCAGCGCTGCGTGAATGAACAACATGAGCAGCGTGCGCGCCAGCTGCGGCAGACGCAAATCGCTGTCCGAGCTGGAGATGGCACCAGTCTCGGAATCCTCCAGCATGCGAGCGTGCACCGCCAAGATCATACCATTTTGCTCGCGATCGACACGCACCATCAATTCATTGATTTGTTCATCGGTAAGGGCCTTGATCTCCCGGGGCAGGCGCTCTTGCATCGACTTGAACCAGAAGAGCTTCGGCACGGTGTCGTTGGTGAGGTCCGTGGGCACCTCCATGCCGAACTCCTTGAGCATCAACTCCCGGTACTTCTGCAGCTGCGCGTCCACATAAGCCTTGCACCCAGCGTAGAGGGGCGACATTACCTGTGCCACAAACACATCCGCCGCCACAGTCTCGCTGTGTCCCAAGTTCTCCAGGGCATAGATCGCGTCGCAGGCAAATGACTCAAAGTTCAGGAAGGCCGCCGTGAACCCCTCTCTCAAGTCTGCTCCAGCAGGGAAGTGTCCACCCCCTTTGAGTCTCTCCCAATCCCGCTTGATGTGGTTCTGACCAGAGCGTTTTAAGAGGGCTTCAGCGTGCTGCTTCGCTTTGTCGCGGGCTTCAATGAGCTCCTGCATCTTGCCTTGGCTCTCCCTCAGCTCTTGTAGGTGCTGCTTGCGCTCCTCCTCCAGCTGGGCTTTAAGAGAGGTGTTAGATGAGTCCTGCATCGCACTTGGACTACCCTGGTGCTGCTCCTGCTGTGTTGCAAGTGATTTGTTGGCCGCCACGGCTGTCGTTGCAGTGCTAGTGGCGGCGGTGCGCAACTGTTCTTGCATGACATCAAGGCACTGCTGCAGGGCAGAAGACTGTGCGTTGGCAGCATCGCACGCTGCAACCGTGGACCGCAGCTGCTCTTGGGCATTTTCGCGATCACGCTTGGCCGCCCCAAGCTCGCCCTGAAGCGCCTGCAGTGCGCTTTCGTGCTTGGCGCGCTCTTGTTCCCATGCGGTTGCTGTCGCGGAAAGTTCATCTTCACGCTCTCGCAGGGCGCTTTTCAGAACGCTGATGTCTGCAGTGGTCACTCGCAATTTTTCTTTCCAAGTAGCCACAATTGACTCGTGGCTCGCAGTGGAAATGGTGCTTGCCAGGGACTGGTGCAGCTGCTCCTGAATATCGTCGCGATCACGCTTGGCCGCCGCAAGCTCGCCCTGAAGCGCTTGTAGTGCGCTTTCGTGCTTGGCGCGCTCTTGTGCGCATGCAGTGGCTGTCTCGGAAAGTTCTTCTTCACGCTCTCGCAGGGCGCTTTTCAGAACGCTGATGTCCGCAGTGGCCACTCGCAATTTGTCTCTCCAAGTAGCCACAATTGACTCGTGGTCCGCAGAAGTAATAGCCTTAGTCATATCGTCGCGATCTGTGACCGCCGCAAGCTCGCCCTGAAGCGCTTGCAGTGCGCGTTCGTGCTTGGCGCGGTCTTGTGCGCTTGCGGTGACTGCTGCAGAAACTTCTTCTTGTGCTTCTCGCAGCGCGTTTGTGAGCACGTTGATCTCCCCAGTGGCCACTCGCAATTTCTCTCTCCAAGCAGCGACAATTGAATCGTGGTCCGCTGAAGCAACAGTGCTTGTGCTCAGCGCGGTCACCTGCTGCTGCAGTCGCTCTGCTTGAGCGCGCAACTCCTCGCATTCCCTGCTTCTTTCAGCCAGTTGAGATAACGCTTGGTCGCGCTCGGCCATGGTGCTGGTGAGGGATAAGAACATACCCTCAGAATGTTTGAAATACTCGGCGGCTTGCATGCTGGCGTCATCGCGCTGCTTTTGTGTGTCCCGCAAGACTTTCTCAGTCGCTATACGCTTACGCTGGGCGTCTTCCGCAGCAAGTCGAAATGTCTCACAACTATTGAGCGCGTCCTCAATTTGCTGCATTAGCTGGTGCTTCTGTTCCTCAAAACCCGCTTCAGACTTGCAAGCTTTGCGGTGCTTCTTTAGATCCGCGTTGGCCGAGGTGAGCTGTGCGCTCAGTTCTGCAGATTTCTTTTCCTCAACCACCAGTTGTGCCTTCAAGTCCCTGAGTACACGCTGGGCGTCTAGAGCCTGCAGCTGATACTGCGAGCTTCGCTTCTCCAGGTCAGCATTGTGAGATTGCAAGGCTGAGAGCTGTCGCTTGTTCTGCTCTAACTGCTCTTGCATATCTCTTTGTGCTTGCTCAGAACCACGCTTGCCTGTGGTTTGTAGTCGCTCCAATTGACTCTTCAAAGAGCGAATGTCGGCATAAGCGGCGTCCCGCTCTTTAACAGTATTGGACAGCTTGGTTTTGTACGTTTCCTCTGTGGCGCGGTGTTGCTTTTCTTGGATGTCCGCATGCTCTTGCCTGTTGATCAGCTCCCTGCTCAACTGTTCGCATCTGTAGCAAGTGTCGACAGCACTGCTCATGGACCGGAACGCGCTCTGTTCGGATGGATCTGCCGCAGAAGCTTCTTTGTGTATTGCGTCCCGCTGGGAAGCCAATAGTATTGGTCGTTTACCGGTGCTATCCATATCTGGTCGTCTCGTCTTCGTCGTGGAGCTAAGTTCAGGACGGAACCACTCCATGCCGACAAGATGGTCACTGGGCAATCTTGACCTCATGATTATGATATCTTTGTCGCGAATATACCAGAAAAACTTGCTTTTGTACATGATGTAATTCGTACCGGCCTTCTCATAGGCGTCTTCTCCTTTGATTTTCTTGAAGATGCCATTAACGTTATCGATCTCACAACCACACACTTCAAGCCACGGCTCTCTCTTCGCCATTACAAATCACCTTTGCGTGATATGATATGATGAGCGCAGCAATCAATCTCTTATCCTAGAAATCTCAATATCCCAGATCGAAGAGATCCTGCTTCCAAATCCAAGCTTGGGATACCGGGAACGAGACTGCTGCAGCGTTCGTTTTCGCGGGTGTGTCAGCTGCTATGGTTTCTGCAAAAAACATCCCATGTACCACTGAAGCACTGACAAATGCATCGGTTAAATCCAGTCTTTGTGTGACTGTATCACCATCTAAATATTTGCTTGCTGCTCTATACTACGCCTTTTTTTTAAAAGGAGATTGGCGCGAAGCCGTGCCTACAAATTTGGCCACAGCCGGAAAGTTGCGGAAATTCCACGTAAGGCTAGGTTACTTGACGACTTTATATAAAAGAACAAAGCATCCATCTTCACACCGTCTACAACGGTAACAGTGCTCACTGGTTTGAGAGTGTGTGTTTGGTCTCAGAGATACGAAGTCAAAGATTTGATTATTAAGACTGTAAAAGTTCCGTAAGTCCCTCCGCCGGAGAGGGGAGTTCGAACAGCACTGATCTTGTGCGACAGCAACTGAAATGTTGCTTTCAGCGCGGAAAGGTTGCCGTTTAATAGACGTTTGTAATCCTGACTTTCCTGCAGTTTCATCGCGACTTTTGCAGTGCTGTTGTTACTGGCTAAATCGGTGATCATACAGCTCTGAAACAGCGTATAAATGGGCAATGATACAATGCAGCTGGTCCCTGTTAAATGCAAAAGAAAGCAACCTCAACCGCGCATCCATCCGTATTCACATTTGTTTTAGGACAATTTTTATGCATTCAGCTTCACGTCAACATTCTACTACCCACATCTCTCGTCAATCACACCAGCACCTAAGGGTTTTCCACGTAAACTGGATCATTATCGCCTTCATCACCGCTCTGAGCCTCTATGCAACCTTCCCCTGCTGCATTCTCTACACTACCAAACCCTGCCCCGGCACTTGCACCACCCGCTGCAGATAGTTCGGTGGGTGGAGATGGTGGGAGTACCTCCACGCCGTTGCGCTCTACCTTGTCTGTGATTAATTCCCCTCCGGTCACACCCTGCAGCGCACTGCTATTCAGCACGTCGACCTCCGCAGTGGCCATTCGCAACCTGTCTCTCAAAGTAGCCACTGTTGTATCGTGCTCTGAGTCCTGCATCGCCTTCAGACTGGCATCGTGCTCTTCCTGTTGCGCAACAAGGGTGGTGTTCGCCGTCTCCTGCATCTTCTGAAGCTGATCTTCGAGCTGCGCGGCTGTCGTTGTGGTCCTTGTGTTGACAGTGCGCAGCTGCCCTTGCATGGCATCAAGGCACTGCTGCAGGGCAGAAGACTTCGCGTTGGCAGCATCGCGCTCTGCAACCGTCGACTGCAGCTGCGCTTCAATATTGTCACGATCTCGCATGGCCGCTGCAAGCTCACCCTGAAGCGCCTGCAGTGCACTTTCATGCTTGGCGCGGTCTTGTGCGCATGTGGTGGCTGCCGCGGACAGTTCGCCTTGTGCTTCTCGCAGCGCACCTGTCAGCACGTTGATCTCCGCAGTGGCCACTCGCAGTTTGTCTGTCCAAGTAGCGACTATTGACTCGTGTTCCGCAGTGGAAATATTGCTTGCCATGGACTGCAGCTGCGCTTGGATTTCGTCGCGATCTCGAATGGCCGCTGCAAGCTCACCCTGAAGCATTTGCAGTGCTCGTTCGTGCTTGGCGCGGTCTTGTGCGTATGCCGTGGCTGCCGTGGAAAGTTCTTCTTTGGCTTCTCGCAGCGCACTTTTCAGCACCTCGTACTCCGCTGTAGACACACGCAATTTGTATCTCCAAGTGGCCACAATTGACTCGTGGTCTATAGACGCAATAGTGCTTGTGTTCAGCGCGGTCAGCTGCTGCTGCAGTCTCTCTGCTTGAGTGCGCAACTCCTCGCATTCCCTGCTTCTTTCAGCCAGTTGGGACACCGCTTGGTCGCGCTCAGCCGTGGTGCTGGTGAGGGTTAAGTTCAACCCTTCGGATTGCTTGAAATACTCGGCGGCTTGCACGCTGGCGTCATCGCGCTGCTTTTGTGTGTTCCGCAAGACTTTCTCTGCCGCTGCAAACTTTCGCTGGGCGTCTTCCGCAGCACGTCGATATAACTCACAAGTGCTGAGCGCGTTCTCCAATTGTTGCTTTAGCTGACCGTTCTGGCCTTCGTGGTTAATATCAGATTCACAAGCTTTGCGGAGCTTCTTCAGATTCGCATTAGCCGAGGTGAGCTGTGCGCTCAGTTCTGCGGATTTCATTTCCTCTTGCATCAGTTGCGCCTTCACGTCCCTCAGTGCACGCTGGGCGTCTAGAGCCTGCAGCTGATACTGCGCGCTTCGCTTCTCCAGGTCAACATTGTGAGTTTGCAAGGCTGAGAACTGTCGGGTTTTCTGTTCCAACAGCACTTGCATATCTCTTTGTGCTTGCTCAGAAGCACGCTTGCCAGTGGTTTGTAGTTGCTCCAAGTGGCTCTTCAAAGCACGAATGTCAGCACAAGCAGCATCCCGCTCATTAACAGTGCTAAAAAGCTTGGTATTTAACATTTCCTCTGTGGCGCGGTGTTGCTTTTCTTGGGAGTCCGCACGCTCTTGCATGTGGATCAAATCCCTCCGCATCTGTTCGCATCTGCAGGAAGTGTCGACAACACTGCTTATGGATCGGAAAACGCTCTGCTCAGCTGGATCTGCCGCAGAAGCTTCTTTGTGCATTGCGTCCCGCTGGGAAGCCAGTTGTATTGGTCGTTTACCGCTGCTGTCCATTACTGGTCTTCTTGTCTTCGTCGCGGAGGTAAGTTCAGGACGAAACCAATCCATGCCAACAAGATGGTCATTTGGAAACTTTGACTTCATTATAATGACATCTTTGTCGCGAAGATACCAAAATTGCCGAGATTTGTAGATGATGTAATTTGTACCGGCCTTCTGATAGGCATCTTGTCCCTTGATGGCCCTAAAGATGCCATTAACACCATCGATCTCACAACCACACACTTCAAGCCACGGTTCTCTCTTCGCCATAACAAAACACTTTTACGTGGTACGATAGGACGAGCGTGGCAATAACAATACCTCTTTTAGAAATCTCAGACAGTAATCCCAGGAATCCCAGATCAAGATATCTTTCTGGGACCTGAGCAAATATGGGATACTGGGAACAGACAAGTTCCGACTGACACTTACGATAGCAGGTTATCGTAAGTGTCATCAGCTGCTATGATTGATGTGATGATCATCCCAATATACCACTCAGGCACTAAAAATGTATCGTTTGAAATGCAGTCAGTCTGAGTGTGACTTTACTGTCATCAAAATACATGCTTGCTGCTGTATCCTAGTACATACCATATACATATGATACGAAGCAGAGCTGACATATTATGCAGCCCGTAAATAACAAAAGTCCAACGTAGGAAGATTTCTTCACAGTGTCACAGAAATATCATTACATATCCGTCTTCACACAGTCTACAATGGCTCCACTGGAAAGAGTTTTCAAAGATATGAAGTCAACGATTTCGTTATTAAGACTCGTTTCGAAACGGCAGCGCACATCCGGCCACATCTGGAAGTTTCATAAACATCGGCGCATCCAAAAGGGCACACAGACGCCACATAGCTATATCCAGGATGGGGGATTTTAATGGCGATAATTACAATGACAAATTCATTGGAGATCTGGTAAATTTCGTTGCGAGCGACAAGTTCCAAACTATGTTCGAGACCTACTTCCTGGCTCATGCGATGCAATTTACTAATGACGAAGAACACAGACTTGAATATTATGAGATGTATCAAAACTTTCACGAAATGTTTGACAAGCAACTGGAGGACTTCTGCAGACAACAGGATATCACTCAAGCTGAGTAAGTTCAGTGAATCCTGGAAGGTTTCTTACTTCGCTGCACGTATGTTATGAGATCCTTTGTCTCCCTGCCATCAGATTTATGAAACGCTGCCGTGCGGCATCCACACAGGATGAAAAGGCCAAACACTATATTGATATTTTGCTTTCCAGCGTCGAGTATGAAACTTTCGTAAAACTCATGAAAATCATGCGACCTGTGGCGGAGATGCGCGCAAGTGCTGCGAAGACCATCTCCAGTCCAAAGACGGCGGAAGGCAAAGGCGGAGGACAGAGCAGTGTCTCACCGGCGAAGATGAGCAGCAAGGAATCTGGGGAGACGATCAAGGCGGAAGAGAAGCCGAGTACAGGTGCTCTAGCTGATTCCAAGGGCAGTGCTAGAGACGAAAAGTTCGCCAGCAAGTAAAGATGCAAGCACGAAAGGTGGAGTTGTTATAGCAGCAAAGGCGACTGAGTACAGTGGTGTGTTAAATGTGCTATTCATAATATATCGAAGTTGTTGACTCTACGGTGCCAAGTGCTTGCCACACCCCGTCTACCTTGGTTCAGGGCAAACAGGATTCTCAACCACCTTCTTTGACACTTTATAGGCATGTAAAATCACGTCACTTAAACATGGAAACTACCACACCAAGTGGGAGCTGGCGATGGTGGACTTGTAGTGCGCCTCCGGGAGCTTGTCCCTACTCAGCTGCAACAGGGCCACCATGTCCGTCAGACAGACGTCCTGCTGCGCCGCCCTCAGCTTCACCTTCACCCCCGCCAGCCCTTTGCTGCCGCTATTCTCCTTGCTGACGCCAGTACCGCCACTACTACCGCCACTGCCAACACCACTGCCGCTGGTGCCAGCAGGTGCTGGGGTCTGCTGAGCAGGGTAGGCGCTCAACTCCACACCTGCTCGCAAGCCCAGGCCCGGCACATCCACCCACACTGGCGGCACCGGTGCAGCGGGCGGAAAAGTGCGCACTTTGGCCTCTCCGCCGCGGCTGCTCAGGAACGACACCCACAGGGGCAGGGCCAGGTCCGCACAGTATGGGTGTGTATTAACATAACTCTTCAGCTTCTCGCGTGCGACGGGCACTGTGGTGGAGGCGCTCGCAGTCACCTTCACCTCAGCCATGCTCTGTAGATAGAAAAAGACGCAGCCCAGTCAGCCAGTTACAGAGCAACAGGAACTGTGTGGTAAAACAGCACCCACACACCCGACTATGCTACAGGGAGATCGGAATTACTGCCCTACCTGCAAATACTCCCGCCGAAGAAAGAGTCCTGCAGGCAGCATCAGGGAATAGGCACCGCTGCTGCCTATGTGCGACCATCCTAGCAACTTTACTTGCGGGTTCTTGCCGGAACTCTCCTGCCTGTCGGTGCATGGACATTGGAATGATTAGACTATCGTTCAAATCAAATTGCCGCAATATAAGCTGTACTACTGATTGTGTATTGGTATCAGTGGCAATTACCAGCCTATGGAACGCGGGAAGAACCCCACTTGGGCATTCCCACTAGACCGCCAAACCGTTTGGGCAAAGGCGAGATCGTTGCAGGGCAAAATAACGTCTGCGTCCAGTAGTAACACTCCTGCAAGATAATAGAATACGATAATTAGCGCGACTGACAAATAAAAGTCAAAATACCTATCGCAAACGCTCACCATCCGTGCTGACCTTGACTTGACCGTAAAGGGTTTCCCATGTATTCTTTCCGTAAGTTTCAACAAATGTCACGACAGAATGTGTATGAGGATATTTGAAATAGCTATCGGGTGGTCTTGGTGATTCATGAGGCCATAATATTTGTATTTCATGCACTGCTTGGCAAACAGACAGGTCCAGCACAAACTTGTTTAGGCTGTCTATGTTCCTAGGAGCAACTACACGCACTGTGATCTTCTCTGCCATAGCAAGTTCCCTAAGTCTTGTTCCTTGCAGCACTTCATCAACCAGATATAGCTTGTCCAAATAGAGATAGTAAGCCAGGCATGCCGTCATCGCAACCATTGCCGCAAGCGCGTACTTTAGCACCCTTGCGTTGCATACTGACTGAATCGCTGCGTGCATTCTGTAGGATATAGATGGCTTAGACGAGTCACCTTCCTTTGGAAAGCAGTAGTTCATGATTTCACAACGAAAGATTGACCCAAACCGACACCAAACTCTGCAAGCTCGGAACGGCGACAGACGCTGATTTATTTTTGTTTCGGGATTTTATCGATATTTTCGAATTATGGTGAGTGAGCCCAACGAATCAGATGCAAATTCATCACTAAATGCAAATGTAGTCAGATGAAGTTCCTGTCATAATGTTTGCTTGGTACCCCTGTGGAGCTTGGTGGGGCTGGGGCCTACAGCTCTGCGGGGCGGACGATTGATTCCATAGTTATAATCGCCGGCAGAGAACATGGTGGATAGCTATAGTATATCAAAGCACCAACCCATCAGTCGTGCCATAAATAATAATGGAAGGTTAATCAGGCGTGAAATCCAAGGAAATACGCGTTGAAATGTTAAGGTTTGAAAAATAATACGACTAGTAATGCTCAAGTAGCATTTCCACCGTGCTATTTGGTTTCCACTCTTATGCTTTGCGTCGCCCTCCGACTAACATCGCTCATGCGTTCCGTAAACCTCTTCGAAGCCTTGCTAATCTCCTTCGACGCCTTCTCGACCCATCGCGACAAATATCGTGAATACAGCCATCGAGCAACTGGAGTACCAAAATTCAAACCGAAGAACAATATCACCAAAAAGTAAATCAGGCCTTCACCAAGGTCAACAGAAACAGTAATTTCAGTTCCTTGGGCGCTTGCGAAGCGAGGCTGGTCGATGCATAACGCTAGCAGCACCAAACCCATTAGCCTTAAATACTTGATCGCAATTTGTTGCTTTAATAGCACTCCTTCCGTTCTGTTGCTCATCTCACAAAACTTTGTTGTCGCAAAGGTTGAATTACACATGTAACAGGTGGACATGAATACCACGATGTGCGGGTTGAACCAATCTTCGACGAACAGGTCAGCAGCCGTTTGTGTGCGGGGTTCCAAGTTGAAGCAGCTGACCGCCAAATATAACGCTATCTTATATGCAAACTTAGGGGAAAATTATATACTGTGCCTATTGTATAACGATTCTTAGTTATCGCCACCAGTGGAGCCACACCGGCTCCAAACTTCCTCACAGAGTGGTTCAACACGAATCTACGGTAGAGTCATTGCTTGTCCGTGCTTTGACGCTTTCTTAGGACGATCGGAGGCTTGGCAGCTTTGGTGGACTTCCACTGATTTGTTTCGACTCCTCGGTGGCAGTTTTGAATGCAGCGGTACGCTCTCAAGTTAGTCCTAATTGGTGACTCGCGGGTTGGTAAATCGCAGCTATCTCGGGCGTTTGTGAACAAAGGCTTTTTGGTAAGTTGTTCTCGTTTTGTCGTCAATATTTGGTCAATTTTTAAAGCCTTATTTGCTATCTTGCTATGCTTGCAGGATGATGCGCAAGTGACTGTGGGCATTGAGTTCGCCACGAAAGTGATAGACTTTGAAAAATCAATGATTCAAACTCACATATGGGACACTGCTGGTCAAGAACGAGTACAGAGTATGACGAAAGCCTTTTTCCGCAATACTGCTGGTGCGGTTTTGGTGTACGACGTGTGCAACAGGAAAAGCTTTGAGAACTTGCAAGCAGTATGGCTCAAGCAATTGCGAGAACAGGGATACACCGATATTAGGTTAATTTTAGGTAAGTTCTCTCGGATTCTCCAAGCAATCGGTCAATTGCGATGTTGATTGATCCTTTTTCACTCGGTAATTCAGTGGGGAACAAGGTGGACCTCTTAGAGAACGGCAAGGAAAGAGAAGTGAGCCACTCTGAAGCAATCGAGTTTGCCAGACAAGAAAACATGGATTTCTTCGAGACATCTGCGTTGACGAATCACTATGTCGATCACATGTTCCGTCGGATTTCGTTGTCGATCGCTCGTGTGCTGCCCGAGGTGGCCGTGCATTTAGAAGTGTCGTACCTGCCCGAGGGGTGGATGGCGATGGTCGACGAAAACGCCGACCCGCAGTCCTCCTCGGACATTAGCGCCAGTGACGTAGAAGCAGCGATGAAGGAAGGCTCACTGCCTCCTCCGCCTCCACCGTCCTACAATACCGGCATCAAGAAAGGCAGCCCTACGACCAGGGAGAAGACCAAGTCCCCTCTGGCCTCGGAAATCCTGCCCCTCAAGTACATCAACTACTGGACCGGTGAGGTGAGCAAGGAGCGACCCACCACAGCGGCGCCGCTTAGCGAGGGCCTTCTGTACGTGGCCCGCGAGACTGTGAGCATGGAGATAGACACCTTTGGCGGCGGCAAGGGCGGGGACAGAGGCCTGAAGGAGCGCACATCTTCCTGCAAGACCACCTCCACCTTCGTTTCCAACACTAGCAATGGGTCGGGCGGCGGGCGCACGAGCAGCCAGGACCAGGAGAACTACGACCTGCACGAGAGCCGTCGCAGCATGAGCAAGAGCTCGGGCGGCTCGCGGTATAACAGCAGCGACGCGGGAGGTTCCATCACGCGGTGTCTCCGCAACTCCTGTACGGTCTGCTAAGCCACCCACACACCTTCTTCGAGAATGGTGAACACTGTCCCACAAAACATGACCGCTCCACTCTGTGCGGTGCGTGGGACACATTAGCCCCAAAATTCAGTATTGTTTAGCGATATTTCTGTGGTGACGTTCTGAGGAGGCTGCTGAGGCACGAGGGCAGTCACCACATGTATATAATCCCTGCAGGTTCACTGGTCCATCTACCTTCACAGCGGCAAGATAGAGCTGTGAGAGGAGAGGTCAGGGCCGGTAGAGAACATAATAGAGGTGTCGTCGGTGGACGAGAGAGGAGCGGTCACACACGGAAATGTCATTCTGATTTGTGTCCACCCTCGATAGGACTGCCACGCACCTGTGCGGTGTGGTGTGCTGCACGCGACACCCACGAAAGATTCGTTTTCATTTGTACATACCGGTGCACACACCCGCGGCTACAGAGAGGGCTGTGGCCGTTGTGAACAACGATGTGATGTGGCGATCCCCACACAATTCTCCGCCAAGATTGTGTGCGCATTCCGATAATGCTGAACTATCCATAGCTCTGAGCGCTGAGGTGGGGAAGGTGTGGGTCGGCACACACGATGTAAATATGCTCACTACTGGTGCAAAATGCCTGCGCCCTTGTTTTCCGTGTTGCTGGCTCCCGTGTTGAGGTGGGAGGAAGGACTGGGAGAAACAAGAGAGGTGTGGGTGTTTTGGCAACGGTGGTGATAGGTAGCTTTTGAAAGTAGGTAGCGGTAGGTACGTGGCCCGTCTGTGCTGTGTGCGTGGGGCGTGGCGTCTAGCCCGTTCCTCTAGCTGTTGCTTGCTGCGGGTGCAGCGGCAGCGGTGGTGAGGGTGCGAAGGTGTCCTTCCGCAACACAGCCAGATGTCGGTCGTAGTAAGTTAAATGTGCGTGTTTGAACAGTGAGGTGGTGTGTGGGTGGTGCCAGTGGCTGCGATCCCAGGATCCCGACCGCTGCCTGTCCCCTGCATGGGGGCGCTTTGACAGCGGAGTGTCCCAAGGGCCGGGGAAGTGGGTGTCCTGCGGTGCAGGGGATGCGGTCACTGGGTATATAATTGGTTTTATCGGTTGGTTGCAAAAAGCAAAATTCGAATGAATAATGGACCTTATCGTTCTTATTAATGGATTACTGGCAGGGTGATGCAGATTTGTACCCCAAATGAAACGGCCCACAACAGCTGTTCGCAACCATTTCGCTGGCTAACTCATGTGAGCTGCAACAAGGCTGATGACAAACGGGACGCGGGTAGTTTGTTTCATACTGTAATAAGAGCGCGTGGCAACATTTCGCCCGGTCTTGGAGTTGCCCGTACCCTCGTGCTACACTTCTCGGGCGCAGGAATCGACGATACAGGCGAAGGATACCCTTGCGGCTTGATCAATTGCGACGCCGTCTCTCTGCGAAAAGAACAAATAACTGAATTATCCAAATTGTATAAACGGCGCCGTGCGACTTATCAGTGGACAAGCAAGTTTTAATAATCAGTTCGATCATATTTTACCCTACGTATTATTCAGCACCAGGACATTTTTATCCGGCTATGTGGATTGACAGATTTCGTTTGGTATATCATCTCGAACACAGTGATGTATGTGGTGCACAGCAAAACATCTAGAAGAAAAAATTTACCTGACCAATTGAACTCGGTAACTGATCACGATAGAGAAAGATGCCCAATTGATGAGCTGTGTGAAACCATCCCATGCATCGCAGAGGGTAAGAAGAAGACCGTGATCACTCCATCACAAAAGACATACGAAGGTACTGTTTTGTGAAGAAACAGCGACTGCCCGACTGTTGTGCGGCAACAGCTCAAACGCCAATCATTTTTGTACGCTTAGGAGTATTCAACACTGAAAGCGTGCCATAAATATACGTTATGAAGTATATTTTACCCGGCGTGGAGGGCAACTTGCCTGCATTGAAGGTTGCTTCACTTCGAAAACGATGATTATGCAACTGAGGAAAGCAAAAGCCTTTCTTCTGGTTGCGTCATTCGGCAGCATCAGATCCACTAAGCGGGCCTTCTCACCAGCGCGTTCCTTGTCGATATCGCCAACACAACAGTCGGTTTATGTCGCTCTGGGGAGCAACTTGGGTGATCGTTCGAAGGCCATACATTCTGCATTGGCAAAGCTGCGTGATCTGGGAGATATCCGCGCTACTTCTTACCTGTATGAAACTCCACCAATGTATCATACGAACCAGGACCCTTTTCTGAATGCGGTGTGTCAGTTGTACACTACTATTCCAGCAGTGGAATTATTGCATGAATTTCAGCGTATTGAGTGTGAAGTTGGAAGGGTGGAAACATTTCGCAACGGGCCTCGTGTAATAGACTTGGATATGCTGTCGTACGGAAGCAGCAGTATCAGTCATGCTGACCTGCAAATCCCACATCCACGCATTGCAGAGCGAGCGTTCGTTCTTCGTCCGCTGCGCGATATTACCACACCAGAATGCACACTACCCATCAACGACCGCTTTGGAGAGTCTCTAAATATCTGGAATGCTTACAGTATGCTGCCAGAGCAGGACAAGTGCGGTCTGCGGAAGGTCATGCCGTGCTACAATCATCTCACTGGATCCACCCGTCTGCTGGATTTTGAGGCACTTCGTGGGCCTATGATTATGGGAATACTGAACGTCACCCCAGACAGGTAAGAATTTGGTCTGCATGTTGGGAAGGTGTCTGAAGCGGCAGACTCTAACTCCGTGTGTTTATGTATCTAAGTTTCAGTGACGGTGGGGTGCACGCGGCCTCAGTGGAGAGCGCAGTGGCGCATGCTCAGCGCATGGTGGCTGAGGGAGCGACAATTCTAGATATAGGAGGGGAGAGCACGCGGCCAGGAGCGGTGGCGGTGGCGGAACAGGAGGAACTGCGTAGAGTAGTGCCAGTCATAAGGTACGTCGACATGAATGCTTCACCAGCATATGTGCAGGCACTTGACGGTAATTGGGCAATTGCATCTTCTTTCATGCAGGGCGTTGCGTTCAGCTGGATGCACCGCGCTCATCTCGGTGGACACGCGCAACGCAGCTGTGGCGCAGGCAGCGATACAAGCGGGCGCGGACATTGTCAACGACGTGTCAGCTGGTGCCCACGACCCGGCGATGCTGCGCACGGTGGTCAGGTTAGGGGTCCCGTACATCGCGATGCACATGCGCGGCGACCCGACCACCATGACGCAGCCGGCCATGCTGGACTACTCGGCACCCCTGTCGGGTCTGAACACAGGAGTGCCGCTCCTCGCCACAGCGGGTGGCAGCGAGGATTTCCGCACCACCAGCACCAGTACCAGTACCAGCTCCGCTGCCTTGGAGGATGTGGTTGGTGTGGTGGCGACGGAACTGGCAGCCAGACTGAAGGAGATTGACCGACACATTCCGCGGTGGCTGCAGTTGATAGACCCCGGTATTGGCTTTGCGAAACGCGCGGAGCAGAGCGCCGAGCTGATGCGTCCTGAGAGTCTGCGTCGACTGCGGCAGGCACTGGGAGGGAGAGAGATGGCGATGGGCTGCAGTCGCAAGCGAGTGCTCACACACCTATGGCACAACAGCGGCAGCAATGGTGGAGCAGCCGTGGGAGAGCTTGGAACTGGTTGCAACGGTAGTGATAGAAATTTGGTTGCGCACGGCAGGGATCCTACTTTGGAGGAGAGGGACATGCTCACCGCTGCCGCCGGGTGTGCGGCATTTCTTGGTGGTGCAAAAATACTGCGTGTACATAATGTGCACTACTCGAAATCGATTTGTGACGTTTTTGCGGCACTGGTAAATCATGATAGCTAATAAACTCTGACCTGATTTCCATTCTTGCCGGAGTGCATTGTTGCCTATTCAGCCGACGTGTTGATAACGCCAAACGCCAAACTCCCCAGGCAAGTGCATTGCCAAGGCGCGCAAGAAAACTCAAGAGAGGAGTGTTTGTCCCCACTCCGAGTTGGTGAGTGGAGGGGGGACTCTCTAGTAACAGTTAATAACAGGCGCAGGCTGGGATCAAGGGCTTGGCCGCTTGGTAGTGCGTGATACTGTGTATCAATCCGAAGACGCAAGATGCACAAGTACAAATCATTTAAGGGATTGCTTTATCGACATCGCACCCTCATCAAACGACGGATAATTTACAACATCACAACCGTCATTCAGCGCCAAGATCCCCAGCTCCAGCACCAGGATGTGGAATGGGACAATCCACAAACTTCGAGCAGCCGCCGAGCCTCATACTTCACTAGATCAGACCCCACCTCCGATAGATCCATAATTAAGGCTACGTTATCGCTCGATGCGATCTCCTGCCTTGCTAGGGGGTGGTGATACGCCAGGTTGTGCAACGCCCACAGAGCATGTCGTCTATTCGAGTCGTTGCCGCTCTCTACCAGCTGAAACAGTGGGGGGACGGCATCTTGCTCATACACCTGCACCGCAAGCACCGCGTCACCAGACATATTCACAACGGCAGCAGCCACACCTTCCTTCATTCCTTCTACGCCTTCCGTGCCCACTCTGAGCATCTGCACCAGTACTGGAATGGCTCCTTCAACCGCTATGGCGTTCATGATCTCCGCATCGCAAGACAGAATACCAAGTGCCGCAGCTGCCGCCCACTTGGCCGCCGTTGCGCCCTCCCTCAGCAACTGCACCAGCAATGGAACAGCTCCTTCTAGCGCAATGGATGTCTTTTTCGCAGTACTATTCACAGCCAAGCAGCTCAGTGCCCCTGCTGCGGCCACCTTCGCACTTTCCTCGCCCTCCCTAAGCAACTCCACAAGCAACGGAATGGCCCCTGCTCTTGCAATGACCTCCCTGCTCCCCGTATCATAGGCTAGGCTCCACAGTACTCGCGCTGCCGTCTCCTTCGCACCCTCTGTGCTCTCCCTCAGCAACTGCACCAGCAGCGGAATGGCGCCAGCATTGGCAATAGCCTCCTGGTTCTCCTTATCCATAGCGAGATTCAATAGCGCCCCTGCTGCAGCCTCCTTCGCATCCATTGTGCCTCTTCCTAGCAACTGTACCAGCAGCGGAATGACTCCTTCTCTTGTGATAGCATCCCTG
>LFUF01004226.1_pt1 | contig 24724 bp, 19 predicted proteins | sample 633261 | NCBI WGS metagenome assembly LFUF01 (sample SAMN03781032, study PRJNA287316) | hypersaline lake metagenome | isolation source: virus filtrate of water collected from the Namib Desert Hosabes playa | place: Namibia | collected 2013
GGACCAAGGAGATGGAAAAACCAAGGCCCCCCCCGCCGGTCCCGCCCCAAGAGGCCAAAGCACTTAACGTCGAGTGGAGAAATCGTGGCCAAGCTAGGCGACGGGTATAACGACTTGGAGCGTGCGAGGATACTCCTAGAAGGACGTGTGGTGGAGTTTCGCCATCGGGGATATTTCCTCGACGGTCACCCCACCAGTGCCGAGGAAATTGTCGCCGCGTCGAAGTAGCTGTGCGCCGCAGTGTCAACAAAAATGACCGTGCTACCTTGACAGTCACTTTTGTTGACATTTGCCGCAAGTTATTCTAGCTTGATGGTCCGGCCCAAGGCTGGAACTCACCCCCTAAAACAACCGCCCACCGGACCATTTTCTGTCGTCCGGGGAGGGTCTTATACTGTCTGGAGACTTCACAAAATGAGTCAGAGCGTACGTGCACAGGTCATCGAGCGCCGCACCTATCTCCGCCCCCTAAACGACAACGGAACCGTGTTCGAGACCCCCGAACAGGCGTGGCGGCGGGTGATCGATCACCAGCGCTGGCTCTGGGAGCGGGCACAGGAACGCCCGCTAGACAGCGCGCAAGAGGCCGAGCTGGAAGAACTGTTCCATCTTTTCATGGATCGAAAGGTCACCGTATCCGGACGGACCCGGTGGCTTGGGGGCACTGCGGTAGCACGTGCGCGGGAGGCTTCGCAGTTCAACTGCAGCTTCGGAGAAGTACAGACCGTAAACGATGTCGTCGACACAATCTGGCTCCTTCTGCAGGGGTGCGGTGTTGGCTTCCGCGCAAACATCGGCGTCCTGAATGGCTTCGCCTGTGAGATTGCCGAGCTTGAAATCGTCCGATCCAAGAAGGTCCTCCCCAAGGACTCGGAAGGGAACCCTATCTCCGACCCATCTCTCAAGGGGCACCCGGACAACTTCGAAACCTTCAACAAGGAAACGGGCGTATGGCACATCCGAGTCGGGGATAGTGCGGAAGCATGGGCCAAGTTCTTCGGCAAGCTTTTTGCGTTCAAGGGCAAGGCCAGCAAGCTCATCATCGACTTCAGCGAAATCCGCCCTGCTGGGTACCGCCTGTCGGGATATGGCTGGATCAGCTCCGGAGATGCGCAGATCGCGGAGTGCATCGGTGGCATCTTCGAGGTCATGAACCGTGCGGCAGGAGAACTGCTGAGTGCCATCGACATCCTCGACATCGAGAACCACCTTGGCACGATCTTGTCTTCTCGGCGCTCGGCGGAGATCGCCCTGTACCCGTTCGGCGGGTCGGAGTGGGAATCCTTCGCGACCGCCAAGAAGGACAACTTCGCCTTCTTCGTGCGCAGCGCCACCACCGCTCTCTACAGCAACCCGACAGAGTCCGGGGAATGTGTGGCCACAGCCAAGAACGGAGAGGCGCTGATCGCCAACATGGAGGGGAATGCCCCTGTCATCCAGCACGGGTTCGTTGAGGTCTTCTCCCCCGACTTCCGGGAAACCCGGTGGGCCTCCCTCGAAGACGTGAAGAGGGACAGGCTGCACCGGCAGATGTCGAACAACAGCCTCGTGTTCGAACAGAAGCCTACGCGGCGTCAGCTCAAGAAGATTTTCAAGCTGATGGAAGAAGCAGGCGGCTCTGAGCCGGGGTTCATCAACGGTGTCGAGGCCACGCGGCGCGCGCCCTACTTCAAGGGGGTAAACCCCTGTGCAGAAATCCTGCTCGGAGACAAGTCCTTCTGTAACCTCGTGGAGACGGCTGTTTGCCGGTTCAACGGGGATGAGGAAGGACTGCATCGCGCGCATTGGCTCGTCTCCCGCGCCAACTACCGCCAGACATGCGTCAACCTCGATGATGGCATTCTGCAGCGCACGTGGCACGAACTGAATGAGTTCCTCCATCTCTGCGGTGTCGGCGTTACCGGCGTTATTGGGTGGGAATACGCCAGCGACCCAGACGCGTGGGAAGACCTTCGTAAGGCTGCGCATAGCGGAGCCAACGGGATGGCGGACGAGCTTGGGATGCCTCATCCAAAGCTGATCACCACGATCAAGCCGTCGGGCACGCAGACCAAGGTCTTCGGTGCGGATGGAGACGAGATCGGCGAAGGGGTCCACAAGCCGCTCGGACGGTACATGTTCAACAACGTCCAGTTTTCCAAGGATGACCCTCTCATCCCAGCACTGGAAGCGGCGGGGTACGACATCCTCACACACCCTGCAGACCCGTCCGGACGCCTCGTCAAGTTCCCCGTGGAGTATTCGAACATCCCGTTCGACAAGGTCACCAAGGTGGTCCGCGGCGAAGAAATGGAAGTCGAGGTCAACCTCGAAACCGCCATCGACCAGCTCGACCGGTACAAGATGGTTCAGGACCACTACGTCGATCACAACTGTTCCATAACCATCTCCTACGACACCGGGGAAGTTCCAGCGATCATCGACTGGCTGATGGACAACTGGGATTCGTACGTCGGGGTGTCGTTCATCTACCGGAACGATCCCACAAAGACCGCAGCCGATCTGGGGTATGCGTACCTCCCTCAGGAGGTCGTGGACGAGAAGACCTTCCGCGCCTACGCGGATCGTCTGGCACCGGTCGATCTGTCTGGGACTGACATCGAAGAGATGGTCCAGATTGACGACTGCGCTGGCGGGGCCTGCCCCATCCGGTGATCATAGCGGGGCCGCTAACGCGGCCCCGATCTATCCAAGTAGATCAAAACGCTTCCCTGATATAGAAAGATAGATCAATGGAACACCCCGAGATAGGATTCACCATCCTCACGCAGGCCGGGTTCAAGTGCCCATTCTGTGACAAGGCGGCGCAGCTTCTCGATGATCGTGGGTTTTCGTTCAGTCTGCGCCCCCTCAAGCGCGCGGAACTTATCGAAGCCGCCGCCCGAGCCGACATGTCTACGGTCCCCATCATCTACCACGGCGTCAAGAAGGTAGGGGGATACTCCGAGCTTCAGGCATACCTTCTACGGGAAACCCCGTAGTTGCAGGAATCTTCCTTGATACCCAAGACGAATCTCCCTAACACAGTCATTAAAAATGACACAGACAAGGATACAAATAATGACCCCGACAGAATTCGAAGCCGCCCGCGGCTACCCTACCAGCACACTTCTCGTTAAGAGGCTCAACGAGGGGGCAACGATCCCGGCCTACGGGTCGGATGCCGCGGCGGGTATGGACCTGTACGCCAACTTCCATGAAGACTGGTTCAACACGATCTGCCTCGCCCCCGGCGAGCGCCGCCTTATAAAGACCGGAATCTCCATCGCGTGCCCACCGAGCACCTATGCCCGGATCGCTCCACGCTCGGGCCTCGCCTACAAGCACGGCATCGACGTCATGGCGGGGGTTGTGGATGAGGATTATCGCGGGGACGTTGGCGTGATCTTGGTGAACCTCGGGTTCCGGTTCGATGAGTCTGGGTGTCTTGTGCAAGGCGAAGACGTCATCGTGAAGCATGGGGACCGCATCGCCCAGCTCATCATTACCCAATACCTTGCTACCCTCCCCGTAGAGGTGGACAGCATTGAGGATACCATGCGCGGGGGCGGGGGATTTGGCTCCACCGGGGGGTGATTCGCGCTTGTGAGCGCATTTTCATCAATCTAAGGTTGAAAAAGCCCCTGACGTCAACCGTCAGGGGACAGATTTCGTGACGAAATGTCATTTTATCCATCTTGTTCTGTATTCGTTCCCTTGCAATACGTTTGTTTGCGGTGCATGTTCCTAATCGTGACGGGAGAGACACAGAAACTATCTCTCTGAGAGAAGAAGGATAAAGGAGATGACACCATGGGCTTTTCTGTTGTTGAAACGACGTCCGCATCTGGGCCTGCAAAAATGACCGTGGGGGAACGTATCATCGAAGCCCGCAAGGCCAAGGACATGACCCAACTCGATCTTGCCAAGCGCATCGGCGTGAGCCGGGCGGCGGTAGGTCAGTGGGAGATCAATTCGACATCCCCCAGCATTGCGAAGCTGGAAGAGGTCGCGCTGATCCTCGGGGTGGAGCCGCAGTGGCTCGCCTACAACGTAAAACCCGGAGAGGCACGCGTCGTTTATCGCAGCCCGGAGCGGGACAACATCCAGTGGGTGGCCGAGGTCACTTTCGGGGAATCCGTGAGCGACGAAATCACGGGAGAGTCTTGGGGCATCCCCGGTGGCTACCTCCACCGCGAGCTGCACGCCGATCTGGCGAACACCGTGATCTGCACGGTCAACAGCCACGCCGTCGAGCCGGACTTCGAATACGGAGACAAGGTGTTCGTGGATCGCTCGGACCGGAAGCCTTCTCCCGCGGGCATCTTCGCCTTCTGGGACGGCATCGGCATGGCCTTCGCAAGGATGCAGGCAATCCCCGGAAAGGAGCCGCGGGTACGTGTCAGTCAACAGGGAGCGGACGCGTACGACATGCCTTTCGGAGAGGTCGAGGTCATCGGTCGTGTGAAAGGACGCGTTCAGCGAGGATGACCGCTGTGCCCTGAAAGCCCCGCCCCGGCGGGGCTTTGCTTGTTACAGGGTGTCATTTTGTATTGCCTATGTCATTTAAACTGATAAAAGGGTTCTGTCTAAAAAGAGAATCTACAGCGTGCCTGACACAAGCATCTCCAAGCATACTTCCCACTGGGCAACGCCCCCGATACTTGGTATGGATAATGCTGCGGAGATTCTCGGCGTGTCCAGACGCAAGCTGTCCGACATCCTGAAGGACCATCCGCATTATGAGCGTCGGGGACGGAAGTATGCGTTCTACCCCGAACACATCAGCAAGCTTAGGATGGTGGGATGTCCCTCACAGTATACGACAGAAAAGGCAACTGGCACGTCCGCGGCACCGTTAACGGTAGACTCGTTCGCCAAAGCCTTGGAACTCGCGACCGGAAAAAGGCAGAAGAGAAAAAGGCGGAGCTAGAGGCCCGTCTGTGGAAGGGTGACCTGTACGGGGAAGAGAGCATCGCCACCTTCGAGGACGCCGCTCTGGCCTACCTTAGGGACGGCGGAGAAACCCGTTTCGTGGAACCGCTTCTGCACCATTTCAAAGGCAGGCTCCTGTCAAAGATAAAGCCAGTTGATGTGCGCGAAGCAGCGCGGGTAATCTACCCCGATGCCTCCCCCGCCACATGGAACCGGCAGGCCATTTCTCCCGCCCGTGCGATCATCAACCACGCCGCAGATAACGGGATGTGTCCTGCTATCCGCATAAAGCAGTTCCCGGTCGATAAACCGAAGCGACAGTCTGTGAACATGGAATGGATTGCCAAGTTCCGAAAGGCCGCGAGGGAGCTGGACGTGCCCCACATGTCCACCCTTTGCCTGTACCTGTTCGAGACGGGGTGCCGCATAAGCGAGGCAACCAGACTCCGCCCGCAGGACATCGACATGGAAGAGTGTCAGGCCTACCTTGGGAAGACGAAGAACGGCGAGGAATACTACGCCTATTTCTCTGAGGCCGTACGAGACGAGATCGCTCAGATCACTCCTAGGAATGGCAGAGTGTTTCGGTACATGGACCGGAGTGGCGTATACAGTGTGTGGAAGAAGGTGTGCGCGAAAGCCGCCATCGACTACGTCCCTCCGCATCAGGCGGGGCGGCACAGCCTTGCCACCATGCTGAACTCCATGGGCTGGACCGCCAGCGACATTGCGGTGGCAGGGCGGTGGAGGTCGACCCGTCTTGTCCAAGATACTTACGTCCATGCGGACAATCGGGGCAAGGTGGCGTCTGGGCTGATAAGCACAGAATTGGCACAGTTAGAAGCACAGGCTGTTGAAAGTGGTCTAAAACCAAAGGGTTAGCGCTCCCTGTCTCCCCCTTGGTAAGGGAGAGGTCGAGAGTTCGATTCTCTCCAGCAGCACCATCTAACCCCCTGAAAATAAAACACTTCTACGCCCAGAGCCGAAACTTCCTGTGCCCTGAAATGTGCAGAACAGTGCAGGAACATGCACACATATTGGCACAAAATTGGCACAGAATTGACAGAACGGGTGACGCCACCTGCGACAAAAGCCAGAATGAGTGGCACAATTTGTAAGTGAAACCGCCCGCTAACGCGGGCTACCGCTACCTGATTCTGCTTCGTCTAGGATGTTGTCCACACCCCTGAGATTGCTGCGACAGGTGCGGGCCACCTCGTGTAGGTCGGTGACATACCAAGACACCTCCGACTGCCACGCCGGTTCTTCCGGCTTGGAGGTGACGTAGTCATACGACTTGGGAAGGTCTGGGCACGACCGCAGGCTTTCCGGAACGTGGGGCACGACCGGGTACGGCTTCTCGATGATCTTCTCTTCCGGCTGAAACCAGCTACATCCGGTCAAGAGCATCGAGAGTGCGGCGCAACACAGGAGCGACCTCACCATCATCTTCTTCCTTTACTGATGCAGCGTCTCGCCGGATTGCGTCGTAGCTGAACCGGAGACGTTCTTGGTTGGTGCGGACCGCGTCAGCGGTCTCAAGCGCATGGCTCTTCTGTTCGGCGGCTTCTTCCATCACCCGGATGGTCTCGTCCTTCGTCTCGATAAGGTCTTCGAGCTGGACAATCTTCTTGTCCGCCTCGATCTTGTCATCGACGAACTGCACCCCCTGCCAGACGACAAAGGAGATAGCCACCGCGGCGACGGCATACAGGGCACGCTTGATGGTGAATCCCCGGAGCATGTTTATGAGAAAAACCGCGATCATCCCTGTGCATCCGGGTAGACGTAGTTGTTGTCGCTGTAGCGGTTGTTGGAGCGGGTGAACATGTTCCCGACGCCCCCGTTGTAGTCCAGCACAGAGCCACCCACGTATGCGAGCGTCGTAGCCATGGCGAGGCTCAACATGCCGCTGATGAACAGCTCCACGATGGGCAGGTATATGGCGGTCACTCCTGCCCATGCCACAATCGCGGTGAACCCGGCAGCACTGATGAGACAGAAGCCGACAACCGACGCTATGAACCGGGCACGCCGGGCACGGTCTACGGGCTGCGCAGAAGCCTCAGGAGTGCCCTCAGGGGCGGTCTGGGTGTCGGTGGGCGTAGTCATGGCTATCAGGCCTCCTGAGTGCTGAAAACGGATGCATCGAACCGGGCGGCGGGTTGTGGGTTACCCGGCATCGATCTGTTGATCATTCCAAGTCGGGTTGCGGCTCCCTCAAGGAGCGCCCCGGTCTGGTTGATGCGGCACATGTTGCTGAGATGCTCGGCGTATGCTTCGTTGGCGTAGTCGTCTTCGCTGTGATTCAGTTCCAGCAGGATGTTCGTTATCCCGGACAGATCGGAGACCGCACGTCGCGCCAGCCGGTCAAACTTCCCGATCTCCGCGTATGCCGTATAGGCTGCGGCGCATGGTCCTCCATTCATGGCTACTTCGAGGACGGCATTGGATGCCCCGAGGGAAGCCTTCGCATATTCTTCTGCAGCATCTGCCAGAGTGTGTAGAGTATGGGTCAGCACCGACTTAGCCTCTTGGACGTCACCGTCCGTCATCAGAATGTCTGCCAAAGCCATGAAATGCTCCACTTGTTGGTTATCTTGCGGTTTGCTGTCTTCACATACTGATCCCAGCAGTGATCCGGAGCATCGAAGAAGCTGTCGATTAGGTGGCGAAGGAGTACCCAAAAGACTGCCGGGTAGTACCCGCGTGCCCAGCATCGCCACACACGCGAGCAGAAAGGTTCGTGAAGCGGTCCGCCGAGAAGAAAATTAAGGGAGCAAGTGGCCATCCTGAGGACGACCCAGATGCCAGTCTGGATCGCTCCGACGTCAACGCGTGATAGCACGTTGAGCATTTGTCACTTTCCCTTACATCACGCGGCGCAGGAAGCCCCCGTGTACCCATCCATCCGAACTTACGCGGACCCAAGGACCGGATCGTTCGAGTTCCTCGACACGCCTGCCACGCATCGTTCCTCCGACGACCCTGTAATTGGACCCCGGACCGCCCCGGACGTTCAATGACCGGGCCGTCACCTCGTATGTTACCACATCGTTGCCGCGATCCATAAGGAGCGACTTGAACCGGTTCATCGGGAAGGCGGGACCGGGGTCTGTCTTCCATCCTCGGTTGTCGATTTCTTCGTGGGTGACGATGTCCATGATTGGGTAGCTGTCCACAAGCTCTGCCACCACCTCCATCGCCGCCCCGATCTGGGGCTTCGTATATGCAGGCCAGTAGAACGTGCCGGACCCCACACGGGGGTGGTCAGCTTGGATCACCGGGCCAACCTTGTCTGGGGAGTAAATATCCTCGTAGGCGTCGATGAACCGCCCATCGTCCAGCTTTCTCAGGTAGCCGGGGTTAACCAGCTCGATGCCGACGCTGTGCCCGTTCAGCCCGCTGTAGCCCCCGAAGCTGGAAGGCCCCGCATGCCACGCCCGGACATTGAACGGGACGTGCTGATAAATGGTGCCGTCCGTGTCGATTGTTACCTGCGCGCTGACGTTGGTGCGCGGATTGGAGAAAGTGTCAAGGACACTTCGAATGCCCCAGCTCGCCGTGTAATGCATGACGACGAACCTAGGGACAATCTGCCCGCTGTGGTTGGGGGAAGGAGCTGACACCGCTCCTACCCAGTTATGGTTGTGGATGGGCATGCGGGCCTCCTTACGTTTCCGACTTCACTCCGGCTTCCATGGTGGCGAAAGTTGCCGTGTCCCAAGCCGCTGCGGTGCTCGGGTCGTTGTCTACGACGGTGAGCTGGGGGGTACCGTCCGGCGTGTACGAGGACTCGTCGTAATCAGTCCCGCCAATGCGCAGAAACGGTGCGAGGTTCTGCGGGCCGGTGCTCCCCGCGGACGCCATGATCTTGTTGACGACTGCGCGCACGCCGGACGTCGTAGCAGGCCCCCCGTATGCCCCCAGAGTCCACGACTGTCTCTCGGTAGCGGTGTCTGACGAGATGGTTACGCCGTCGAAAGAATTAGACAGGCCTAGATAGCTTCCATCCCAGTCTGTATGGAACCCGTCGGCAGCAGGCGCGAGAGTCGCAAGACGCCACCCGATGGTATTTTCCGCGTCGGTGACGATGAACTCGGAGTAGTACCATGTCTCGGTACCTGACACGTCGATGTCGTCGTGGTCGAACGCCACGTGATCCACACCCGTTTCAGTCTGAGTCCACGTGTGGCTACCGGCGGAAATTCCGTTCTGGAACACTTCCAAGGTGTACGTCGAACCGTTGTCAACCAGATGGAAGTCCATGTGGTATTGGGTATTTGCCGCAAAGTTGGAGATCACGGCGGAGGTGGCGTCTGCCCCCAGAATAGACAGGACGCCGTCCGTGACATCGAGGCTGGCAATCTCGGTGCCATTGCCGTAGAACGTGCAATACTTACCATCGAGGTTGGAGTTACCCGGAGCGTAACTGTCCCCGGTATGGACGAGGAAGTGCATCCACATGTCCAGCGTGTTGGCAAAAGTCACAGAGAAGTTGATGGCTGAGTTGGACATAGACCCAGTGACCTTTGACCCCACTGGGGTGTAGTCCGGGTCTCGGCCTGTGGTGGTCGTGTTTTCTGTGGTTGCTCCCCCTAGATCGGCGGGGGCACTACCTACGAAGAGAATGCTCATTTTTTATCACTCCAAGATTACGAAGGTTCTCTGGTATCGAACGCCTGCCCCATCGGCCCGTCCGCCCATGACGGCGTAGGGGGTTGCGCGTCTTGTGTTTAGGCGGTTGATCGGCGTTCCCAGAATGCTGTAGGTTGTAGCCCGGTCGGTGGCGACTGCGTCCGTGCGAACATATCGGGCAAGGATGTCGTCCACGTAGGTGTTGTTGTTGCCAAACCCCTCCCCGCGAATCATATCGAACTCGACCCGGATTAGGCGTGTGTCGACAGGGATTGCGGCGGTAAGTGTATACCCATGCCACGCTCCACTTGGGGCTTGTACAAGACCATTCGCCGCGCTGCTGATGAGTACCTCATCGACATCATAGAAGTGGGCCGTAACCTCCGTCCCATCATCCCCATTGAAAGACCCTTGCCACCAATCCAACTCAATCGTTAGGATGCCCAAATCCACGAAACCGACATCGTCGGGGTGGATGGCGATGTCCTGATACATGCTGCTCGTGGCAACATTGTCTCCACCGTAGAAGAACCACGATCCGGTTCTGGGGACGGCCCCATTGAATATACCGGAATACTGGTTAACGTCCTCCACAACGACGTCTCCGGTCCACCCGGTAAGGTCCCCGGTTTCCGCGCCGGGGTTGACCAGCGCTGTCGGAAATACGTCAGCCAGTGGATTGCCCGCAGGTGTCCCCGCGGAGCCAAGCGCCGAAGCGGCGACGGAAGAAAGAAGGAGCATCATCATGCGGCAAGGTCTCCTACGAGATCGAATGTGTCAGTTGCTCCCGCGACGGGTATGAGGGTGGCAGAGCTGAACTGAACACGAGTCTTCAGGTTTCCATCCGCACTATTGATTGTGACCCCAACAGCCGGGGCGAAAGTGAGCTGTCCAGAGCCAGACTGCGTGAAAGTGGCAGGCTCGGTCCCCGTAAGCCCTGTCGGGACGGTGACGTCGCTCGCGGAGGCAATCGTGATGCGGCGATGCACGTTCCCCGCGAGGTCCCCATCCGTTACCGTATGCGCCGAGGTGATCTCGGACTGGGTCATGGGAGGAACAGTCGCACCCGGAATCGTAACAGTGACCGTCCCATCGGTGTCGTCCGCAACGGACACCCCCGCCCCCGCGAAGTTGATGTCTGTCGGAGCGGCGAGGGTCTGGACACCTTCGTCCGAGACAGCGATGGCGGAAGCTCCGGTCCCCCCGGAAAGTACCCACGCGGAGTCGTCGTTGTCCCAGATGTAAAGCTCTACGTCGTTACCGACCCCTGCATCCACGTACGCGTATGATCCCGCAGCCGGGGAAGGATGGGCGGTGTCCAGCGCAGTGGCGTCGACATAGGTCCCCTTGTACGAAGAACTCGCTCCGGGTACCGTAACAGTGACCGTTCCATCTCCATCGTCGGCGACGGATACGCCTGCGCCTGCAAAGTTGATGTCCGTTGGGGACGCTAGGGTCTCTGTCCCCTCGTCGGATACGGCGACTGTGGTGCCCGGAATCGTGACAGTGACCGTCCCATCGGCGTCGTCCGCGACGGACACCCCCGCTCCGGCGAAGTTGATGTCTGTCGGGGCAGCGAGGGTCTGTGTTCCTTCATCGGATACTGACGCCCCGCCAGAAACGGTTCCTCCAGACAGCACCCACGCGGAATCATCATCGTCCCAGATGTAAAGCTCTGCGTCGTTCCCGACCCCCGCGTCTACGTACGCATAGGACCCCACAGCCGGTGCGGGGTGGGCAGTGTCCAGCGCAGTGGCGTCGACGTAGGTCCCCTTGTACGAAGAACTCGCACCGGGAATGGTTACGGTTACCGTTCCATCCCCATCGTCTGCAACGGTAACGCCTGCCCCCGCGAAGTTGATGTCCGTTGGGGACGCTAGGGTCTCTGTCCCTTCGTCTGATACCGCGGAGCCGCCCCCATGGGTGACAGCGATGTCTGCCACATCCTTCGGGGAGAACCGGCGTATCTCCGTTTCTGTTCCGGCGGTCTTCTCTGGGCCGCTTACCTGACCAACCTGATTGTTGTAGGCTGCCTCGATCTCAGTATCGGTCTGGTCCGCGGTAGCCGATGCTTCAATGTTACTCAGCTTGGTGAGCAGGGCGTCGGTGAATGCGTTGGTATCCGCGTTGCTCTCGTACTTCGTCTTGATGGTGGACGCAGTTTCCGCCGCAGCCGCCCCTGCTAGGGAGACGATGTCAATGCCGTCGGCGTACACAAGGGAGGATTCCCCCGCCGGTATAACGATTGCGTCCCCGCCATTATTGTGCGTAACGGTCAGGGTGTCGGTGCCCGTATTGCGGACAGCGAAAAGGCGATTTGTGGTGACAACGGGAGACCCGACAGAGATGGGTATCACGATCTCTCTGGGCACGGCGTTACCCGTGCAGATGATATAGACATGCCTAAGGAGCTGCATTTCTGTGATGGCAGCGTCATCTATCGACAGGTCAATCTCAACGGCGCGGTTTGCCGCGTCTTCGAGGGCAACCAACGAATCGTTGAACAACAGGTGCTTCTGGTTGTCCCCCTCCGCCATTAGTTCATTTTGGAGGACAGGACTCTTTCCCAAGGGCATTGGGGGTCTCCTATAGGCTCAGTAAGTTATTATGACATTGCTGCGTAAATGTCAAGGAAAGTGACACTACGGGGCAAGCGGACCGATGGCAGCGAACCCTCGACCAACCTGCGCGCTCACCTGATACACCGCCACGTTTATGTCGTCGGTCAGGGCGATGCCGTGTGCGGACAACGTCGCGGCGGAGAAGGTGTGGCTCGGGGTGGAAACGACCGCCTTTTCTAGGTATGTCCCGGTAGCGGCAGGGTTGAAGGCGTCGCGCGCTGCGTCCCCGGACGGCAGGAGGTAAATCTCGTACTGTTCAAAATCCTCGCTGAGAGGCACTACCTCCATGTCCGCCGAGGTTATCCAGCTACCCCCTACACGGGTGCGCCGGTTCCAAGTGATCGTAAGGTCGGAACCGTCGTCCTCACGCCGCACCCGAGAAGGGGCGTACGGCATCAAGGAACGCCCCTTGATCTGGCGGGGGGAGGTAGATGTGGCACCGATGAGCTGACCGGCAGAAACGGCCTTGAAGTAGGTCTCGCTTCCTAGGATCGCGAGGTCAAAGGTTCCCACCTGTACATCCGGCTCGTCGAGAAGTATGAAGGTCTCCCCGAGGCCGTGCTTATCCACGGCGTACTCCGTTCCTCGGACGCCCCGTATGAGGGTGCTGAGAACGAGCGTCGACCCCTCGTCGGAGACCTCGACGTTCTGGAACTGAATGATTTCTCCAAGTCCCGTATTCCGATTGTAGATCAGTGCCCTATTTGCCCCGTTCAGGATTTCCTCCCGAGTAACAGAGTTCACGTCCCCATTGTCCTTGGCAATGGATACTGTGAGCGTGTTGTCCCGGTCCGTTGCCCATAGGGCGCGGGGTGGGGGGAGCACCGTAAGAACGTCCCCATAGGTGGCTTCCAGTGTAACAGCCGTGTCTGCCGTGAAGCTGTTGTTGTCGACCGACCGAAACACGGTGGCGCTTCTCCACGCGTCATCATCCGACCCAACAGCCGTATAGTAGCGGAGGGCGCTGCGCCCCGTCTCGTGGTAGTCGTACAGGAGCGGAATGTCGAAGATGAACATCTCGCTATTCACGGGGGCGGGGCTTGTAACGGTAGGGATTGAGCCGCTGGAGATGATGGACTGCGGAGCTGGGTCAAATACAGGGTCCCCCGAACGTATCGTCTCCATCTCGATCTCGAAGTTGGCCCCCATGGTGGCCTTGGCGAGGCGATCCGTAAGAATCCGCCCATCCTTGAACTTGACCGATACCACGTCACCGGGGTCAAGGTCAGCCTGTCCCCAGTTCATCTTGGTCTGCGAAATGGTCCTGTTCAGCCATGCGGAGTATAGCAGGCGCTCTGCGATGGAATTGGCCTCGTGCTCCTTGAACACAATGGGAAGCTCCACGTTCTGTACCGAGTTGGAGAACATGGAGGGTGTGGGATTACTTATGCGGCGACGGTGGGATGTGTTGTTCTGGTAATCGCGCTGCGGGTCCGTGTAGTTTACGTTGATTTCTCCGGGGATTTCATACTCCGGGACCCGCTTTTCCAGCCAGTTTACCTCTCCTGTCGGGCCTCCAACAGAGCCGAGTTCCTTCTCGTCAATCACCCTAAGGGGCGTCGAGGTTCTATCCCGGAACGCCACCGCCCAATCGCTCTCGACACCATCGACAAAGTACGCCTGAAGCAGAGACTCGATCACCTGCCGCCCAGACGACGGACGCCCGATGGAGTAGCCCCTGACGGGGCTTTCTGCCACCCCGGTTACATCAAACTCATCTTCCTGCATACCTGCGCGGCGGCAGATGCTGGCGAGAACTTCGGGGAGAAGGTCGGCAATATTGTGATCACGGCTACCGCCGAATACGTCTCCAACGGAGTACACTCGGGGGATCGCCCCCTCCCAGAGGAATAGCCCCCCAACCGAGGCCACGTACACCTGCGCCTTGTTGCTCGCCGGGGAAGACAGGATGCCTTCATAAATCTTGTACTCCCCGGTGTATATGCTGATCGCGATGATGTCCAAGCCGTCGGCGAAAGCCAGCGTGCCGTTCGAAACGTCGGAGTGGGTCAGTCCGCTGGTCTCCAGCGGGGGAGTCACATTGGGGATTTCTATCTGGTAGTCTACCTGCCCGTCTTCGTTTAGCCGGACAACCCCGGTGCTCCCGTTCGACAGGGCATATACCCCCACGGGGACCCCCGCGCTGAAGTCATAGACAAGCGCGGAGCAGTAGCTGATCGTGGACGAGAACGCGGTGATGCCCCAGCCCGACAGCGAGTTGGTTATGGTCAGGTTGTCCCCCTGTGGGGAGCCGAACCCAGAGGTTATGGCCGTATTGGTCAGGACCATTCGCGCAATTCTGGGGGATGCGCCGGAGTGCCGCGAAATGTAGAACGTACCCTTGCCATCCCCATCGGAACGCCCCCCTACCATGGGGCCGGGGGTGCCACTTATGTCGAACCCGTAGTTGGTGCTGCGGTTCTCTGGGTTGGTTGCGTCACTGTCACCAAACGTGGCAGATTCCTTAACATCTCCATCCACCATGCGGACGACATCTAGCACACCGTTCGACCGGGACAGTACGAAGTGCTCGCCCGCGCCTGTGTCTCCCGCCTCCCCCGTCAGGGGGTCGGTGTGAGCTGGATAGGTTCCACCAATCCTGACTCGCGTACCGTACAGGATTTCTCCGGTCGCGGTGCTCCATTCCGTCTGGTTCTCTTGGCTACCTTCAGGAGTCGTGTCTGGGAACGGGCTGCTCGGGCCTACAACTTCTAGCCCGCTGGGGGAAATAACCAAAAGGGTCTGCTTCGTGAGAAATCCTCCCCCGCCAACCTCGGTACCGACCCCGATAACATTCCCCGCCGTGTCAACTCCCAGTAGGCGGACAAGTTCATACGTCCCGCTGGACCAGTAGCTCCCAATGGCGCTGAGACTGGTGTCCGGTATTTCCTTTTGGCGGTCTTCTTCCTTCTTGGGGGCGTTGAACCTCCGAAGGGTGCCGTCGATATGTGCGAAGGCGCGCCGTGAATTCGGGTCCACCGCCATGAACCCATCAGGCACAGGAGTAGAAGCAATTTCAGTCACGTCTGTGGCAACCGGAAGTGCTTCCGCCTCTTCCTCCACCTGCGTGTCCTTGCCGTCGTTGGGGGTTGCTCCGGCCCACACGATTTCCGCCGTGAGGTTGGGGATGCGATTCCCGAAGTCTGCCAGCGGCATGTTGTCGAAAACAATCATGGTGGTCATGCGGTATGCGGGGGTGAATCGGTAGTCCGGCACACCATCCGCTGGCGCAGCATCTTCTGCCTCAGTCTTCCGAGCAGATAGCAGGCTTGAGTACAGCCCACTTCGGGAGTCATCGTTCGCGTCCAGACCCGCAATCACTCCGTCGATTGTGGTGTAGTCGACCTCTTCCTGATTGCCTGCGCTTACATCCGGCATACCCGCAAGGCGGCGGTGGATGGACTCTTCAATGAGGGGGTCGGGTTCCGCGTCCGGACCGCCGGTTCGAAGCCTCCAAGTGTACTTCAGATTGTCCGTCCCGGATTCCCCGGTGCCGTCGTAGATGAGCTTTCCGTCAGCCCATATACGGCGAACCTCCTTTGCGGTCCCCCGTCCATACACGAAGGCGAAGGATGCAAAGTAGTCGAAGGTCGTGGAGGACCCGCCACCGCCACCCTTGCCACCCTGAGACTTAGTTGACTTAACCTCCTTGAGGCCTGCAGACCAAATCATGTTACCGGATGCCCGAGTTACCCCATAGTGCTCCGTGATGACCTTTCCGAGGCTGGACGCGGACACAGAGGTGTCCCCCAGCCGGGGTCCGGTTACGTCCGGGCCGTCGGGGGCAAACAGCATGCCGCCAACGGCGGAGCCAATGGAGAAACCAATAGCAGACAGGCCAAACGGTGCCCCGATAGCCGCCCCTGCAATACCGAGGGCTATGCGACCAATGCTAGATGACATAGTCTACCTCCTTGAAGAGGCGGATGCCCACAAGCCTGTCCCGCATCGACGGCCTGCTGGCGTCGAGTTCCTGCTCGTGGCAGTATCCCTTTGGGGAGGCCTCTGCGTGGATCACGGTTACGGTTCCGTTGTCTCTGATGGTGAAAATTCCGGCATGGCAGGGTTGGATCGTGTCGTTGAAAATTCCGATTGCCCCGTGCAGGATTTCCTTGGAAGGAAGGGTGTGCGCGCGGATGTTCTGAACGAACTCAAACGAAGGGTTTCTGCGGTACCCGACCATGTCTCCGTTCGGAATATCGAAGTGACGAGCCACAACCAGCAAAAGCCCTGCGCAATCGATGCCACCACGGTTGCGCCCTTGGTGCCGCCACTTGACCCCCAGCCACTCTCTGGCCTGCGCCACGATGTCGTTCGCGGTTACAGCCATCACTTGGAATCCGGGTAGCGGAACAACTCGTCTTCTCCCGGAATGTCGGGGAATCCGTAGAAGTCCTTGATGTTGTCGAAGAGGGCGGTGCAGTTGATCCTAGTCTTATCACAACCGGGGTATATAGTAAAGAGATCGCCCGGTTCGACCGGGTAGGGCATGGACAGGAAAAGCTCTATTTCTCCTGTCTCCTGTGTCCACTTCTTGACCTCCATTGACCCGCTTTCGTTCTTCCCACTGAAGAAGGTGACAAGGCCCCCCTGAAACCACGCGTCCTGCGCACGGGGTTCGTCTACAATCGCGCGGAACACGCGGTTGCTGTCGCTGGACGTAACCATGCCTGCCCGCTTCCACACTGTCGTGTCCGCTCCGACCGAGAAATTGGGCATTTCTACGTTGTTGGCGGCGTCTTCGAACCACCCAAAAACGCTGTCGAACCGTGTCCCGCTTGCTGTTCCAGAGTCTATGGCATGGTCGAATGTCGTCCGGATGTACCGCGTGTGTGGTGGAACTTGGAGGTCTTCTGCAGACACCAAGGCCCAGTCCGTTCCGACGTCTTCGTACCCGGAGTTGAAGCTTGTGTCCGTGCCCCGTAGAGACACGGATACTGGACTAAAACCGGTACCGAACCCGCCTACGTAGGTTATGGTCCCAGTAACCTCCGCCCCATAATCATCATTGTCTCCATCAAACGGGTAGTAGAGGACCAGAGAGGAGTCTCCGCCGGGGACATCGCGGTACATGTTCTCCACAATTTGCTCTCGGGTCCGCGCGTGGTTCCACACCCGGTACTCATCGAAGTCAATAACACTGCCCGCGGAAAAATACCCTATCTCACGGGTTGTGATCCCGTAGAAACCTGAGTCCGCAAGTTCCTCCCGTAGGACCCCATTTAGGTAGAACCTGAGAGCTGTGCCTTCCTGAACCAAGGCGACGTGTACCCACTCGTTGAACTCAAGGGGGTAGTCGTACTCCAGCACACCTCCGCCGGAGCTTGCCAAGTTCGAGTAGGAGAACCGGCCTCCAGTGTACGAGAACCCGCGCTCGTTTGCGTCGTTGCTGTCGTTCTGCAGGATCGCGACGCGGGGGGTGTCGCTGGCTGCGGTGCTGACAACCCGAAACCACGTCTCAAACGTGAAGTCCGCAGCTTCTGTTACGGTCCCAATGTCAACATATGCCCCGTTATCGAGGTGGGCATATCCCCCTACCTTGAGTGCCCTCAAACTGCTGTCTAGGAACTCGTGCCGAACTCTGCCTTGGTCTCCGTCGTCCTTCCTCCACACGTGCGCCGTGAAGGTTACATCTCGGCTGTCGATATGGGACAGAAACTCGCTGCCCATGTCGAATAGGTTGGTGTCCTGAACAATCCGTCCACCCCCGGTTGCCCCGCGGCCTGAGTACGTGCCAGAAAAGGCGTCTCCGTCGTCCACCAGCTCTTCGCTGTTGAGGGGGTTATACCACACGGCGGACCCGATGAGGCCCACCTTCCCGGCTTCCTCGAACCCCGGATCGACGAATGGTACGGGGATGTGCACGCCTTCGGTGGAAAAGGGGTGACTCAGGTCTACGCTGCACCCAATGGGCTTGTTTTCCCCATCCCCAAGGTCGTGACGGCAGGTGGCGGAGTAGACATCTGTGTAGGTATGTGCCAGCCTCTGCAGTAGGCCCCGCAGCTCTACGGTGAAGGTGTCGTTCGGAAGAACCTGAACCTCCCCGAAGAACCCCCGGCGAAGCTTCATTTCCCCCATGTCTGGGTCCACCCAAGAAGTCATGAAAATCTTTATCTCGGCGTGGTCGTACGCCCCTGCCCGCAGCTCTTCAATAGGAAGCGAAAGTTCGTTAGCCAGTCCCGTTATTTCCAGATTGTCCACGGAGAGTGTGGTTGTTGTCTCTATCGCCGACCGCGAATATGCGCCGATGGACTTGTACACATTGCCGTCCACTGTCACGTCTTCGTCGGAGTCGGTGAAATACGACACCTTTCCATCCTTGCGGGCAATGCGCCAGCACGTGCACAGGGCCGTAACCTCTCGGTCGAGGTGCGTTCTGAACTGGGAGGAAGTCGTCTTCATGTGAGAATTTCGATCATTTCAAGGTTTGATATGCTGTACTGGTTGAAGTCTTCCGCAGCCACCACGAGCCTGTCTGTGTCAAATCGAACGGGGACATCAAACTCTATGTACCCGAGGTTCCCCACCGCTCCACTAACGAGTGGTTCGGTGAACGTGAGTTCCCCGGTCGAGTAGTTCACGAAGAAATCCCTGTTCGGAACAAACTCCACGCCATCGACGTACATGGAAGACACTGTCCCCCGCACAGGCTTGGTTATAATCCGGTCGAACGCGCTCCCTCCGGAGTAGTACCGCTTGAAGAGTTGGTAGGACACCGACGCCCCGTCCCCGACGACGACATTCTGGTTGGCGATCTGGTAATCATTCCAGTCCTTGAACCTGAACCCTATGGCCTTCCCACGCATCGCGTAGAAAAAGTCTTCAACCTTGTCTATGTCCTCTCTAGGACAGTGGTCGAAGGTGACATCGTAGCGCGCGCGAAGCCGTTCCCACTCTGCGTTGGTGTTTGCAACACCGCTGTCCACACCAAAAACGGACGTCTTGAACCCCGGACCTCCAGACGATCCATAGGACACACTTTCTGGAAAACGGTTCTCAGAGAAAGGGTGAGCGATGCTCAGGTCTTCGTAGGGTGGGTAGAACGTCTGCATAACCACATATCCGGGGGCCTTGTGCACAGCGACGTCGTGGCGCAGGATAGAGAAGGACCGGCTACCAGATACAGACGCAGGGTTGGCTAGGACCGCGTAGGACTGCTGCGCCATGTTCCCCGCCTCGATGGCGCTTCCGGTTGTGTTTATGGCGTAGGAATGGACCTGAGTGGCCTTTCCCTCCATGCTGAACACGAAGTATGGACGCGGGAGAGCGATCCCTTCTCCGTGCGTAATGGCGTACGCTCTGGGAAAAGCTTCGGCGGACATGTCTTTTCCTTAGATGGAGAGTAGGCCGGACTCCAGCCCGATGAGTTCAGCTTCCTGCCATGGCGCTGAAGTGGACGGGTTCGTGGTGATCAGGGTGACGTACGCATTCGGCGCGACGTTGTCCGCCCCTATCCCGGCCTGATCGTAGTTGATGGCACCAATGCGGACGAACGGCTTGAAGTCCGCCACGACTCCGGCGAGGTCGAGCTGCGCCACGGTCGTAATTGCAACGCCGTAGATCACCTTGTCGCCGAGGGTGAACTCTGGGTCCGCAAAGAACCAGCTTTCCCGCTGGTCGGCGGCAGTCGTGGAAATGGTCGTGGACTGGTCGTACCCGGTATCGTCAATCGCTGTGTAGTCGTTCGTGAACTCGCTGAAGTTACCCACCGCGGACGGGACGAGGGTTGCCAGCTCCATGCCCACAGTAGGCAAGGCGTCGGTGACGACGACGTCTTGGTAGTTCATGTCGTCTTCGTTTAGCTGATCCACACGCGCGTTGAAAGTGACAGAATCCGGGAGAGGAAATCCTCCGGCGTCGGTCGACGTGACGGTCCTCCGAAGAACCTCGTTTCGGTAGAAGTCCACCGTCAACGTGTCGTTTGGATTGGTGACCGTGGTCACCCGAACCCGGATGTCATAGTTCACGAACACGCTGTTCGCGTGGGGAACCACAACCCCGGTGTCCATGGACCCTGTTTCATCTGTAGCGGCGTCGAACCGGAAGAATATCGTGTCGTTGTCCGAAAAGGCCTGAGCCTCCATCGAGAACACCCGCGCAAGCTTTGTCCCCCCAGAAGAGATGAACATCATCTCTCCGGTGGTTGGGGCCGAACTTGTGCTTGTGTCTGTAGGGGCGCACCGGAAGTGTACCCAGAAGTCGGCATACCCGGTATCGAACTGGCGGAACATCTGATCGCCCGCAAGCAACTTAACCGATCCCCGGCGCTTGTCATCCGCACCGAATGGGTCGAGGTCGTTTACGAAAAGGAACTGCTCGCCTTCAGCGCCACAGAGTAGGATTTCGGGCATTGGTTAGCCTTTCATTTTGTCACACAAATTACCACTGAGCGTGGTATGTGTCAAGATTTGTTGCCTTTGGTCACGTCATGTGACGCCATAGGGCGCAGGAATTCTGGAATCCGCAAGGTTTCCATTTCTGGCATGACCGGACGTTACGCGCAGAGAGTCTATGACCCCCTGAAATGACCCCTCTCCAGAAACGGGGGAGGCCACACCCCCGACCGTCATCTGCGCGAGGGAGTCATGAATTCCCTCAGTATCTCGGGTGGTCTGCTTCACTCTTCCGTTTATGCGGAGAACATACCACCCGCTGCTCAGGCGGTCGATGGATATGTGATCAAAGAACCCCGGTGATGTCTCCCAAGGGTGGGATATGATGACGCGCGCGTCCAGTCCATCCGTCGACGCCTTAAACTCTATCCGCCGAGTGGTGTTGTTGAAGTACAGGCTGTAGCTCCGCTCCGACGTGGCCTCATTCCACAAGGACACCATGGGCTGCATGTCCAAACCTTCAGTGGGGCGGGTTGCAAAAAGCTCAATCGTGAACGGTGAAGCCCCCATCTTGTACGGGGCACCGGGGGCCGACAGATAGCCGCTTGATCCAACCTGAAGCGCCGCCGCCCCGTGTCTATAGGTGTCCCCGGATAGCTTGGCTGTCCCGTTGAAGCTGATGGCATTCTTGATCGGGGATTGGTCGTCCACAGCGGTCGGGGTATCCACACTGTCAAAGTTTAGAAGGAGAGTCGTCCTCCCGTAGTGGGGGTCCGCAGCGCCCGTCTCCGTCTGGTCTGGGTTGAATGCGGAGCCTGCAGTGAAGGTACCCCGGATGCTCACTAGATCGAGCGTAGACAGGGTGTTGTTGTTGTAGGCTTCGATCACATTCTCGATGTGGTCTTCCTCGAACCGGACAGGCTCATCAAACTCCAGAGTCAGGGCCACTATCGGGATACCGTACCCGACGGCAGAGTTGGTAACGATCTCCCCCGCATCGTAGTCAATGTGAAAGTCACGGCCTTCCACAAGCCCCTCCGCACCCGCCGTGACGTTGCTTACAGAGCCTCGAACAATCTTCCGGAGACGCTTGTAGTGACGTGCGCCACCAAACCCGTAGAACTTGTATAGAGGGAGGCGCAGCGACGTTCCGTCCCCAGTTGCTATGGGGGCCTCTTCCACACGATAGTTCGTCCAGTTCTTGTACCGAAACCCAAAGAGTCTGCCCTGACGGGCATTGAAGAAATTGATGACATTCAGCACCTGCAAGTCCGTGCGGATGCCGTATGCCGCGTTGAACTGCATCATTGGCTGGGACCAGTCAATGTTCCGCTTCTCCCACCCGCGGTGGGAGGTGAAGACCTGTGTCTTGTACACAGGCCCTCCCTGACTTCCCCAACTCACGTCCTCGGGGAACCGGACTTCATGGAAACCAATCATGACACCGTGTTAGTTAGAATGACATCTGTTGTCAACCGCGTTAGCGGTTCGAGTTCATCGCGCGCTGAGCCGCGGACGCTCCGTCTGCCGTCATCTGCTTCTGGGAACGACGGAAGCTGTCTGCATCCGGCGTGTTGATGTTGAAATGCTGTACAATGGTGCTGCCTCCGCTGGAGTCTCCAGAACCAGCCCCGCCCATTTCAACCGGAATCTTACGCCCCTTGGACAGCGGCACAACGGCCTCGTTGTCGTGTAGGACGGCAGGAATGCCCGACGTGTTCGCGGTGCCATCAGAGAAGTGTGGTGCATTCCGGAACGCGGAGATTGGCATGGACGCCGACCCTACCGGGCTGTTGGAAAGACCCCCTTCGGAGAAGGCTCCAAGGACCATGCTGAAGATACCACTAGCACCCCCTAGGCTGCTGAGGAATCCACCACCGCCACCACCGTCCGTTCCGGGGATTCCACCCCCACCTGCTGCGGCCCCTATCTTGCGGGCGTGCCCGTCTCCTGACCGGTCGATGGCTGTCTCTACGTCTCGCGCGTGTCCCTTGCCGGACGTGGTGGTTGCTGTGCGCAGCACCTGTGCATTCTGGATGCCTGCCGTACGCGAGGCTGTTGCCGCCTGATTCCCGCCAACGACGTGCCCCTGCTGTGTCAACTGGGATGCCTGCTGGCCCCCCTGTGTCATAGCCTGACTGAGCTGAGCACTAACCTGCTGGCCTGCCTGCAGCATCGCCGTAGAGATCGACTGGCCTGCCTGTACGCCACCTTGTGCGACACCGGCACCCTGCCCCGGACCTGCTGCCTCGTCTCCCCGAGAGCTGAAAAGCCCGCCGAGGAACCCTCCAAGACCATCCCCTTCACCGCGGCCCAGAAGATTTGCCAGCTCCGCCACAGCCTTGTCTGCGACGATGTCTGCAATGGTTCCGAGGATAGACTCCCCAAGCTTTTCGATGTCAAACTTGCCTGTCTGGATGAACTCGCTGATCGAGTCCTTCAGAGAATTTATGGCCCCCATCTCGATCTGCTGACCAGCCTCAATCCAGTTGGGGACGGAATCCATCCACTTCTTGACCGGGTCTTCGGCAAGGGTCTTGAGCTTTTCGTTTAGTGCCCCAGCCGCGTCAATCTGCCGGATCATGGCAGCGGTCTGTGAGTCTACCGCGCCGTTGCCCACAATCATGGCTTCTGCCATGAGCTTGGCAGCTTCTGCGGTCTGGAACTGTCCTGACGCGGTCAGTTCTAGCGCAATGCGTTCCTGCTGAAGGCTTCTCGCCCGATCCTTGAGGGATTCGTTTAGATCGTCCAGCGCCTTCTGTTCGTCAGACAGCGCCGACTTGCGAGAGCCGCCCCCCGATCCTCCCGAACCCGGTGCCTTGTAGGCCTTCGTATTCTCTAGCTTCAGGGACGTTTCACGCACGCGCTCCAAGGCCGCGTTCAGCTCGTTGGTTCTTTCCGCCCGGAGCCTCTGGGCTTCCGCAAAAGCCGCCGCGTCCTGCCTAGGGTCGAGGCGCGTGCCATCCTCGCGGGTGGTGTCCTTGATGAAGGCCTCGCTGATCTTGTCCTGCGAGCTGAATTCAAACTCCTTCACCCGCCGCGCTGCGGGGTCAAGGGCCTTGAGCTGGATTTGGCGGTTCATCCCCTCTATGGCACTGGAGGCCATAGCTGTCACATCGAGTGCACCGAGCTGGGATAGTGCCCAACCAAGTCCATTGACTAGGTTGGCGGCGTTGCCAGCAGCGTCTCCGATCCCCGCGGCAGCGACGGCTGCGGCGTTCAGGGTCCCAACGGCGTTGTCCGCCGCGTTGCCTGCCCGTTGCGTATTCGACGCAAGCCCAAGCATCTCCAGCGCCGCGTCGCGCGCCTCGTCGGTGGGCCAGTCAAGGGATGCCACCCGCTGTTCCAGCTCGCTGTACGCGATGGCTGAGGTATCCCCCGCCTTTGCGTTTTCTAGGATCGCGGAAGACATCTTGGCGATCTCTGCCGCCGCCTGCGGGTACTTGGACTTGAGGCTCTGAAGGATCGAATCCAGTCGGCTGAAAGTCTGCTCGGATGTTGACAGTGCCGAGAACTTGCTAACCAGTTCTTCCGTAAACGCGTTCGCTGCCGGAGATGCATCCTTCAAGGTGCTGGTGAAGCTCTTCAGGCGGTCTACCGACACCTTCAGGCCTCCAGAATTCTGGAACTCATTGAACTGGTTAAAGAGGTTTTCAAATCCAGTTATGACCGAAGAATCGATCCCTTCGAAGGAAAAGAAGCTGCCGTCTAGGTCTATTTCCTGAAGTCTTGCAATGGTAGTCGCTAGGTTCTCCATCATCGCCGTGGAGGCGGACCCAACCGCCTGCTCGGTCTTAACAACCTCTCCCCTAAGCCGCATGATTTCGTCAGCGCTGCCACCAAACATGCGCTCCACTGTCTGCATGAATTCGAGGGACGAATCTCCCCCAGCCATGGCCTTATCGAACTCTTCTCTAATCTGAGATACAGAGCTTGCAACCTTCGGGTTGACCTCGGCGAGCGTCTTCTGCTGTTCTATGAGCGCGCCAACACCCTCCCCCGTCTTGAGAACCTGAGAAGCTGACTCTGCAAACTGAAGGGCCAACTTCTCGTCGGCAGTCCCGAAGAGACGAGTCAAGCTACCACGCGTGTTCTGGATACCCTGCTCGACCCGAACCTGCCGTTCGATCAAGCCCTCGAACTCAGCCAGAAGAGGCGCAGCACTCGGGAACCGGGTCATTACAGCGTTGAACTGCTTCTGTAGGGCAACTGCGTCAC
>LFUF01004161.1_pt1 | contig 22678 bp, 32 predicted proteins | sample 633261 | NCBI WGS metagenome assembly LFUF01 (sample SAMN03781032, study PRJNA287316) | hypersaline lake metagenome | isolation source: virus filtrate of water collected from the Namib Desert Hosabes playa | place: Namibia | collected 2013
CGGCTGTGCTGGATTCCATACTGGTATTATGTATACAGGTATGTATATCTCAATCTTGTTGCTGTTCTTTTTTTTTAGTATACATTAAGATTATGCTTATCACCAGCATATAATACGGTGTGGGTACATAGTTTGTATCCTTATTTTAAGCCAAATAGTGTACGCACACAGCGAGTTTATGCCATCAGGTATACATAACCATAGGCTACATAATAAGATTCAATGGTGAGCTTCTATTTGGCTCCTACGGTTTTACATATAGAAAATAAATAATACTATGTTTACATACATTTGTTACTAAGGGGTAGGGGTGTCGGGATAACATGAGAATATGTATAGCCCCCCTTCACAAAATTTTTACTCTATTTTTGAATTCTTATCTATTTTGCACAAACTTTATATAAGAGTGTGTGTTCCCTTGTATTATGGTAAGATATATAAAATTGACTTTAGACAATGTTGTTTTTGATTCTATGGAATCTAAGCGTAAGTTGTCTGGCAAGGATTGGAACAGTTTCTTGGTAGATTCTGTTTTGGGTTCATCTGACTCATAATTACTAGGTTTATGGGTAGGGCTTTCCGTGTTCTTTTGCCCTTAACCACTCTCACACCTTGGGTTCCTAGTGCCCTTTCATAGTAATTTGGATAATAGTGTTTAGCGATGGGTAAAGATTTGGTTGACGGTTCTGGTTCTGATATTGCTGTTGTTAAGGATAGGAATAAGCGTAAGTGGATGGGTGACATTGCTTTACGTTTAATGCATCAGAAGCCTTTGCGTCCTGAGGATTACAGTTTTATGCAGACCATGTGTTCTAGCGATAATAATTCTCAGTATGGTGAGATGATTAAGGCTATGACTTTCGCTGCTATGCAGCATGAGAAGTTAAATGAGATTGACGACCCTGAGGTTGTTATGAATTTGATATTCAAGGGTATTTCTTTGCATACTAATTTATTCAAGGCTTCTTCTCAGGCGCGTCGTGATAACGCTGTTGAGCGTAGTCAGAACTTGAGTGCTTTTAACAAGATGGCTCGTTTATTGGATAAGAAGTTTGATGAGTCTTCTAAGCGTGGTCATCCTAGTAGTGAGCCTATTGATTCTGGTTCTGTTCCTATTTATGTGCATGATAGTGCTAAGTCTATCCCTAAGGATGCATTTAAGGATAAGGATAAGGATAAGGGTGGTAAGCAATAATGTTTAGTAAACGTGTTGAGCATAATATTCGTTTTAATCGGTTACTTAACGAGTACGAGTTTTGTCTTTCTGCTGATTCTTCTTGGGTTTTTGGTATATTTGACTATATTTGTATGTGTGCGGCTTTATTGGCTGAGTGTTTGGTGGGTTATGATGATTGAGCTTCCTGTTTATGATTTGGATTGGAGTTCTGGTCGTATTCAGGCTCGTGATATACCTCGTGATATTGTTGAGCGTAAGTTTTCTTTATTTGATAGTTTTGTTGATTCTGTTGCTGTTCGTTTGGGTATTGCTGAGCGTGTTGGCATGGCTAGTATGGCTCGTGAGTTGGGCGAGTGGGATTTATTGATTGGTATGTTTGACGAGATATTCGAGCGTAAGGATGAGATGACTGAATCTGAGCAGTTAGATTTTGCTACTTTATTGTCTGACAAGACTATTTACGCTTATGCTATTTTTCGTTGGGAGGGTCGTCCTATTATGTTGCGTTATTATCAGGACGCCGTTATTAATGACGAGCACAAGCGTATTGATGTTGAGTTTTGCAATCAGTCTGGTAAGAGTTTTGGTTTATGTGTTGAGGCTGGTGTTGAGTTTCATCGTTCTCACGGTAAGAATTACACTATTGGTTTATTGAGTAAGAGTATGCCTCAGAACAGTATGAATATGCGTATGATTACTAAGATGTTAAAGGAGGCTCATTATCCTTACGCTGCTGGTGCTAACGATAATATGACTGTTCGTTTACACGAGTTGGGTGACGGTTTCACTAACACTTTAGTTTGTGCTGTTGCTAGTACTTCTGCTTTGGGTTATCCTTTCGATAAAGAGTTACTTGACGAGTTCGAGTTTTGGGAGAACCCTGAGGGTTTGGAGTATATGTACGACCAGGTTTTGGAGCCTCGTACGTTTCACACTAAGGGTCAGATAAAGATTATCAGTAACCCTAACGGTAAGAATTTTGTTTCTGAGAACTTGCATAAGCGTATGTCTGGCGATGAGCATCAGTTTCATGTGTATAACGTTAATTACTTGGACGTTCCTGGTAACACTCTTGAGGAGTGGGAGACTAAGCAGAAGTACACTCATCCTATTATGTTCGCTTCTACTATGGCTGCTAAGCGTACTGAGGCTGAGGGTAGTGCTTTAACTGACAGGGATATTTCTTTGACTGTTTCTGATACGTTAAACAATTTGGGTTTTTACGGTTGTAAGGACAAGCCTTCTTATTGGTTTTTGGATTTAGGTTTTGTTAATGACCAGAGTTGTTTAGCTGGTTGTTTTTTGAGTAAGAACGAGAACGACGAGACTGTTTATAATTTTGCTATTAAGGTGTATCCTCGTGCTTATGAGCATGAGGAGTTATGGGGTCGTCGTGACGGTTCTGAGCCTTCTGTTCCTGCTGTTATATCTCAGTTCGGTAATCAGTTGCAATCTTTCGAGTTGGACTTGACTGGTAAGGAGGGTAACGAGATATTGGCTAACGAGGCTGGTTTATCTTGTCGTGGTGTTAAGATGACTGGTCCTTGGAAGGCTACTTGGTACGAGCGTTTTATCACGTTGGTTAAGCAGGGTCGTTTAAAGGTACAGGTTATTGATAATTGGGTCGATACTCAGAACAAGAACTTTGATTATCAGGCTCGCAGTTTACAGATAACTACTAAGATGCCTGACGGTCGTACTCGTCCTTATCCTTTGTATCATCACAGTAAGGAGTCTGACCATGACGATATATTGGACGCTATTGTTGGTTGTTTAAGTTTAATTGATGAGGACATGACTTCTACTCCTGGCGTTGAGTTTTTCGAGTCTGGCAAGAGGGTAACTGATGATGTTGAGGATGAGGATATGTACGAGACTGCGTATCGTTTAAATAGGAGTAACGCTCAAAGTTTATTTTACGGAGGATTTTGATTATGCAAAAGAATGTAAAGAAAGAGAAGAAAGAAGTACAAGAAGAGACTAGTGACGATATTGTTCGTGAGCCTGTTGATGAATTGGCTGGTCAAGAAGTTGAGCGCTCGGACGGTGCGGCTACATCAAAGGATGATTCTAGTGGTGATGGTGAAGACAATCCTACTCGTGGTGCTGTTGGTTTATCTGGTGTCGAGTTAGAGCAAGTATTGCACGGTTTAGCTGTCGATGTATCTAACATTCGTGTTAACGAGGCTGAGGCTAAGGCTTATGCTGAGACAGCTAACGAGATGGGCGATAGTGATAATCGTTTATGTGAGGACGGTGTACATCGTGGTAAGCAATATTATATCGAGAAGCATTTTCAGTTCAAGTTGATGGCTAAGTATAATCGTTTACAGATTAGTCGTCGTATGATTGAGCACAACATTACTTATGATATATTAAACGAGTTTATCAATAAGGTTGTTAACGGAGCTGAAAAAAAGTCTGAGAATTAATGGGAAAGTATTTAAATCTGTTATACTATAAGCTACTCAACGTATACAAGTATACTGTTTCAGTAATTGGTACGATACATGATAACGCTAAGGTCGGTGGCTGGTATAAGCTATTGGGTTTTGAGTTATTTAATGTATTTGTTACTGGTTTATTGATTAGTATTGCGTTGGTAGCTTTTGGTTACGATTGGAAGCCTTGGCTTAGTTTAAGTTACGGCTTAGTTCCTTGGTTACTCATTCAATTTCTTGTGTACGGTAAGAAGCAGTTACGACAATGATAGTTTCCAATTTGATAGACCTTAAGGAGCAACAACCTTTACTTAATTACATTAACCATTTAACGAAGCAGCCTTTTGTGCAGGAGTTTTACAAGATACACCGTAAGAAGCGCATGAAGTATTTGATTGAGCGTAGTCCTGAGGCTAGTTTTGTTGTTGACGGTCATGCTCGTGACATTTGCGGTTCTTTTCATTTTGAGCCTGTTAAGGATAACGTTTCTGGCAAGATATTGATTCGTCGTGCTGAGAATTTTTGTTTAAAGTCTGAGTATAAGAAGCATCGTTTTGCTGCTATTAAGGACGCTATTTGTACTGGCGAGGGTTTCTTATTCATTTCAGAATTATCTAAGGAGTACGGTAACAAGTTAGCTACTGAGTTTCGTAAGATTGACCCATCGTTTGACGATGTTAGTTTTCGTGCTCGTGGTGTTTCTAGTGTTGCTAGTACTACTATGGCTGTTGAGCATAACAATTACGACGTTACTGCTTATGTACAGAGTTTGTACGCTATGGCTGGCGGTAAGGAGTCTACTCGTAAATTTAGCAAGGACCAGATTATGCATGTAACTTTTGACGTTCCTGCTGGTTCTGTTGAGGGTTGGACTCCGTTATATACTGTTCCTTTACATTTAGAGTTGTTATGGTTAATGTGGGATAATCAGTATGATTTTCAGGTTCGCGGTAACCATCCTGACTTAGTTGTTATGGCTGAGATGTTGGATAGAAACAAGAACGCTTTTCAGAAGGTATCTAAGGATTTACAGTCTTACAATCAACCTGGTAACAGTAAGCACGGTACTTTGTTGTTGAGTGGTGATAAGTTTAACATTCAGCAGTTGGAACGTATGGACGCTTTACAATTTAAGGAAAGTGGTATGTTCATTCAATCTTTGTTAGCTAGTTTATTTCATTATCCTCAGAATCGTTTAAGTATTAAGACTGAGCAATCTGCTAAGTCTAAGGACAGTTCTGGCGGTAACGAGAAGTTTTATTATAGTACTGTCGAGCAGAAGCAAGACATATTAACTGATTTAGAGAACCGTTTATTTTGGATTCCTTACTTTGGCGTTAAGCTTGTGCAGAACAAGTCTTACAAGCACGATGAGATTGAGGAGAACACTGCTCAGCAGTTACGTTTAGGTAACGCTAATACGTTCGTTCAGATGTTGAACGCTCAGGGTAAAGTGTTGAAGAATCAGAAATTATTAGATTTATTTAACGGTGTTGATGTTATGTTAACTGATAGTGACGTTGAGGACGGCGAATTAAAGTCTGTTGCGTCTAGTACTATGAATAATCGGTTAAGTAACAGTGACGCTATGAATAGTGGTATGAGTAGCAACGATAGGGCTGAGAAGCGTAATGACGAGTTAGTTCGTGAACGTTTTGACGGTAAACCTAATGGTGCTAGTAGATAATGGTTTTTGACAAGACTTTACGTCAAGATAACGAGAGGAACAAGTTTGTTGCTGCTCACGATATAAATAACGACGACGCTACTGCTATTAGTGGTGGTACGGTACTTTATGAAGATATTGTTGCTTCTGAGGGCACTGGTTCCAAAGCAACAGGTACTTCGGAGGTTGTATTAATTGAGCAAGATTTCATCTCCACTCGACCCATCACTATTTGTGTTAGACAGATAAGTGGCTCAGGTGGCACTGCTACTTGTTTATTGCGTGCTGTTGAAGAATGGTAGATTAATATACTATTTTGTACGTTTTGTCGGGATTTTCTAGGAAAAGTATAAAAACCACTATGTGTATAGGTAAAGCTATACTAGATTAATTTTCTAGTTATGTAGCTACTATGGTTAATAAAATAGGCTCTTGGACTGTTGATACTTTTGAGAAATCTAGTGGCATTTCTAAGAAAGAGTATCGTTATACTAACGGTGGTGTATTAGGTGTTAAAGAGGTCGACGGCGATAATTTGGTCGTTAAGGGTTACATTGCCACTACTCATCCTGACGCTGTTAATGATATTATAACTAAGGAGACTTTATCTAAGTGGGCTACTGAAATCAATAGCGGCTTACCTCGAGCAAACAAGGTTACCTACCATCACGACCGTAATGATAAACGTGTTGTTGGTGTTGGTTTAAAGGGTTCTGCTAAGGTAGACAAATTATCTGACGGTCATTATGGTTTATACGTTGAGACTATTGTAAACAAGGCTCACGATTTGTACGATAATATTGAGTACGAGTATAAGATTGGCGCTTTGGATTCATTTAGTATTGAGTATTTACATAGTGGCGGCAAGGAGGAAGGCGAAGGTCGTCTTCTTGATGTTGGCGATACAGAATTATACGGTTGGACTTTAGCTAGTCGACCTGTTAACGACCATGCTGTTATGGTCAAAGAGATTTTACATTCACACTCACAAAGCCTAGGCTCCAAAGAGATTGGCTTAGAGGAAAAAAACATGAGCGAAAAAGAACAAAACGAGGCTCTTTCCGAAGCTCAACTAAAGGAGCTTACGGAACTAAAAGAGTACAAAAAGAAAATGGAGGACGAAAAGAAGAAGAAGCTTGAAGCTGAAAAAGCTAAAGAAGAAGCGGAAAAAGAATCTGCTAAACAAGTAGAAATGAAAGAATCTTTGAAAAAAGAGCTTTTATCTGAAATTTTGGACTCTAAGGAAATCAATGCTAAGCTAGACGCTGAGGCGGAGAAACCTGCAATGGAAAACAAAGAACAAAACGACATTAAACCTGAGTTTAAAGAGTTCGTAACTGATATGGAAAACAAAGAATTAGCTCCTAAGGCTAAGCTTGAATCTGCTGTTACTTACGCTTTGAAAGAAGGTTTGTTAGAAAAGGGTACAGGTAAAGTTGAATATCGTCTTGATGAAAAAGGCTTTGACCACGTTCGTACTAACGGTACAAAGCTAGAAGTTAAATCTTATGGATTGAGTGATAACTTAGCTGGTTCTTCATCTGCTACTGCTCTTGCAGGACACAGACATGCTGAATTAGTTGAGGCTTTAGATGCTGGTATCTTTAACTTGCTTAACGATAACGTATCTGCTTACGATGCTTTACCAAAGACATCTGCTGCTGGTAGTGGTTCTGACCATGCTAGTTTCGTAGTTCGTTCTGGTCGTAATCCAACCGCTGGTGCATATACTGGTAATGAAATTACAACTGGTAAAACTAACAAGCAAAAGTACTCTACTAAATTCAAGAAATACAAAGCTGGTTTCGCAGTTGATGGTGACTTGATTGCTGCTAATCGTGGTGCTCCACAAGGTAGCGTTCTTGCGTCTGAAATTGAGTTTGCAACTTTGGATTTGAAGAAAGAGATTAACACTGACTTGTACACTGAACAAGGTTTAGAATCTAGTTCTAAGATTATCGGTATGGAATATATTGCTGATGGCGCTGGTAACGGTACACTTTACGGTGAAACAAGAAGCGATGCTAACGGTTTACTTGACGGTACAGCCGGAAATACTTATGTTAATGGTTCAACTGGTTCTTTGAAAGACCATTTGAGAACATTGATTAAGAACATCCAAGTTGACGGCGGTAACAGAAGAACAATTCGTATCTTCATGCATCCTACTCAAATGCAACGTTTGAAGGGTGAAGAAGACAGCGCTTTACGTTACGAGCCTGGTGCTAGTAATGTTGGTTTTGCTGCAAGTTTAACATTTGAAGGTGTACCTATCGTTGAAGACGTAGATTGTCCTGAAGCGAAAGTATTTGTTGCTGACAGTTCTACTGTTGAACTACGATTCTGGGTTCCACCTACTGTTGAAATGTTAGGTAAGCGAAGTGATTCTGAAGAAGGTTTTGTTAAAACTTACTTAGCTTCTCTTTACAAAGCTCCAAGACGAGTGACTATGATTCATTCGGTACCAACGAGTTAAGAGGTAAATAAAAAATGGCAGAATTAACACCAAGTGTAGTACAACAAGAAAACAGCGTAGTTTCATACGCTGTATCTGGTACACCAGTACAAACAGAGACTTACTTACTGAAAGTCACTAAAGCGGCTCAAAACGATACAATCGTTATGACGGACGCTTTGGGTTCAAGTTACACAACAGACAAGATTATTTTGTTTGATGGCGTAACTATCCCATCAGGCGGCGACTCAGTACAAGAAGCTCCAACAATAGACGACTCTGATGACGAGATTGTTCTTCCTAGTGCAACCACGGGAACAACTTGGGTACGAGTTACATACGGTTTATAGGTAGATGGTAGCTATTACGTCATATACTGAACGAACAGAACTTAAACTACCTGGTTTGAGAGCTTACACTACGACGGCTACGGATACTGATACATTCACGCCGCCAAGTGTAACTGCTAAGAAAGCTTGGGCTGTTTATGACGCTGACCCTGCTACAGGAAACCCAATCGAGTGTATTGTATCTGGCGGTGTTGTCACCACAAACTGTACTAGTTTGAGTTCAACAGACGCTCTATTGTTTGTAATTTGCGAAGATTAGTATCTTCGTTTTTTATTTTTATTTTAATTGATTGCTATAGAGGAAAAGAAAAATGAGTTACAAAGCATTACTTGATTGGAAAGATTACAAAGCTGGCGATATTGTTAACGATGACTTTGCAGAAAAACTTTTACAAAACTATAAAAAGTTCTCTGACCAGAGTATCTTAGAGAAAGTATCTGACGATGAAAAGCCTAAAGCAACTGTTAGTAAGTCTACATTTAAGTCTACTAAATCTAAAAAAACAGTATCTAAGGGTACAAAGAAAAAGAAACAAGTTTTTACTGGCTAATCCGTTAGCTGACAATGACGATACTATACGATGGCATTAAGATACACGACGGTGCAGGGTTTCTTGCGTTTCATGGGTTACAATGAGTCTATTATGGACTTCCAACCTGGCAACACTCCTAGTCGTGAAACTGTTGCTGCGAGTCCTGTTACGGCGGGCGATTATTACTTAGACCAGTTGGGTGTTAACAAAGACACGTTAAAACTGTACGCTGGTTCTACACAATTAACTGTTACTACACATTATACTTTCGATAGTGATACTAGTAAGGTTACTATCACTTCTGCTGGCGCTACTGCATTATCTGGCGAAGATTTAGACGCTGAGTACGAGTATAGTGCTTTGGGTAAAGATTTAAGTTTTAACGAATCTGAGCGTTTATTACAACACGCTGAGGACAGATTACATAGAGAGGTCGGTACCGTATTTGCTGACCAATCTTCTTCTACTCCTCAATATTTGGCTATTAGTGACGAGTCTAAGAAAGGTGGTGGTCATAGATACGTTCATTATGATACTGATTATTATCCTTTGATTAAGTTAGCTACTACTGTTGATGGTGCTTATACCACTGGCGGTGCAACTCTATCTTTAGCAGACGGTTCTGGTTTTCCGTCTGCGGGGACTATATATGTCGGTGGGAACAAGGTAAGTTATACTTCTAAATCTGGCGATGACTTAACTGTTCCCACCGACACCCCTTCTATTTCTGACGGTGCTACTGTTCGTGGTGAGGTTATTGAGGTTAGTACTGCTACGAGTGGCACTACACCTAGTTATATTGTTTTAACTCCTGACACTAGTTATGCTGTTGATTATGAAACTGGTGAGGTTCAATTACAGGACAGTTATTATTACGATAACGAGACTTTGGCTACTGATGATATAGATATTCCTCAGTTCGGTACAGAGAATAGATTTCGTGTATCCTACTTGACTGCTTGGAGGGAACCTGGCCAAGATGCCAGTGTTCCTGAGGAGATTGAGGAGTTATGTTACAACATGGCTGGTTTACAGTTATTACAGCGTACTATATTGAAAAGCAATACTGGTCAACGTGATAACTTTAGTCCTGGCGTTATACAACAGATGCGTGATTCTGTTGAGAGTCAGTTACGGCGTTATAGAAGTCTTCCTAGTAGACGTTTATAGGATAAGTATAAAAACCATTACACTCATAAAACATATTAGTTTCCGAGGAAGCTAATTTGCATTTACATTCGACCGAGGTCAACTAATGGTAGTAACAACAACAAATTTGTATTCTGAATCGAGGGCTGTTATTAAGTCTTTGATAAATAGTAACGTTACTGACCCTAAGATTGGCTCAACTAATTCTCGCAGACGTTGGATTTATAGGGAGTTCCCTGATACTACTAGTCACGACTTTGCAGGTTATCCTCTTATTGTATTACGTAGTGCTGATATTAATGATGAAGTTATTACGTTGAATCAATTATATCGTGATAACATTTTTACTTTTGAGATAGAGGTGTATGTTGAGTTTAACGATAAGAACGCTCGTGTTGATAGTATTAGTGACGAGATTCTTTCGGCTATATTGGGAAACCAATCCACATTAGATGATGATGGTTTAGTAAATCCTAATGTTGACAGTAGTCCTTTTGTTAGTGCTGACGAAGACGGTAAGCAATTAAGTGCTCGTTTCATTCGTATTGATTTTAGTTTGGAGGCTTGTTGGTAATGGCTACATTTACTAACGTGTTAACTTATAGACGTAGCATTAACACTCGTATGAACAACATGCGTAAGCGTGCTACTAATAATGCAGCTAAGGCTAGCATTTACATGCAGGGTCGTTTAAAATCTACTGCTCCTATTAAGAGCGGTGCGTTAGCCGGTAGTGTTCGTAGAAGAAAATCTGGCAAAGGTTATTCCGTTTTAGCTGGTTATAAGAAGGGCACTTTTAACGTTGGTCGTTTTGTAAACAAAGATTTCGTAGCTAATTATGGATTCAAGAAATTTAATTATTATTTTGCGCCGGGTCAAGCGGTACGTTATGGTGATTTCGCCATAAGCCCTAGTGGTAAAACTATTAGATGGACTGCTCGTGCTGACCCTTGGTTTGATAGTGCAAAAGAAAAAACAATTAGGCGTTATCGTGCGGGATATAAGAACGTACGTATGGCGTTGAGGTCATAATCATGGAAAAGACTGTGAATTGGACAGGTAATGTTCAGGGCGAAGATAAGAAGATTGAAGATAAGAAGAAGACTACAAAGAAGAAAGTAGAGGACAAACAATAGTATGGCAACTGGAAATTCAATAAAACTATTCCACGCAAGTCAAGGCGTTTTATCTTATCAAACGGACATTTCGTCTACTGATTTGTCAGGGAGTCTTGTTGCTGTTGTAACAACAGCTGACGAGCAAGTAATACAATGCAAAGATTTAACGATAACACCACCTGTAACAGATAGTGAACAAGTACCTTTATTGGGTACATCTAGCACTACTGCTGGCAACGGTGTTCCTTCGACAGGAGTATTTCAAAATTCGTTACAAGATTTTAAGAACACAACTAACGCAACAGTTAGTGGTACATTAGCTTTAACTTTAGCTAACGATGGTGATAGTGCTGCTATGCCTGACTTTATTAATTTAGCTACTGGAACTGGTCAAGCGATTAGTACTACTCATCACAGACACACGTTTGGCGATAGTACGTCTGATCAATCTCAGTTATTAACTGGTGGTATCTTTTTGGTATTCGATAACGGCGACAGAGCTGGCGTTGCTTTACTTGTTAATCCAACTGTTAATTTGGGTGATTTGAAAGCTACTGGTACTGACGGTCATTGGGAGTTAGATTTCACAGCTAATTGTTTACCTTGTAACTTTGTGTTAGAAGTGGAGGATTTGGATTAAAATGTCAGGAGTAACAAGTTTTAGAGCAAGACATGGAACTGCAGCTTATGCAACAGGTGCAGTAACATGGGACAACAGTACACCATTAGATAACGAAAGTTTCGCAGCTAATATTGCTGAGTTAAAAGATGTGACTGTAACTTACCCTGAGCAATCTTATGAGAAAATTGATTTTATGGGTAACTCTGCACAGACTGTTGGTGCTAATCAGCAAACAATCGGTACAGCAACGGGCGTTGTGGCTAGTAACTTTCAGAATCAAGCCATACAATCAACAAGTGTTGGTATGTGGCAAGTTGAGGGTACATTAGTTATGAAGGGCGACGAAGATTTTGTGGACCTTCTTGGTTTAGGAAATAGTCAATCTATAACTGGTGGATACACGAGATATTCTGTTGGTGACTTAACATCGGCTGGTGCATCACAACGTAATACATTAGGTAGCTTTAGGTTATACTTAAATAACGGTAGCGAAGAAAGTACATTGTTACTTAGCAACGTTCACGTTAGTTTAGGTGATATTAAACCAACTGGTGCTGATGGTCATTACGAACGTACATTTACGTTAGTGTGTTTAGCTAAGGATGGCGCAGTAGAATTTAAAGATTAGGTGAAGAAATATGAACTTACAGGAAGTGAAACAAAAGATGGACAAAGAGCTTGGCGCTCTTGTTCGTTATGACGATAACGGTCATGCTTATGTTTCTATGCCTGTGGGTCGTATTCCTTTACAACAGTTTAAAGAGTTCAACCAATTTGTTAACAGCGAGCATGCCGGTAATAGATGGTTGGCTATTTGGACTTTATTTTTGCGTAACAAGCAATTTGATATTCAAGTGGAGGCTGAGGCTTACAAACAGGAGTTAATGCAACCACAAGAAAATGAAGAAGATAGAAACCCTTTGGGTTTATTGAAAGGAGATTGAAGAAGATGGGAAAATATTTACAAGCGATTGGTGTTTTGACACTTAACATAGGCGGAGTTCAACAAGAAGTAAAACCTCAGATGGGCGACAATCAGAAGATGGCTAACATCGTTTCTGGTTATCAAAAGCATAAAGACCAGGCTCGTATGTTGAAGGAGCTGGGTAGTTTTGCTTATGATTTAATTACTCGCGAGGACAGTAGTCTTATTGACGAGGATAAAGAAGAATTACGTTTAGCTATCGAGTTGAATCAGATGCAAGTTATGGAAGATTTACTTATCGCATTTAAATGGACTACTAAGGAAGATTTAGACAAAGCAAAGACGCAAGGCGGTGATGTGGCAAAAAACTTAATGACGCAGGCTTAGCTAAAGGTAAGAGCTTGCGTGATTGGTTGAAACAAAGAAACCCTAATACTCCCAATAGAGATGATAAGTGGGAAACGGCTATGTCGTGGAACGTTTTCATTGTAGAGAAGGAGTGTTCTCAGAGGATAGACGAAGATTATCCTTTGATGAAGTTTTTTAGTTTGCTAGAGAACCTTGAAGAATATTTGAAAAAAGAAAACGCAGAATATGAAAAAGCAAAGAGGAAATAAGTAATGGCTGGCGGAGTCACTTTTGTAGATAGGTTAGTCTTAGATATTCAAGCTAGGTTTGATAATAATCGATTTGGTCGTTTTGATGAGGCTTTGCAAGTTGCTAATAATACTTATTCTAAATTAGAAAATAGATTAAAAAGCGTAAAGCGTTTTGAAAAGTTGGGTTTGACGTTTAATAAACACGGCGATATTATAGATGCTGTCTCTAAGAAATTTGTTTCACATAACGACGTTATGAAGCGAATGGAGATTCAAGCCAAGAAAACAGGACGCTCTTTTGCTAACGCTATGCGTTCTATACAGGGTCCTTTGTTAGGTGTCGGTTTTGGTTTACTATTTATTGGTATGGCTATTAAGCAATTTTCCCAACAGATATTAACTTCGTTGGTTACTGCTTTTACTGCTGCTCGTGATGAAGGAGATTTTTTATCTAACAAGATACTAGGTGTTAGCGCCGCTTTCGAGTTCCTTAAATTTAGTATCTTTGATGCTTTTGCAAACAGCGATATATTTATCCCTCTTATAGACTTCATAATTAATTTAACCAACGCAGTAAGTCAGTTCATTGCAAAGAATCCAGGTCTAGCCACATTTTTAGTTATTATGGCTGGTATTGGTGTTGTGGCTGGAGGACTTATGATGTTTTTCGGTCAGATTGCGTTGTCTGTCTTAGCTTTAATTAGTGCTTTTGAATTATTTGCACCTATTATTATGCCAATTCTTTCTGCTTTGTTAAGTGTGGGTTTAGTTCCTATTTTAACTATCATCGGTATAATTATCGCCATAGTTGTTCTATTGGTTGCAGCTTGGCAAACAAACTTTGCTAGCATAAAAGAATTTACTTCTGCTATTTTTGGTGGTATATGGGAAACAATTAAGTCCGTCATGGGTAATATATTTGGTATATTTTCGGGTGTATTTAAGATACTTAAAGGCGTTATGACTGGCGACTTTGAGTTAATTTGGGAGGGCTTAGTTAATATTGTATTAGAGGCTGTTGCGGCGATAGTAAAGATATTGTTTGGACTGGGTACAACTGTGTTTAACATCTTTTTGTTTGTTGTTAACGGTATCAAAGATTTATTTATCAACATTATTAAGATAGTTATCGGTGCAATTAAAGGGTTAGTTGAGATAGCAAATAGAGTGCCAGGAGTTAATATTAGTACATCTGGTTTCGATAAATCATTAAATAGTTTTGAGGCGTTTAAAGTGGGTACACAAATAAAACCGTTCGAAGCAGAACAAACAAAGTTACAATTAGAAGCCATAGAAGAATTAAAGAATATAGCGACTGACTTTTTAACAGGACAAGACAAAGAGCCACAAGTCGTCGTTAATGTTGAGGGTAACGTTCTTGGTGAAGAAGACATGTTAAATCGTGTTTTGAAAAATATATCGGACAATCAATTAGGGAGTACTAACGGTGGATAGAAATGGGTAAATATGCTTTATTAGATACAGGTTATGCAAACACAGCAGCGGCAGGGACGCAAGAAACAAGAGCTAATAGTGGCAACGCTTTGGTTCTTAATGTTGAGTCTGTCAGTTGGCAACGAGCTACTGGAACAAACAGTAACGCTAACCCTGGTGTTTACGAAGACACAGAAGTTAACTTTGCGAGTATATCTAATCCTCAACTGACTGTACAAGGTATACTACAAGTAAGCGATAGTAATTATCTTACTGAGTTGGCTGCGCTGGACGACATGTGCATAACTAAGGGCGTTAAACATTTCTACATGAATGAAGTTACTGCTCCTAGTAAGCCTATTACAGAAGTTAAGGGTGCAACTACACACGGTAGTTTGTCTGTTGGTAGCTCTATTAAATCGTTGCTTGTGCGTGTTATTAATTTAAGTTTCAGTGAACCAAATAACGAACAGACTAAAGGGGTGAGAAGGTACACGTTAAAATTAGAAGTAACTAATCCTAAATCATGAGCTATACGCAATTAGAGGTTACTAGAACAGATAGTTCTGGTATTGAGACTGATATTACCAACGACGTAGAAAGAGTTACTGTTCGCAAGGGTATTGACCAGAAAGCCAATACTGTTGAAATTGTTTTAAAGAATCCTTATGTAGAAAATAATCGACATCGTTGGGTAGATACCGAGGATGAGCTTATTTGGGAAGAAGACGATGGTATAACAATCAAAGCAAAACTGAACGAAGATGGTACGGCTTTATCTGATGACGACGTTCTTACAATAGCTGACGCATTAGAGTTTAACGCTAAGTTAGAGGGCGGTCGTTCTACATTAACTATTAAGGCAGTTGATAAAACGTTTAATTTACTTAACAGGCAAGTACCAAGAGCTTATACGTTATCTGACAATAAAACTCCTGCTGATATTATCAAAGATATAGTTGAGGCTGTAAGTTATGCTGACGATGGTAGTGGCACGTTTGCTGTTACTGCAACTTTACAGACTGAGGCTACTTATGATTTACAAAAGGCGAGCGCTACACCTGGTATCCAAACAAAGCGTATTAACGATACTGATTTTCCTATTATTGCATTAGCTAAGGTTTGGAAACCTGTGTATGAGTGGATTGAAGATTTGAGTACTATCGAGGCAACAAATAACTTCGATGGAAGGGATTCAGGATTGGCTACTGATAGTGACGAAACTCCTGTACAAAATAGGAAGATGAAATACTTTGTTGATAAGGACAATAACTTTAGGTGGTTTTATCCTGACGAAGATGTCGATTATACAATTACTATCGGTTCTGCTGACAACGGTTTCGACGACGTTAAGAGTTACAACTTAACTAAGAGCACGTTTGATATTGTCAACTTTGTTATTTATAACGGTGGCGTTGATTTATACGGCGTTGGAACGTTAAATTATTATTTTGAAGACACTACAAAAAGTAAAAAACTTCTTACTAAGTATAAGGCTTATACTGATATTAGCATCGTTTTAATTCAGCAAGAATTGAACGCTGGTAATTTGGTGTCTAACACGAGCGGCTCGTTTACGTATCAAGGAAATAGGTATAACGCAAACACCTATGGTTTCACTACTTCTTGGGGTCTTAGTACTACTGGTTTTAGCGATGACGATTATAACGACGCTTTACGTGCTGAGATTGATAGACGTTGTAAGCAACGTGCAAGAGCTTTCACAGCAAGAAGGGGTAATCCTCGATGGAAGGGTGATATAGTTATTAAGGGTCGTAATTTTGTCGCAGGAGAATTAATAAACCTCACTAGTTTTGTTCATGGTATAAACGGACGTTTCGTTCGTATTCAAGATTTAACTCATTCGATAACAAACGACACTTGGACTACAAGTGTTAATGTCGCAGAGGACGACCCTAAGGTAGGAGATAGTGTATAAAAATGGTAATACCAATAACAGGATTAAATGTTTTTCGTGACGCTTGTTCAGATAAAGTTGACACAGGCATAGCGGGAACAGGAACAACGGCACCAGCAAGTTCAGATACAGCTTTAGAAACTGCTGTGGGCGCAACAGAGGCATCTGCTTCTGTGACTACTTCGACAGCTGCGTTTCAAACGAGTCACTTTATTGGGTCAACTACGGCAACAGGAAACGCATTTACTGAGTGGGGTGTGTTGGATGCAAGCGATGTTTTGTTAAGTCGTTCTGTAACGGCTGCTATAAATCATACCGCTACTGACGAGATTACTAAAATTACTACTTTTAATTTAGTTGATAGATAATGGGTACTTATGCAGATAACGTAAAGGATAGTGCACAAACACAAGAGAACTTAAATCCTCAACAAGATGTTTTTCCTGTTCTAGTACGGACTACTGAGGCTTTAGTTGTTGAGGAGGGTCCTACTATTGTGTATAGTAACGATATTTCTGATATGGCTATATGGGATAACGCTCAGACTACTTGGGACGGTGTAGATACAAACGATGAGTGGGACAGTTATAGTGATAATAAATCTATCAAGCGTGTTTCTAATCCTAGACAACTATTTATTGAGCGATTTGGTTTTAATACGTTGGAGGGTGCTGGTGGTAATGCTACTTGGGATACTACCAATAAAGAGGTTACTTTTACTGCTGGTCAGATTTTAGTGGTCGGTCCTTGTTTCTTAGACCAAACTGATTCTGAGACTGTTACTAGCGCTACGTTAAGCGTTACAGGCACTGGTTCTTTTAAGTATGAGTTGAGCGCTAGTTCGGGTTCTAGTTCAGGCCCAGGTTGGCCTACTCCTTTTGGTACGTGGGGTTCTACTCCTGGTACGTCTTGGGAAGAAGTTACGCTCGACCAATTACATTCATTTGCTACTACCGGTAGTGATTTGAGAATACGTATAACAGAAAATGGAGGAAGTACGGGCACAATAACATTAATAAAGTGCACATACAATAAAACATAAAGATGACAGACATAAACTTTACAAGTAATAGTGGAACTGGTTTTTTAGAAACGGATCATGACCAATTAGTTGGTTTCTTTGAGACGGGTACGTATAGTCCAGCGACAAACACAACGTGGGGCACATATCGTATTGTTGACCTTGGCGACCCTTCTAGCGCTCAAGATGCTGCAACAAAGAACTATGTTGATTCTAACTTCGCAAGTGCGTCTAGTACTACGACGTTTACTAACAAAACTATTGATGGCGATAACAATACAATTTCTAATTTAGATATTGGTAACGAAGTAGATTGGGCTACTATCTCAGACGTAACAGATAGAACAGCGTTTGCTTCAGGAGATAAACTTCTTATCTTTGAAGCGGGTGTAGGTCTACGTAAGATTGATTACGATGACTTACCTGCTGGTGGCGGTGGTGGTTCTACAATCACAAGTGGTGCTGATGTTCCCACTTCTGCTCCTTCTGCTGTTGGTTATACTTATATAGATACTGACCAAGAAAAAGCTTATGTTGGTATTAATACCACGAATGTATTTGGTTTTAAGCGTATTGCTTTTGCTGACGAGGTTTATTCTAGGGATTTATTAGACGCTATGTTGAGCGGTTATATCGGTAGTTTACTTGAAGACCCTACTCCTGAGTTATCTGGTAATTTATATGGTAACGATAGGTCTATACATGAGCTTCAAGGCGCTACATTCTTTCAAGAGTACGATAACGGTAACTCTGGTACTTCTGCTACTGTCGATTGGACATTAGGTAATAAACAGAAGATTACGCTTACTGGTAACTGTACATTTACGTTTACCGACCCTGTTGGTCCTTGTAGTTTAATTTTTAAACTGGTGCAGGACGGCACTGGTAGTCGAACAGTAACATGGCCTGGCGACGTTAATTGGGCTGGTGGTACTGCTCCTACGTTAACAACCAGCGCTAGTGCTGTTGATATTGTTACTATTTACTTTGACGGTACAAATTATTATGCGGGGTCTGCTTTAGATTTTAGTTGAAAATGGCAATAGCATTAGCACAAGATAAGACAACAGAAGGTGGCAATCAGACTAATCCTATTACTGTGACGTTTGATTCTACTCCTACTGCTGGTAATCTTGTTGTTGTAGCTATTGCTATGAATAACATTGGTAAGTTTAGCGCTGGTGACGTTACTGATAATCAAAGTAATACTTATACAAAAGCTGTAAGCCAAGAACAGACGACTGCTAACATTAAACACTCTGCTATTTACTATGCAGAAAATGTTACTTCTTCAGGAACTTTTACAATCACTGTTAATATTCAGACAGTAAATGACGACCCACCTACTATTACTGCGACAGCTATGGAGTTTAGTGGCGCTGCGACTTCTTCTAGCCTAGACCAAACAAGTAGCGGTAGTGACTCTGGTAGTTCCGCTGTATCTTCTGGCAGTATTACAACAACTGAAGACGGCGAAGTATTAGTTTCTGTTGTTGGTTGTGACTCTACAACTTCTATTTCAGCAGGTACTGGTTGGACTATTGTAAATAGCAATACGTCAGGTCAAAACCAAGGAACCGAATACAGATTAGAAGATACGGGTACTTATACTGGAGAATTTACGTTAGGTGCTTCTGAGAATTGGGCTTGTTGTGTCGCTTCGTTTAAAGAGGCTGCTGGTGGCGGTGGTCCAGCAGGTGACGATGAGGAGTTTACGGTATTTGGATTAGGAGCGAGTTTTTAAGATGACACCAAAAGAATATATAGTAGTATTGACAGAAAAACAAGAGGATAAAGAATAATGGCAAACATTGACAATTTTGGAGCGAGGCGATAAAAGTGGCAAATATATGGTTTAGGGTTGATTCGGTCGGTTCTGCTGACGGAACATCAGAAGATAACGCTTATGGCGAGGGTAGTTTAGCTACTCAAATAAACAATGCATCTGCGGGCGACAATTTATTTATTATTGCTGAGAAAGGTAAAACTTATTCTGCGTCCACAATTACTATTACGAACGCTGGTACAGCTGGTAGTCCTATCAGGATTATTGGTGTGAGCGAACCTGGTTTATACGACGGTGCTGCTGGTGGTAATCAGCATTACTTGAAGCCTGTTTTTGATGGCGGTAGGGATTTCCCTTGGAACTCTACTAAAGCTAACGGTGGAGAGGGTTTTAGGTTAGGCACTGGTGCTGGTCACATTCATTTTATTAATTTAGCATTTAGGAATTGTAATCAAGGTGTTTCGTTAAAAGAGAACGTTAATAACTTCTTCTTTGGCGACTGTGATTTTATTAATTGCGGTAACGCTTTTTTTAGTGACTCTAGTAACGATTGTCAAGGTTTAACATTCGAGGGTTGTAACTTTCACAAGTGTGCTAAGGAGGCGATTAGGCTTACTTCTACTACAAGCGATGTATTGATTAAGCGTTGCCGTATGGATATGGAGTGGCAAGAAGATGGTAATATCTGTCAGACGATTAACATTAAGGGTTCTGTCTCTAATGTTACGATTGACCAATGTTGGATTGGTAACTCCGTTAATTTCTTGAACGGTTCTAACAGCCCACAATCGTCTTATATTCAAGGTGACGGTTTAGTTTGTGAACCAGGTACATCTAATGTTACGGTTAAGAACAGTACGTTTTATAATCACACTGATGGTGGTGTTGATATGAAAGGTTCAGGTCATTTGTTAGAGGATTGTAGATTCGAGGGTGGTACACGTAACGTTCGTATTTGGGCTAGTAATACTACTTTACGTAGGATATACGGTTTCAGTTCACACGAGTTAGAAAGTACTAATACTGGCGCTATGATTCAATTTAACGGCGGTACTGGTTGTGTTGTGTACGAGAGCGAGTTTTATGCTGGTAAGCGTGGAACGAGTAGGTGTATTCATTTAACGACTGGTAGTACAGAAGTTGAGTTCGAGTTATGTAAGTTCACGTACGATACTGATATTTGTACGTTAGCTGAGGGTAGCGCAGGTGACGAATATACTTTGACTAACTGTTTAGATAACAGTACATTTACAGCAAGTGGGGGTCAAACCTTTAGTTAGGTATGATGTACGATGGCAGACCCAACAAACACGTTCGTAAGTGGAACAGGAATACAATCATCTCCTGTGAATACTAACTTTAACGAAAGTACAGCTGATATACAAATATACACAGGAAGCGATTTTGATGCGTCACAATCTGGTGCGGCAGGTACTACCTCTAATAATCATACGTTAAGTATTGCTGGTGGTGCTATGTATCGTTATGTCAAAATAGCTGTTACTGTTAAATCCGAATTAAATGCTTTTGATAGCGGTTCAGCAAGAACAACTTTGAAAATTGAGACTGCTGAGAACGGCGGTAGCTTTACAAGTAGATTTAACCAAGATATATTGTTTCTTTCACAGGGTACTGATGACCCTAGTGTTGATGATGTCAAAACCATTGTGTTTTATTATGATCCAACAGCAGGAGAAATTAGTAACGGTTTAGATGTTAAACTAACTGGTTCAGGAATAACATCTGGCGCTTCGGGTGGCGGTACTGCCGACATTACCAACATACAAACAGTATTGGAGTACATTTAAAATGGGTATACGATGTTTCATTGCTGAAATTTTATGTCCTTCTTTATACGAAGCTAACAAAGCTTTGTTAGAGGATAAATTACATTTAGAGGTCGTTACAGACGAATTAAACGACCAACTTCACGCACTTGCTGAGCAATTAGCAGGGTTACAATCAGAGCTTGGTGAGACTAAGGAACAACTGGCTGAATCTCGTGCATTGAACGAATACCCCCAACCCACCGTTCTTTCCTCCGAACAGAGAAATAGACCAACAGAAAACGACAAGCCAAGTCCTGATAGTAGCATCTCTCGTGCTGTCGCATTACAGGCAGCCAAGAGTGTTGCTGCTTTGACTGGCAGCGAAATTTCTTTTGTAGCCAACACCAATAGTATGGAGCCAACTCTTGATGCTAATTCTATAATAGTTTTACAACCAGCACAGCCGAAAGATATATGTGTAGGAGATATTATCTCATACAACGGCAATGAGAGCCGACACAAGCATTTTAAGGGAAACAACATACTACACAGGGTCATAGGAAAAAGACACGGTATGTGGCTATTAAAGGGCGATAACAACAAAGAGCATGATGGTTGGATACGACATAAGCATTTCTTGGGTCGTTATATTGGTCATGTAAATTATAAAAAATCTAATAAGGATGATTAACTATGGTAAGAAGTAAGAAAGGAACAGTAAAGAAGCAACCGTACAGCGTTAAGATTGGTTTACAAAAGACAGGTAAGAATGTGTTATGGACTTTCGTTTTACCTGCTTTTGTGTATATTTTAGATTCCGTTAGGGATTTTGTACCTGACGAGTATTTACCGATAGTGTTACCTATCGCTGGTGCGTTATCGTATTTTTTGAAAAACTACATTTCTAATCGGTGATTAGTTTTGTTAGACGAGACGGGCAAAAGTGACGTTGTGGTGGTTGTAAAGCCACGACGTAAGCCTTTGTTTCATAGAATATTGTTATGGCTTTGTAAGAAATGCAAGGTTAAGTTACCCTAAAAACAGTCTAACGTGTGATTTAAACTCTTTTTGTATCGTATTAGTTTATTAGGGTGCGAATCTCTTAAATGATTTAAAACAGCACGTTCTTCATAAAAAACTTTACCGCAATCATTACAAACGAAATGTCCTAAACTGGTTTTTCTAAACGGATGCATAAGGAGTGTAACACACAAGAGTATATAAATGTTTGGCAAAAGGTTTATATAGTGGTTTTATTTTATTGGTTTTATCGTAAGATGAAAATCTTATGGCACAAGATGTGTTGATTTATTAACACACTTCCAGGCGAGAATCCTGGCTCATTGGCGATACACTGCGGATACCTTAGGGGCAGACGAGTGATTGCTGACCGAATGCGTGAGTCCCGATTGATACGGACCTTCGGTATATAAGATATGCGCCCCGTGCTCTAGAGCGGGTTATGCATGGTATACTTTCCGACCTTACGACGGTTTGGTCATGGTAGTGTGAACTATCTGTAAGTAAATTAAAGTTGTTTTTCTTATAACAACATTTTGTATAAGGCACCTATCAGCTTCTACCTTACGTTGTCCTTGGCGTAGATGAGATACTTTTTACATAATAATTATGTGTAATATGTTTAGTATCTGATATTGTACATATGATAGGGAAAGTATAAAAAGGTGTATTCTAGTATGTATACATAATAATTA